>Ga0182016_10003345_pt1 | contig 18383 bp, 16 predicted proteins | sample 712S2MmetaG_FD_120491 | JGI IMG/M metagenome (GOLD analysis project Ga0182016, IMG submission 120491) | Permafrost microbial communities from Stordalen Mire, Sweden - 712S2M metaG | ecosystem: Environmental > Terrestrial > Soil > Wetlands > Permafrost | place: Sweden: Stordalen | collected...
CCGCCTGAATACCGCCCGCCGCGTGCCGGCCACTGACACCCTCGGGCGGATAATTGGCACCGTCATTGAACCGGCTTACTTCAATGACGGTGCCAATTATCCGCCCGAGGGTGTCAGTGGCCGGCACGCGGCGGGCGGTATTCAGGCGGCCATGGACGGCTCCGTCAGCTACATCAAGCTGGTGCAATGGTATCAATCGGACATGACCAGCACCAACCGCAACCGTCTCTGGTGCAACCCCAATTCCCCCGACGGTCGCGCGTCGGCCGACTATCCGGGGCCCTGAACCATGCGCCCGGTCATCATCGTCCTCGGTTTGGTGCTGGCCCTGTTCGGCGGGTTCTGGTGGCGGCACGCCCATCCCGCGCATCCCGCGCCCGTCAACGCCTCCAGCTACGAGACGGACATGATTGAGGGGCTCGTGCGGGAGATTCTGGCCGGATTCCCGCCGCCGCCACCCACCGTCTGTTTTCTCGCATTCGGTGATGGTGCCACGTCGCCCAGTCCGGAGTTCATCGCGCGTTTCGGGGGCAGCCAGCCGGCGGTGTGCCGTTACGATTCCGCCGTGGGGCCGCCCACGGGCACCTTTTTTGAGACCGCCACCGGCCGACCAGGGCTGGTGGTTCACATCGTCCGCTTCAAGGAATTTATCCCCGGCACCTTTGACGTGGAGGTGTCCTTCTCCAACCTGCCGCCCGGCCACGACCGTTTTATTTATCGCCTCACCCGGCTTGGCGGCGAGTGGCGGGTCAAACGGCGGCAGCCGGCCTGAGCCCGGCCCGTGGGTGAAAGGTTGAAACAGTATTGCGTCACCCGTGTCGTCCGTTTGCCGTGATTTCCATGGATAAAAAAATAATCTGTTCGCTTTTTGCGGCGGCGGCCATATATCCATGAGACCATGAATGACGACCTGACCTTGCTGCGGGATTACGCGGTGGCCCGTTCCGAAGCCGCCTTTGCCGCGCTGGTCACGCGCCACGTCAATCTCGTTTATTCCGTGGCCCTGCGGCAGGTTGGCGACCCGCATCTGGCGGAGGAAATCACGCAGGCGGTGTTCATTATTCTCGCGCGCAAGGCAAGCTCGCTGGGCGACCAAACCATCCTGCCCGGCTGGCTGTGCCGCACGGCGCGGTATGTCGGCACCCAGGCACTGCGGGAACAACGCCGCCGCCAGCGGCGGGAACAGGAGGCACACATGCAATCGCTTTTGGATCGTGGTGGCGACGTCCCGTCGCCGGCGGATGATGAAACGTGGCCGTGCATCGCGCCGTTGCTCGATGGGGCGCTGGAAACGCTGGGCCAAAAAGACCACGACGCCCTGATATTGCGCTTTTTTGAAGGAAAAAACTTTGAGGAGGTGGGGGCGTTGCTGGGCACGGGTGCGGACACCGCCCGGATGCGCGTGAACCGCGCGCTGGAAAAGCTGCGCCGATTTTTCGGCAAACGCGGCGTGAGTTCCACCACCGCCATCTTGGCCGGGGCGATTTCCGCCAATTCCGTTCAAGCTGCGCCGGTGGCGCTGGCAAAATCTGTGACGGCCGTGGCGATTGCCAAAGGTGCCGCAGCTTCCGCTTCAACCTTAACCCTCATCAAAGGAGCCTTGAAAATTATGGCATGGACTAAAATAAAAACAACGATTGTGGTCGGGGTAGCTGCATTGCTTGCTGCCGGAACCACCACCGTGTTAATCAACTCTGTCAACGCGGCCCGAACCAGATCTGCTTTGGCCACGATGCAAGGCAGTTGGGAAGGTGCTTTGTCCGTTGATCAGGTCCAGTTGCGTGTCGTTCTCAGGATTTTTAAGACAAATGACTATTACCGTGCCATGATTGACTCGGTTGATCAGGGCGCAAAAGACATTCCAGTCACTACGATCTCGGCACGCCCAGATTCAATCCATGCCGGACTGCCAGCGCTCGATGCTGACTATCAAGCGGTGTTAAATACGGACGGAACGGAAATGTCGGGCACATGGAAACAACTTAAACGCTCATTTGCGTTGACGCTAAAGCGGACAAACGAGGCGGATCGTGTCGCTGAAGTGATGACGGCCGACCAGTATGCGCCACGACCGGATTCTGATTTGCAAGGTGCGTGGGAAGGGACGTTGAAAGTCGGGAACATGGGCTTGCGGTTGAACTTAAAAATTGCCGAGCCTGTGGCGGGGACATTTCTTGCCCAAATGGACAGTGTTGATCAAGGTGCCGTGAATATGCCGGTCACATCGGTAACTTATCAGAAGCCCGCCATCCGCTTTGAGATGCAAGCCATCAATGGCATCTTTGAAGGGAATCTCAATGACCGGGACAATCAAATGACCGGCACTTGGACTCAAATGGGCCAAAAATATCCGCTGACTTTCCAACGCACCAAAGCAGACTCTCAAACAACGGCTGACGCCGGGAAAGATTATGGCCAAGGCACGGGCACTCAAGTTCAAGGTCATTGGAAAGGCGCGCTGGAGGTCAACAATATTTCACTGCACATTGTCTTCCACATCGCCCAGATGCCGGATGGTTCGTATTCCGCAACCATGGACAGTCTCGATCAGGGTGCTTCCGGGATGCCGGCCACGACAGCAGTGTTTTCTTATCCCAACCTCCGTCTGGAGTGGAAAGGGATCGCCGGTGTTTATACCGGCAAGCTGGAAAATGGCCGGCTCTCCGGCACTTGGCGTCAAGGCGCAGCCGCTTTTCCATTGAAGCTTGAGCGGGGCGCGGCGGAATAATTTTCACCCTTTGTTTTTGGTGTCCCTCCATCGGGCTGCCAGCGGTCAGGAGAGTTGAACAAGCGTTCCATCTCGCTAATACCCGTCCAAAGCGCTATCGGTTGGCCCAAGCACGGCATGGACAGCCTGGAACTCTGGAGGGACTGCGGCGACGGCAACGGTTTTGTGCTGCTGACCTACACCACGAACACCGATTATACGGACATGTCGCCGCTGCCCGCGCCCGGCGTGAGCGCGGTCTGGAAATACAAGGCCGTCTATCGCCTGAACGACGCGCAGGTCGGCCAGTGGAGCGACGTGGCCACCATCGGGGTGGTGGGGTAATTGAACTTGTAGCGGGAACCAAATTGCGGCCTAATCCGGGTGACACCAGATTGGGCCGCAACTGTTTTATTGAATGGATGGGAACAATTGTGCGTGTAAAAACCATCATGGATCACAGGCAAAATTTACCAGCGTTCACCTTGATTGAATTGCTGGTGGTGATTGCCATCATCGCCATCCTCGCTGCGCTGCTGTTGCCGGCTTTGACTTCCGCCAAGCGGAACGCGCAAAGAACCGCGTGCCTGAACAATTTCAAGCAGCTTGCCATCGCGTGGACGATTTACAACGGTGACAGCAGCGGGAAAATTCCTTCCTGCGTGCCTTTTTACACGCGGGGTATCGGCAATACCAGCGCGTGGGTGTTGGGCGTGTCGTGTCCCTCGAACTGGGCGAACCCATTTGGCGAGGTGGAGGCGGGGGTGCTGGATGCCACCAATCCCCTGGCCATTTCGCGCGGGGTTCTTTTTGCCGACAGCAAGGCCGTGGGCATTTACCGGTGTCCGGCCGACCAACGTTCCGTCGGTGGCGCGCCTTTTGTCCGGAGTTATTCCATGAACAACTGGATGAACGGTTTGCCCTTTGCCAGTTGGAACAAGTCCGCCGGGCTGGACACCAACCACTGCCTGTTCACCAGCGAGTCCGCCATTTTGAAGCCGTCGGAACTGTTTGTATTTATTGATGAGGATGCGAGCACCATCAATGACGCCATGTTTGTCACGATCATGAATCCGGCGGAGGGATTGGAAGACCAGCCCGCCCGCCGGCACCAGACCGGCTATCCGCTCGCCTTTGCCGACGGTCATGCGGAAACTTTCAAGTTTGGAGACGATGCTTATGTTTTGAATCAATTGCGGAACGCGGCGACGATTTCGCATTGACCCGCCGCCGGCACCGCCGCCGCTTGGAAAAGCAATGATGGCGGTCGTTTCAATCACCTGCGGAACGGCCAATGTGAGCGACGGGGTGACCATCGGCGTGATGGGATAAGTTCGCAGGCGATACATTGCCAGACGGAATTGCTATCTTCGTCCGTCATACCAGCGGCGGCCTTTTTCGCGGCTGACTTTGATGCGGCGTGGCACAAAAACAATGTGGTATAAGACCCTGAATGGCGTGATCACGAAATAAGTCTTTATCCTCCGCGCCGAGGTCACGATGGGATGCCGGTGCAGAATGACAAAACGTTTCCCCGTTTCCTTTGAAAGTTCGATCAATCGCCGGCTTTAATTCCCAATCCTCGCCGGCGAATGTTTCAGCGCTGAAACCGCCAAGTTTTCGGAACGCAGCCGTTTCGATGAAAATAAACGCTCCATGAAGCAATCGTCGCCAGCGGAATCCAAAATTCAGGATGGGCATCATCAATTGGGCATTGAAACGTTTTTGATCCCACCAAATGGTCGCGCCGCCGGCGAAACAGGTGCCGGACTGAATCTCCTTCGCCATGTCTGTGAACAATTCCACGCTGGGATGGGAATCGGCGTCCACAAAGACCAGCCAGTCGCCGGTGGCCGCCGCCGCGCCGGAATTTCGCGCGCGGGAAATGTGGTTGACCGGTTCAAACACCACGGTGGCGCCCGCCGCCCGCGCAATTTCAGCCGTGCGGTCATGAGAATGATTGTCGCAGACAATCAATTCACTTTCCCAACCGATTTGTGAGAAAGCTCCGCTCGCCGCCTTGATTTATGAAAGGGTTTCGCCCAGAAAATTTTCCTCGTTGAAGGCGGGAACGATGATGGGAATTTTCACCGGGCGAACCTAGCAAGATGGGTCGGGCGGTTCAAATGTCAAAAGCCTGCCGGGGGAATTAAAAAGTTCGGCTTTGATAACCAGCGGCGCAAAGCTACGATTGAAACGAAAAAGATGACTTGATTGTGCTCCTTGTCCGTTATCGGAATTAATCAACCCACGCATGATCGCGCCTTTGGCAAAATCCATTGACTGGTCGGCCTTCCAATTATTTTGGACGCTTCGCCTTATGACCCTGCGGAGATGGGGCGTCGCGGATACAACCCTGGCGGAAGCGCTCGAATTGTTGAGCGGCCCGGATTTCATTCCATCCGAAAGCAGCCCGGCGAAGATCGAATTTAATCCTGACAAATCCGGCGTGCATTTCCAATTTTCCACGCCGCGACCGTGCGATGTTTCCGAGAACAACCTTGTCAGCGGCCGGCTTTACCGTTGCGGGCCGCGCTGGCAGGAACGTCCCGTAATTATTTTGCTGCACGGCGGCGGCGACTTTCTCAATCACCGGTTTCGATTTCCGTGGATGGTCACCGCCTGCAACCGCGCCGGATTCAACGCGGCGACGCTGGTCGCGCCGTATCATTTTCAACGCAAAGCGCTGCGGCCTCTGGAATGGAATCACCTGCGCACCGCCGAGGCATTCGCGCAAGGCGTGGCCGAAATTCGCGCGCTGACCGGATGGTTGTTGGAACAAGGCTGCCCGTCGGTGGCGCTGTTTGGCACTTCGCTCGGCGGATGGTTCGCAGGATTGGCGGCGTGCCGCGACACACGGCTGAATTCAATCGTCCTTGCCGTGCCCGGCGTGCGCATGAGTTACAAAGCATCAATGGGCGAAAATGTCATTTGGAAATCGGTCCGGAAAGCGTTGAAAGCGCAAAAGCTGGCACGCGAAGCATTGGACAAGACGCCGATAAATTTGACATTGAGCAAGCCGGTCATCCCCAAGGAAAACATTTTATTGATCGAAGGAAAGTATGATTTGTTTATCGAGCAGGCAATCACCGAAGAACTCTGGCAGAAATGGGAGCAGCCGGAACTCTGGCGGTTGCCGCACGGCCACATCAGTTGGAACTTTGCACCGGGCGTAACCGACCGCGTGCTGCGCTGGCTGGCACCACGGTTAAACAATTTTCCCGTTAACAAAGTGTGATTTCATTCATCTTTACAGCGCATAACGAGCAGGCGCGGCTTTGCCGCCGGTATGCGCAGTAACAAGGTATTGGCATAATAACATTAGACCGGCCAGCGGGGCGACGTGGCGACCGTCGTTTGGGGATAAATAAAAACGCATTCTTCTGTCACCTCGGAGGCTTCTTTTCAGACCTATGCGGTGTTACGATGAATTCCACAATGTCCATCCCGGTTCACAACGACGCCGAACTGGTCCACAAAAGCCTGGCCGGCAACCGGGATGCCTTTGGGAAGATCGTGGCGCGTTACCAGTCGCTGGTCTGCTCGCTGGCGTTCAGCGCCACCGGCAGCCTGAGCCAGAGCGAGGACTTGGCGCAGGAAACCTTCGTCACCGCGTGGAAGCAGCTCGCCGGGCTGCGCGAGCCGGAGAAATTGCGGTCGTGGCTGTGCCGCATCGCGCGAAACCTCACCTATGACGTGCTGCGCCAGCAGGGCCGCGAGCCAAGCCACCGCGCGGATTCGCTGGAGGAAATTGCCGAATCACATTCGACCGAACCGTTGCCCACCGAACAGACCATGAGCAACGAGGAGCAGGCCATCCTCTGGCGTTCGCTCGAAAAGATTCCCGAAATTTACCGCGAACCGCTGGTGCTGTTTTACCGCGAGCATCAATCCATCGAGGCCGTCGCGCAAAATTTGGAATTGAGCGAGGATGCCGTGAAGCAGCGGCTGTCGCGTGGCCGGAAAATGCTGCACGAACAGGTGCTGGCCTTTGTCGAAGGCGCGCTGGAAAAAACGGCGCCGGGGAAAAATTTTACGCTGGGCGTGGTGGCGGCGCTGCCGCTGCTCGTCACGACGACCAAAGCGGCCGCTGTCGGCACAACTCTCAAAGGCGGTGCCGCCCTCAAAATGCTGTTTATGACCAAAACCACGCAAGCCATCATTGTTGCGGCGATTGTTCTCGCCGCCGTCACCACGCCCGTTGCCGTCCATTATTATCGGGCGGCTACCGCAAATGTATCCGGCGATATTCACATCCGGGGTCAACTGCGCACGTCTCCCGGTGATAATTTCAGCGCCATTATGCCGGAAGCTGAGTTTGTGCCGGTGGAAATTTGGAAGCAATCGAAGCCCAAGCTCAAATGGCGGGTGGAAGAACCACAGCGCGTGGTGGTCATGGACGGCCAATCCACGCTGATGTATATGAAGCCCATCAATCTGGCGAACAAGATAAACCAGTCCTCAACCAGCGCCTTTGACACGGACTGGCTCCAGAGGATTGCGAACCTGGGGCTTTTGGCCACCAACGAAATCAGAAATGCACGGGCCAGAGGCGAAACCGTGGAGCAAACGACAGAGGTTGGAACGGATGGGAAAACTGAATCCGTGGTAACCATTGAATCACAGTCCAAATCGCCGGACAGTGATTACCTCAAAAATAAAGATTTTTATAATGCCGATCTGCGGCAGGTCTTTCATTTTGACGTCGGAATGAAGCAATTGAAATCAGCGCAAATCTATCTCCTGGCGGGAGGCGATGAGAAACTGATTTTTGAAACGACCCAGGTTGACTGCGGCAAAACGATTGACCCCGCCGTTTTCCACTATGACCTGCCCGCCGATGTCAGCTGGTATCAGGAACCCCAAAAGCTGCCGGACAATCAAAAGTATGCCTCCATGACTGCGGAACAGGCCGCGCGGGCTTTTTTCGAGGCGTGCGGCCGCGAGGATTGGAATGAAGCGCAAAAATTCATGTCGCCGATCACTCCAGACATGAGGAAGAATCTGGGTGGCATGGAGCTTGTCAGTTTGGGCAAACCTTTCAAATCCCATGATTACGGCGGGCTGTTTGTTCCCTACGAAATCAAATTGCAGCCTCAAGAGCTCAATGTTCGCGTATCCGATGCGAACCCGGCAAAACGGTTCGTGCTGACCGGCGTCTATGACGGTCAACTGAAACTTCAACAGGATTTGAAAGGTTCATCAACCCCGGAAATCCTGACCAACAATGACGTCTATGCCAAGATGTCGGCTGCGGAAACGGTAAAGGCCTATTTTGACGCCCAAGCCAGTTTGAATTGGGTTGAAATGCGCAAGTTCACCTCGGAATCGGATGTTGAGCAAACCAAAAGCCAGGTGGCGGAAGCAACCAAGCAAGGTTTGGATATTCATAAACTGATGCCGGTTTTCCAAGTCGGCGATGCCAATTGGGCAGCCAAGGAATCCGCCTGGTTTGTCAAATGCCAGATGCTGGGAATCAAACATTTCAATCTCGCACTCCGAAAGGATAATCCGGCCGGCCGCTGGCAGGTGGACGGCGGACTGTAAACGATGCTTCAAACTGGCGGAATCCACCCGGCCAGTTTCGCCGCCGGCTGCGGCCAGATTCCCGCAATTGAAAAGTTTTGGCGGAAAGGCTGAAATGAGGAATGGACGGCGGTGAAAAATGACTTGGCTTGTCCGCCGCCGATGCCAGCCGGCCAGCTAGTGGAGCGACGTGGCCATCAGCGGGGTGATGAGACAAGCAACGAAGTGCATTTGATCGCACGCCGCGCCGCGTGCGGTTTGGATTGATTATTGCCGGAAAAAACGGCATTAAATCGCGCGCATGAAACACAATTCCTATTTTGAAGGCAAAGTCCAGAGTCTCGCCATCGGCACCACCGACGGCCCGGCCACCGTCGGCGTGATCGAACCGGGCCAATACAGCTTCGGCACCGACTGCATCGAGCACATGCACATCGTGGCTGGCACGCTCAAGGCCAAGCTGCCCGGCGGCGAATGGCAGAGCTACGGTCAGGGCACCTTCTTCATCGTCCCCAAAGGCGTGAAGTTCGAGGTCGAGGCCGCCGGAGATGTCGCCTACCTCTGTTACTACAAGCGCTGAAACGGAAATCACAATTCTCCAAGCCGCCGGATGAAAAACTTTTCGTCCGGCGGTTTTGCTTTGTCCAGCCAACACATCTCCTGCGCCGCCGCTGGCACCGAAAAGGGCTGATCCTAAAAGCCGTAGTTCAGTTGCCGCAAAAAGGCGCAAAAGCACTGGTGATTTCTCCGTTATTGTCTTGAGTGAATCCTTCACCCCACCGGTGAAGGAAAATCAAGCCGCTGGACCCAATCCCCCGCTTTTTGTTTTGCGCCCTTTTGCGGCCATTCCAATTGCGGAATTTAGGTTGATGTAAATAAATTGTCGGCTTTGGCCGGACGGCGCGCACTTATCACTGAATGCAACTCACGGACGACAGCGCGTGGCATGCGGCAGGAGCGGGGAAAAATAATTGTCCGGTTTTGCCTTCCGGCGGACATATATGATTGGATGCCGGCAAAAATAATCCGAAACGAATCTGGATTACCGGTGTCTTCCTTGTATGAGCGCATGTTTGCGGCGGGCATTCACCTTGATTGAATTATTGGTGGTCATCGCCATCATCGGCATTCTCGCGGCGCTGCTGCTGCCGGCGTTGTCCCGGGCCAAGGAGCGCGCGCATCGCGTCACCTGCCTGAACAATCTGAGACAGCTCAATCTCGCGTGGCAGATGTATGCTGGCGACGCCGACGACCGGCTGGTGCGAAATGACGTGGACGTGTCCGACGCGGCCATCCCGCGCAGCACCACCAATTCCTGGGTCGTGGGCAATTGCCTCGCGGATGCCGACCCGGCGACGATCACCGGCGGCGCGCTGTATCCGCTGGTAAAGAATGTGCAGAGTTACCGGTGTCCGACGGATCGCGGGGTTATTACCGGCACGAGCTTGCCGACGTTGCGCAGCTATTCCTTGAGCTGTTACATGAACGGCCCGGCGGTGGACGATGCGCCGTGGGGCGTTGTGCCGGTGAACAAGAGCGGCCAGATTCGGAATTCCTCCGGGACGCTTACCTTCCTCGACGAAGATATTTTAACCAGTGATGACGGGCATTTTCTTTATTCCGCCACGATCAACAGTTGGTTCAATATTCCGGCCTGGCGCCACAGCCACGGCGACACGCTCGCCTTTGCCGACGGGCACGTGGAATACTGGAAATGGCGCGGCGACCTGCCAACCGACACTTATTTCATGGGCGGCGGCACGCCCGCCACCCCGGCGTCACTCCAGGATCTCACCCGCTTGCAGCAGACCACGCCGGCATCCAATTGAAGCAACTCCGCCATGCCCACGGGCATGGGCAGATAAATTCCCAGCCGACAAATCTGAAAATAAATTGTCGGCTTTGGCCGGGCGGCGCACACTTATCACTGAATGCAACCCACGGACGACAGCGCGCTGCTGCGGCAATTCGCGGAATTCAATTCCGACGAGGCGTTTGCCGCGCTGGTGACGCGGCACATCAACCTGGTTTATTCCGTCGCGCTGCGGCAGGTCGGCAACCCCCATGCCGCCGAGGAGATCACGCAGGCGGTTTTCATCATTCTGGCAAAAAAGGCGGCGTCATTGCGGCATGACAAGGCGTTGTCCAGTTGGCTGTTTCAAACCACGCGCCTGACGGCCAACAATTTCATCCGCAGTGAAATCCGCCGTCACCGCCGCGAAGAGGAGGCGTATATGCAATCTGTTTTGGATGAAGCCGGAACCGAGGCGTGGCCAAAAATCGCGCCATTGCTGGATGACGCCGTCGCGGGCTTGCGCGAGAAAGACCGCCAGGCCATCGTGCTGCGGTTTTATGAAGGCCGGAATCTGCGCGAGGTCGGCCTGGCTTTGGGCGCGAGCGAGGACGCGGCGGAGAAGCGGGTCAATCGCGCGCTGGAAAAGCTGCGCGGCCATTTTGGCCGCCAAGGTGTTGCCGCCTCGTCTTCCGTCGTTATCTCCTTGATGAGCGCCCACGCCGTTCATGCGGCCCCGACCGGGCTGGCTTCGGCCGTGACCGCGTCGTCGCTGGCCGGAGCGACGGCTTCCAGTTCACTCGGTCTTGCTTCCCTAACAATCAAAATGATGCTTATGAAAAAAACCACCACTATTGGATTAGCCGTGATCGCGCTTGCCGCGCTCGTCACCGTTCCTGTCACCTGGACCATCGTCAAGCGGGCCAAGGCCAACGCGCTGGTCACTGTCAAAAGCCTGCGCGAAGGGCTGGTGCTCGACATGCCCTTTGAACACGATGAAGCTTATGGTCAGGTCACTGACCGCAGCGGTCGGAAAAATTTAGGCCGCATTTCAGGAGCGCAGTGGGCCGCCGATGGTAAAAACGGCGGGGCCTATGTTTTTGCCGCCGACGGCGACGAAATTGTCATCTCGAACAACGCCTCGTTGAATCCGGAACAAATGACTTTAGCGGCGTGGATCAAGACCTCGACCGGCGACCATTATTGGCGGCGCATTTTCGACAAATCGTATGGCAAGGGTTTTGCGTTGAGCGTGGCCGGAGATTGGAATCAAAACAAATGGTATGGCCAGGTGAGCTTGGAAATCGGTCCGGGCGCGCACCTTGCCATGACGACGAAACGCGTGGACGATGGGCAGTGGCATCATGTGGCGATGACCTTTGACGGAACCGACGAATTGATCTACGTGGATGGCCAGCCGCAAGGCAAATTCCACTGGAGCCAGCCGGGCCGCGTCGGCGCCACCGATTTCAACCTCGTCATCGGCTGCAACCGCTCGAACCTGGCCAAGAGCGAGGACGATTTGGGCGTGTCGTTCCGCGGCATGATCAGCCAGCCGATGATGTGGAACCGCGCGCTTTCCACGAATGAAGTCGCCTTCCTTTACCAGTCGCAACAATAGTTCGCCGGTTCCGAATTGTTTAAACTGTTAACCATCATCAAAACCATACTTATGAAAAAACACACATGCGCCCTATTGACGGCAGGCGTTATCGCCGCCATCTCCATTCCAACCACCATTGCTAAAGCCGGCCAATTGGATGCGCCGGTTGCCGGCGCGGCGTGGTCCGTGGCTCAGACACAGGATTCCTCGTCCATCGAGTCCCTCCTGCTCGGGAAATGGAACGTTACGATTGGCAAGTATCAAGACACCTGGATCTTCAAGGAAGGTGGCGTTGTTACCTCCATCAAACAGCCGGACCTCAAGGGCGCGTGGAAGCAGGAGACGAACTGCATTCTGATCCAATGGGAAGAAGTGGAGAAAGGCTACTTGACTTGGGAAGCCTTTACACTTCCTTTGAAAACCGAGGGTGCCCAAGGCGGAAATTGGCAGGGGCTGAAAGTATTCGCCAAGAAGCTGCAATAGAACCAAATCATCACCGGACACTTCCTGTCGGGTGGGCACACAGCTAACTTAAGACGCCATGTCTCCAAAGCCGGCCCCAAATAACAGCGCAAACCGTTGGCACTTGCGTTGAGGACGCGTAAAGCCACCTCGGTTTCAGTACATTCGCCAGCGTCAGCACATTGTCTCCAATTCAAAAAAATAGAATGGCACTTTTCGCCGCCGGCGGACATTTATGTATAGATGCAGGAACTGGCTGACACAGAGTTGCTCCGGCAATATGCCGAGCAGGATTCAGAAGCGGCGTTTGCGGCGCTGGTGACGCGCCACGTCAATCTCGTCTATTCCGCTGCGGTCCGCAAAACGGGGAATCCCCACGCCGCCGAGGAAATCACGCAGGCGGTGTTCATCATCCTCGCCAAAAAAGCGCGTGCTTTGCGCCGGGAGACAGTTCTTCCCGGCTGGCTCTATCAGGCCACGCGGCTGACGGCCGCCAATTTCCTGCGCAACGAAATCCGGCGGGTTCGCCGCGAGCAGGAGGCGTATATGCAATCTCTTTCCAACGAAACGGAGGCCTGGCCGCACATTGAGCCGCTGCTAGACGACGCCATGGGGCGGCTGAATGAAAAGGAGCGCAACGCCATCGTGCTGCGTTTTTTCGAGGGGAAAAGTTTTCAGGAAATAGGCGTCGCCTTTGGCGGCAGCGAGAACGCGGCCAAGAAACGGGTCGTTCGCGGCCTGGAAAAGTTGCACCGTTTTTTTCTCAAGCGCGGCGTGAGTTCGACCACCGCCATCATCGCCGGGGCGATTTCCGCCAATTCCGTTCAAGCCGCGCCAGTCGCGCTGGCAAAATCTGTGACTGCCGTGGCGGTGGCCAAAGGCGCGGCGGCCAGCAGTTCAACCTTAACCCTCATCAAAGGAGCAATGAAAATTATCGCATGGACCAAAGCAAAAACAGCAATCGTCGTCAGTGTGGCAGCAATTCTGGCAGTGGGCACCGCGACGCCGATTGTCATTCATCATTACAAAGCGAAAACAATAAATACCGAACAAGCGGCGGCCTCGCTTTTCACCTCAAAAACGGAATTGACCGACACGGACAACGCAGGTTATCAAAAGCTGACGGGCACCACGCCGGCGAAGGTGGCGCAGAATTTTTTTGATGCCTGTGCGAAGGAGGATTGGAGCACGGTTGGCAAATTCTGGCCGGATACACTCAAGGATGAAACCAAAAAATATCTCGGCGGCATGGAGGTCATCAGCCTGGGAAAACCCTTCAAGGCAAGGATCAGCATCGCCGCGCTGCTGGAGTTGCAGCCTAGTCTTCGTGACCAACTTAGAGAAATGAGCAATCAAAAGGATTTTCAGGGGCCTCAGGTCTATGTGCCTTTCGAAATCCGCTTCAAAGACGGCAATGTCAGGAAATGGCAGTTGTCCATCCGCTGCGACAATCCCGAACATCGCTGGTATTTCGACGGCGGACTGTGACCATCATCGGCAAAAGACCCGGACTGTCCGTGCCGCAGGAAGAAGCGCGGTTCCCAAAAAAACTTAAAAATTAAGTGCCTGATTTCGCGGCCATCGGCAATAAATTATCAGATGCACGATGCCAGCGACGCGGAACTGCTGCGGAATTACCACCGGCAAGGTTCGGAAGAAGCCTTTGCCAAACTGGTGGAGCGGCATGTCAATTTGGTTTATTCGGCGGCGTTGCGCCATGCCGGCATTGCCGCCCACGCCGAGGAGATCACGCAGGCGGTTTTCATCATCCTCGCGCGCAAGGCCGACCGCCTGCGCCCGGACACGCTGCTGGAAGCCTGGCTATATGAAACGACGCGGCTGACCGCCTTGAGTTTTCTGCGCGGCGAACGGCGGCGTCAGGCACGCGAACAGGAGGCCTATATGCAATCCACCCTGCCGGAACCCACCGATGACTCCGTCTGGCATCAACTCGCGCCGCTGCTCGACGAAGCGATGGCGCGGCTGGGAAAAAATGACCGCGAAGCCGTGGTGCTGCGGTATTTCAAAGAAAAAAATCTGGTCGAAGTCGCAGCGACCTTGCAAATCAGCGAAGCGGCGGCGCAAAGCCGGGTGCAGCGCGCGGTGGAAAAACTGCGGCGGCGGCTCACGAAACGCGGCGTGGCGCTTTCCGGCATGGCCATCACCGGGGCGATTTCCGCCCATTCCGTTCAAGCCGCGCCGGTGGCGCTAGCAAAATCGGTGACTGCCGTGGCAGTGGCCAAAGGCGCGGCGGCTTCAACCTCAACCTTAACCCTCATCAAAGGAGCATTGAAAATTATGGCATGGACTAAAATGAAAACGGCGGTTGTGGTCGGTGTGACCGTGGTTTTAGCCGTGACTTCGACCACGATAGTTGGAATCAAACTGGCGCGGCCACATCGTGCGGCTGCCAAACCGCTCGCGGCGTTATCCCCAGTCATGTTGAATCTGACCGCCGACATGGAAGCCAACGGCGGGGTTCACGGCGTTGGCACGGTGGTTGAAACCAACGGCACGGACCAAACCATTCTGACCGATCGCATTGATAACGAGGAAGGAAGCATGATCCGGATAACCGATGAATCTGGCCAGACGATGAAATATGCGCGACAGGGTCGCGGCTATTTGGTAACGCTGAACAAACCTGTGCCGCCGGGAGGGACAATTTCTTATACGCTGGAGGAAGAGTTGGCCGCTGGCATTCTGGAATCCGATGGCGTGATTAAGGCAACCGCTCCTGACATACGCGAATTCCGGATGGCATCAATCCCTGGTAATGATTTCAATATGCGCTGTGTGGAAGTATGGCGCTTACCGGCGGGTGCGGTGTTGCTGGGAAAACCCGGCGGGATGGAGGCGACCACCAATGCTGGCCAAATCGAGTTGCGATTCGACGGGGTAATTCCTCCCAAAGGCGAGGTGGCTTTCAACTTTCGTTACCGACTTCCACCCGACGTTCATTGAATTACTCGTGATCGAAACGGTGAGATAGAATGAACTGTGGCAGCCGACGTGAGGAGGCTCCAATCAGCCTTAAAAGCCCAATCCCAATTTGAGCCTCGTTACCTCGGCTGCTACGGAATTTTGAGGTCTAGAAAGATTTATTTCCGGTTTCCCGGCGTGGCGGCAATATACTGGTTGAAGCCATGTCAGAACCGGACAACTCATTGATTGCCGAATTCAACGCCCGCCGCAGCGAGGAGGCGTTTGCCGCGCTCGTTCGCCAGCACGTCAATCTCGTCTTCGCCACGGCCTTCCGGCAGGTGGGCGATGCCGGTGCCGCCGAGGAAATCACCCAAAACGTCTTCATGACGCTGGCGCAGGCGGCGGGCAGATTGGGGTCGCACCCGACCATCGCCGGCTGGCTCCACCAGACGGCACTGAACAAATCCCGCGAATGGCTGCGCTCCGAATTGCGTCGGCGCAAACGCGAACAGGTTGCGGTCAATTTGCAGAAGGCCCGCGCGGAAGGCGATTCCGTATGGTCATCACTCGTGCCATTGCTGGATGAGGCGCTGCTGGAGTTGCGCGATGCCGACCGGCTGGCGGTCATCCTGCATTTCCTGGAGGGCCGGAATTTTCAGGAAGTCGGCTCCGTGCTCGGCGTCGGCGAGGACGCGGCGCGCAAGCGCGTGGATCGCTGTCTCGGCCAACTGACACATTTTTTCCGCCGCCAGGGTTTTGCGACCCCGGCACTCACGGCCGGCGCGCCCCTGTTCGCGCTTTCATCGCACGCGGTGCCGGCAGGGTTGGCGGCTTCCGCCACGAGCGCCGGGTTGGCGGCACATTCAACCACTTCCACCTTAACCCTCATCAAAGGAGCATTGAAAATCATGGCATGGACAAAAGCAAAAACGGCAATTGTAGTTGGTATTACAGTTCTTCTGACAGCGACAACCGGCACAATTGTAATCAAAGCAATAAACCGATCGCTGTCAAAACTTGAAACGCGCGCATTCAAAACGCGCGCATTCAATGGTGACAGGACATTTGTTGCAAATTTACAAGAAGTAACCGGAACTTCTTCAGCCGAATCGGTGTCGCAAATTGCGAGCAATTATTTTGTATCGAAAGGCATTGATTTTCGTCCGCCGAAATCAATTGCTTATAATGACGATCAAAGTCTTTTGTTCGTTAAAGCAACCGCCTTCGATCTGAACGCGATTGAAAAAATTATTCGACAATTGACTTACGCGCCACCGCAGGTTCATAGCAAGGCCTATTTCATTAAGGTGCCGGAAAGTGATGTCGAGTCGATTTTGAAGGCAGGGACGGTTGTGGATACAAAAGAAAAAAATATGGTCGAAATCATGTCTCCCGCCCAAACTTCATTTTTGCTGCGCGGATTAAGATCAACTGGTGCAATGACATTGAGCGAGCCGGAAGTTTTGACAACGAGTGGGAGACAAACACAAATGAGCGTCGGTGATACAATGGTAGATTTAGTCTCAACTGTATTCGATGATGGCTACACGCTAAAAATGACAGTAATTGTCAGCACGCCCGAAAACTTGTTTGCGAATGTGAACATTTGGGATGAGCAAACCATTGTTCTCGCTCCAAATAATTCCAATGATGGCAAGACCCGGTTGCTTGTGTTGGTTACGACGACACTCGTTGATCAGGCTGGAAACAAGTTTCACTCCGACACCCCGCCGTTTAAGCGAACCGCAATTCCGTCGCAATAACTTTATAAAACTGTCAAACCATTTTACACGCCGCCTGTGCCTTGTATAATGTGCTTCTGTGAATTCGCAAAAGCGCCAGCGCGTCGTCTGCGGCATGAGCGGGAAAAGAATCAGAGTAATTTGCGAAACTCGTCCGGCGTCAGCCCGGCGCTTTTGGCGATTGAACCCTTGGTGATTGCGTTGATGGGATTGTGGCGGGGAATGATGAGCCGTAGTTAGCCGTTGATCATCACGATGTGTCCGTTTTGCCGGGCAATGCGGTAGCCGAGCTTTTCAAAAAGGTGGACAGCGTCGCGCTGGCTGATGCCCGGAATTTTTTGGCACAACTCAAACGGTGACGAGTTCGCGGGTGAAACGTCCGCCTTTGGCGGCGGCCTCTCGCCCGGCATCTTCCTCGGCGACTTCGAGCCAGAACTGGATGGCTTCACGGATGTTGGCCAATGCTTCATCATGCGTCGCTCCCTGGCTGTGACAGCCTGGCAAGGCGGGACAGGAAACGGCAAACCCTTCTTCGGATTCAACCATGACAACATTATATTGCATGGCGGAAAAATTCTTCAGTTGCAGCGGTAAATCAAGTTGCGTTGCGCAAACCATTTTACACGCCGCCGGCGCGATGTATAATGTTCGTCTGTGAATTCGCAAAGGCGTCAGCGCGTGGTCTGCGGCATGAGCGGGGGAGTCGATTCCTCCGCCACGGCGGCGCTGTTGCTGGAGCAGGGCTACGACGTCATTGGCATCACGCTCAAGCTCTGGCCGCAGGATTGTGTGAATCGCGCGGAAGACAAGTGCTGCGGTCCGCAGGCCGTCACCGACGCCCGCTCCGTCTGCGACAAGCTGGACATCCCGTATTACCTCATTGACGAGGCGGCGGAATTCCAGAAACACGTCATCCAGTATTTTGCCGACGAGTACAAGGCCGGCCGCACGCCGAATCCGTGCGTGATGTGCAACCAGAATTTGAAGTTCGGCCGGTTGATTGACCGCGCGGACCAGTTGGGCGCGGATTTCATTGCGACAGGTCATTTTGCGAGAATTGAGCGCGTGAATGTTCCGCTTGATGAAAGCAGGAGACGACGTGAGGAGGCTCATTCTAATTCCGGCGAAGAAAGTCAGAGACTCGTCACCTCGTCTCCTACCCGATATTTGTTGAAGCGCGGACGGGACCTGCGGAAGGATCAAAGTTATTTTCTGTTCTCACTGCGGCAGGACCAGCTGGCCCGCATCCTGTTTCCGCTCGGCGAAAAGACCAAGAGCGACACGCGCGAAGTGGCGCGCCACTGCAATCTCAAGACGGCGGACAAGGAGGAGAGCATGGAAATCTGCTTCGTGCCGGACAACAATTACGGCGGGTTTCTCCAGTCGGCGAACCTCGTGCAGAAGCATCGCGGCGACATCGTGGACCTGCACGGCCAGGTGCTAGGCCAGCACGACGGCATTGAATTTTACACCATCGGGCAGCGCAAGGGACTTGGCATCACCACGGCCCGGCCGGTTTATGTGGTCGAACTGGATCCGGAAACCAATCGCGTGGTGGTCGGCGACGACGCGGCGCTCGACCGTGACGAATTCATGGCTGACCGCTGCAACTGGCATCCGTTTGAC
>Ga0182016_10003352_pt1 | contig 18361 bp, 18 predicted proteins | sample 712S2MmetaG_FD_120491 | JGI IMG/M metagenome (GOLD analysis project Ga0182016, IMG submission 120491) | Permafrost microbial communities from Stordalen Mire, Sweden - 712S2M metaG | ecosystem: Environmental > Terrestrial > Soil > Wetlands > Permafrost | place: Sweden: Stordalen | collected...
AAAACATGAACCCAATTAACGAACGAAACCGAACCAACGCCCAAAAAAGCTCTGGCCCACGCACCCCTGCAGGGAAAGCCCGCTCCTCCCAGAACGCCCTCAAAACCGGACTCTACTCCGCAACCGCGCTTCTTCCCAACGAAGATCCGGAAGAATATCGCGCCCACGCCGAATCCTACGCGGTCTCCCTAAAACCCCGGGACCCCGTCCAGGCCGACCTCGTCAAAATCCTCAGCGACAACGTCTGGTGCCTCCGCCGCATCCGCCGTCTCGTCGCCGTCCAGACCGCGAGCGTCTCGGCTCTCATCGATGCCGACGGCTCCCAGCAAATTCCCTACAAAGCCATCACCGTCGAAACTCGCGCTCTGGAATCCTTCAGCCGTCACGAGCACCGCCTCCAGAACGCCGTCGCTAAAACATTGAAATTACTGAAGGAACTGCAAAAAGAACCGCCCCAGGAAGAGGTTCTCCCTGAAGCCCACGAACCGAAATCTGACACCGAATCTGGGTTCGTTCCAACACCTCAATTCGCAACCGCCGTCGCGACAGCAAACGTCCCACAGCCTGTCGGGGAAAACACACAAAATCAGACCGCCGCACCCTCCCTGGAGGACCAAAAAGCCGCTGCCTAACCCAAATTCAGCGTCGCTCAAAACCTCTCCGCCACCCACCACGCCCGAAAACCCTCCAATCGCTCGCTTACCGCGAATTGAGAACGGCCTTCACAGCATCGCTCGCCACGCTGACTAACCGGTCGACCTCATCCTCGGTCACCACCAGCGGAGGTGCCAGAAACAAGATATCGCCGGTCGCCGGATGTGTTCCCGCCGTGGGCCGCACGCGCGTCACAACACCGCGTTTCTTCATATCCGCGTACAGGCGCGGGCCCACCTTCAGGTCGCCCGAAAAGTTCTGTTTTGTCGCCCGGTCCTCCACAAACTCCACCGCCGCCAGCAGTCCCTTGCCGCCGCGCACATCCCCTGCATTTGGATGATTCGCGAAGGCCTCCATCAGCCCGGAATGAAGCCGCGCTCCCATCTTCTCCGCCCTCTCGCAGAGCCCCTCGCGCTCTATGATTTCCAGGTTCTTGAGCGCAACTGCACAGCAGGTCGGATGCGCCGAATAAGTACCGCCATGCATCCAGCGGTCGGCGGGCGACACGGAATCCATCGCCTCCTTGACCATCTTTGTCACCATCATCCCGCCCAGCGGAAGGTATCCGGATGTGACGCCCTTCGCGAACGCGACGATGTCAGGTTTCACCTTCCAGTGATGCAGCCCAAACCATTTTCCGGTGCGCCCGAATCCGCAAACAATTTCATCGGCGATCAGCAATACCTTGTGACGTGAGCACACCTCGCGCACCAGCGGCCAGTAGTCGTCGGTCGGATAGATCACGCCGCCGGTTCCATGAATGGGCTCGCCGATGAAAGCCGCCACCGTATCGGGTCCTTCTCGAATGATCGTTTCTTCGAGTTCCCGCGCCGCCGCCTGACCGATGGTCTCGCCCGCCCTCGCTCCCTGGAACCGGTATGGGTAGCATGTCTGGGTATGAACGAAGCCCGGAACCCGGGGCTCGAACATCTTCCAGTACGCGCCCATTTTGGTGGCGCTCATGGATTGCAGAGTCACCCCGTGGTACGCCTCCTGGCGCGCCACTACCTTCACTTTCTCGGGCTTACCCGCCGCCTTCCAATAAAACCGCGCCGTCTTGAATGCCGCCTCGTTGGCTTCTGCGCCGCTTGGGGCAAAGAAAACAGCCTGCATCTCATCGTTGGTTAGGTCGATCAGCCTCTCCGCCAGTTGAATCGCCGGGATATTCGACGAACCCACGTAGGCCGAGAAGAAGGCCAACTCCTTCATCTGCGCGGCGGCGGCTTCAGCCAGCTCAGCACGGCCGTGGCCCACGTTCACATTCCAGAGTCCGGAGAGGCCATCAGTGTACCGATGCCCATTCACATCCTCGACCGTAGCGCCGCATCCTCTTACATAGATGATGGGTTCCGTGTGGTCGCTGGGATGGTGCAATGGGTGGATCAGGTGTTCCTGATCGACACTTACTAAGTCTGCGTCACGTAACATGAGAAGGTTCCCGTCCGGATCACCATGAAGCTTTTACCCGTTCTGTGTTTCGCGGTCTTGTGCATTACGCTGACCTTGGGCCTATGGCCATTCCATGCGCCGGACAACGAAGTCACCTGGTTGAAGGGCGCCAACGGTCTCGCGTTTGGCAAGCACGGAACGGTTCTCAGTAGAGGTCCGTTGCAAACGGCAAGTGCAACCGCCAGCGTAGAAATCTGGGCACAGCCCAGGCGATGGACTGGCTCAACACTCCTGACGCTCTATCGGCCGGACAAGCGCGCTGCCTTCGAAGTGCGCCAGTCACTGGAAGATCTTGAACCAAGCTACGAGGCAGCTGGCGGCAGGTCGCACTTCTATGTCAATGATGCTTTCGGACCTTCGTTGCGCGGCGGCAAGCCGGTCTTGATCACCCTAACGTACGGCGCTCGGGGAGTAACTGTTTACCGCGACGGTGTCTTTGCTGCGGCGGCGCCGCCGGGGTTTCGGATACCAGACGGCGTCTTCACGGGCCGGTTGGTTGTAGGTGATTCCGTCGGGGGAACGCACAGCTTTCGCGGGGATATCCTCGGCCTCGCGATCTACGACCGGGAACTCAATGCCGCCGAGGCGTTGTCGCATTTCCAGTCAAGCCTCAACACGCGCAATGCGGGGGAAATCGCGTTATATCTTTTCGACGAGAAGTCCGGAAATGCAATTCACAACCATGCCGCGGCAAACGCCGAGCTCTATATTCCCAAAACATACACAGTCGTGGATGAAGTCTTTCTGCGCCCTCTCTGGGAGGAATTCGATTTCTCCAGGTCCTATTGGGCAGGAAATCTGAAAAACATTGTCGGTTTCATCCCCACCGGCGTCTGCTTTTACGCGTGTCTCATTGCAGTCTGGCCCGCCAAAAGAGCTCTACTTGTCACGCTCGTCGTGGGTTTCCTGGTGAGCCTCACGATTGAGGTTCTGCAGGCCTACTTACCCACACGGGATTCCGGAACGACGGATCTGATCACAAATACGTTAGGCACCTACATTGGCATCCTGTGCTACAGGCGCTTCCTTGGTTGGGCCAAGAGAGGTTGGACCAAGAAACATCCACGTTCCATCTGGTAGCGCGTACGAACAGACATCAATGCCCATGCGATAACCGTTAGTGAGCAAACAAGACCCGAACGCATGAATTGCACTCGGAGCCACCACGGCGATCCAGTCCAGCTCCGTAGCCGAGGGGAAGAAACGGCGCCAACATTCCGGCACTTTGTGTCCCATCCATATTTGAATCGACTCCATTCCGTGATCGTTATTCTGTATACTTGAACCGAGTGGCGTCATACAAACACTTGCTTTACTGAGCGAAAGGAGGAAAGGTCTTGCATCCAGCCAGTAACAACACTCTTCCTTGGTTCGCGGTGCGGGTGCGTTCGAACTTCGAGCAGAAAGTATGCACTAGCCTCTCCGGCATGGGTTACGAGACCTTTCTTCCCACTTACCGCCAACGGCGTGCCTGGACCGACCGCGTCAAGGAAACCGAGGTCCCTCTTTTCCCGGGTTACACGTTCTGCAGGATTGACCCAAAGTTCCGATTACCCTTACTCAAAGTCCCAGGCGTAGTCAGTTTGGTTGGAGCTGCGAAGCGCCCCGAAGCCATCCCAGAGGAAGAACTTACCGCGATTCGAACCATTATCGAAACCAGGTTGACAGTGCAGCCTTGGCCGTTCCTTCACGTGGGGCAAAAAATCAGAATCCACAAAGGCCCGCTATCCGGAGTGGAAGGTATCTTAGTCGGCTTCAAGGACGACTATCGCATCGTGGTTTCAGTAACTCTTCTGAAACGTTCCGTCGCCGTGCAGTTGGAAGGCGCCTGGGTAAAGCCCGAATAAGAGCCTCAATTCCGGCTCGACATCTGTTGCAATGCCAGCTTGACACCAGCTGCGTTGGGAGAATCCGGATACTGTTGGAGAATTTTGCGCATCTGCTGCCGGGCTAAGTCCACTTGGCCTGAAGCCCTGTAAGCCATTCCCAGGTGATAGCGAAACATAGGATTGGCGGGCACTTTCTCGACGGATTCCTTCAACTGCCCGATAGCGGGCCCGAAGGAGCCGAGCTTATAGTAAGCCCACCCCATCGCATCGTACCCGGAGGGGGCGTCAGGCGCTTGCCGCCTCACTATCTGCGCCAGCGACATCGCAGCGTTCACGTCGCCACCATGATCGAGATAAAGGTACACGAGTTCATTCGCGATCATTGGAGAAGCAGGATCCACGTTACGGGCACGCTCGCAAAGCCTGGTAGCTTCCTCCCACTTGCCTTCCTTCTCGAATTCGGTGACGAGCGCCATGTAGTTCGAGACAACTCGTGGATTCGCGTCAATCGCCTGTTGCAGATGGTGCTTGCCGCTCTCCGTGTCGCCTCGCGCCAGGTCTATGTCCGCCAGCAATGTATAGGCGTCCAGTGTCTTTGCGTTCAAAGCGATTGCCTGCTTAACGCTGGCTTCTGCGTGATCGATATCTTTCACACTGAAATACGCCACGCCCAATAACAGGTGAAGACCCGCATTCTGCGGGAATTGGATTAGTAAATCGCGGAGCCGGTGAATAGCCTCGGGTGAGCGCCCCTGTTTGGCGTACAACTTCACCAGAACCGCCAGCGAGGGTAACGATACCGGATCCAAGCGCAAAGCGTCCTGAAGCCTGGCTTCACCTTGGCTGACGTCTCCCTTACCGAGAAGCGCTTCCGCTTCGACCAAATACGCGGACGGAGATTCCGGGCTCTCAGTTACGGAATTCCGGACGTGGACCAGCGCTTGGTCATAGTCGTGCGCCTTGACTTCGAGCGATGCCAGGGCGGTCTCCGCGTCCCGGAAATTTGGGTTGAGCTTCAGTGCGCGATCAAACGAGCTGCGGGCCAGGCTCAGGTTCCCGAGCTCCTTTTGCGTAACACCAAGATAATAGAATGCCGCGGGCGAATTGGGATCGTTCACCGTCGCCTTTTGAAGTGAGTCGCCGGCTTGCTGATACTTTCCATCGCGAATCAGCAGCCGCCCCTCCGAGACCAATGCGTGCGGGTCGCCTGGGTTGGTCGATAGAATTTCACGATTGAGGGTCAGCGCCTCGTCCCGGCGATTGAGATCGATCAGAGTCTCAACGAGCCGACCCTTCACCAAGGTGTCTTTTGGATGAGCCTTCAGGGTCGCCGCAAATTCGGCCTCTGCTTTCTCCGTTTGACCCTCGGATAAATAGAAAAACCCCAGAGCTTCATACGCTGCCGCATCGTCAGGAGCGAGATCCTTAAGTCCACCGTATAATCGTTCAGCCTCATCAAGCCTTCCGGTAAGCGTATAGATCCGCCCGAGCATCAATCGAGGCGCCACCGCCTGAGGCTCCAGCCTGCATGCCGCGCCGATCTCCACCTCGGCTTCAGCCAGCCTGTTTTGGGAAAAATAGAATTCCCCCAGGGAGATGTGGGCAGCAGGAGATTTCGGATCGATAGCGAGGGCGCGGCGGTACGCAGCTTCGGCATCTTGAGTCTTCCCCGCCTGCAGTTCCACAGCTCCCAGAGCCGCGTAGCTCTCAAAGCGCCGTGGGTCCAAAGAAACCGCCGCCTGTAGCTCTTGCACCGCGAGGTCAAGCTTTTGCGTACCCTGAAATACCTCGCCCAGCAGCATGTGGGCCGATGCATTTTCAGCGGGAGTGTTTCTTGAACTGGATATCACGCGGCGCGCGGTGGCTTCCGCGTCCGCATATTGGCGGCGCGCAATTTGCAAGCGCCCCAGCTCCAGTTGCGCACTTACGTTGCTCGGATTCAGGGCGGTTGCCTGGACCAGTTCCCGGAAAGCCGCGTCAACATTTCCAGTCTTAAGATGAGCTTGAGCCAGGCCATAGTAGGCGTCCGCGAATCGCGGGTCCAGTTCCACAGCGTTTTGAAACTGAATCGCCGCCTCCGAAAACTTACCCGCGTTAAGATAGCGATCGCCACTTTGCAAATACTTGACCTTCTCGTGAGCCGGATCGGTCGAACAAGAGGTCAGCAGCGCAAGCGCGGGAAGCAGGAGCGTCCAGCGCAACGATCTCCCGCGGAGCTTGGAAAAAAGATGATTCAAGATTTCATTCCTATGAGTCCGCGTGCGGAAACTGCCGAGCGGACTCGGTCTTCGCTTCCCCTTGACGCCACATAAAGCAGCCAGTTGCGATAAATATTCTGGGCCGTCGAGCGCCAGGTATTCAGCACGCCCCCAGCAACAGCGCTAGCGGGAAATTCAGTCATCGCCTGCTCGGAGCGATGAGTCATCGCATGGGCGCGAAACGCTCTCAACGCTGCACCGGCCGCCGCATCGAAGTATCCTTCGGGCTCACCGGGATAGGTGTCTCCGACGCCTTTCAAGAATCTTCGAACATCCCTCTGGTATTCCTTGAAAAGCGTGTCGTTTCGATATTCGGGATGACCTTGGAAGTGAACAAAAAGGCTCTTTCGTTTCTGTTTTACGAAGAGATCCGCACCGGCATCGGCCGATTCGGTGAGGAGCGTGTAACCGCATGATGTCAACGCCCGCGCGGGCACTTCGTTCCAGCGGGAATGCGGAACTTCCACCACTTCCCCAATACCGCGCATCAGCCGGTGGTTGTTCGCTCTCTTAAACGAAAATACACCGAATTGCTTCCTGGAAAGCGGTTCTCGTGCAATGCCTTCGCTATGAAGGACGCTGGCGTGTGCGGCGAGACAGGACAGAATCGTCGACACCGTATTCTCCTGTGCCCAATTCAGCACATCCACCAGCGACGACCAATAAGGCTCCTGCCGCAAATCGGCGTGGCGCGGTTCAGTTCCGGTGACGATCACTGCATCGAACCTGCCGTTCCAAAGGGAGTCCAGCCCGCAGTAGACACTCGCGATCCGGTTTTGTGCCCGCTCGCACCGCGAAATGCCAGGCAGCGAGAAGAGGCTGATGCGCAATGGAATGTCTCCAGATGCCGCGCTGAGAAGATCGATAAACTGTGACTCGGTATCTACAAGAACCGAATCTGGCATGTTGTTGATCAGAGCCACCTGGATGGCGGTTCGGACATCGCATCGCTGCGCGCCGTTGAGTGCGAGGGGCATTTAACAGACCGTAGGGATCAAGCGAGATTCGAGACTTCCATGGCTCTCGGGGTCTCTGTTCGTGCATGACCCTGACGGTGACCTTCTAGCCTTCTCAGCCCGAGCACCACCGGACCCAGAATCCCCAGCGCCAGAAGAGAGACCGGCAAGCCGCCGTACTGGTGAAGTCTGCCATGCAGAAAGCCTTGATTCACATACACTCCCAGCCAGGATAAAGCTACAATCCGCACGCCGTTCTTGAAGATCGCAACCGGGATGGTAATCAGGCTGAACAGAATCCTGTTACCCGCGGCGTGAAGCAGCAGATAACTGGCCACGAGACCAGAAATGAACAAAGAGAGACTTGATCGTATCCCGCTGCATTGCTCGGCAACTTCGATGTCAACGCCAGGGAGCGAGAACCTCATGCCGTGCCGGACAACCGGCACTCCCAGGATATGGAACAGCACGGCGGTCGTCTGCGCGGAACCCTCCTGAAGGCCGGCAACCGCTTCCGCAAGAAGGGATGCGGGAACTGGAATCGCCAGGAGCAGAAACAGGAGGGGGAACATGGCCTCTCGTGCGCATTGGGTTCCAAAACAAAGGACAAATCCACCCACCAGCATCAGAACGATCGCGAACGTTTCAACGGCAACAGAAATCCCGGAACCCTCGAACAGATACAAGACAGCTCCAAGTAGAAGCGCAGGAACACCCCACCCGAGGCAAACGCGCACATTGCAAAAAATTGTTTCCCTCTTCCAAACAATGATCCCGGCGCTGATGATCGGTATGAGAATGATGTAGGAATATCGTTCGTCGCTCAACGAAAGCTTTACAACAAGGCCTATCGTTCGCCGGCAGAGAAGGAATACTACACCTAGAATCGACAAGAAAAAAAGATTTCTAGCGCGTTTACTTGGACGATTTTCCATAGTAAGCGTGATATTTGGAATAGAGCTTATCCAGCCCTTCCATGCCGTTGAGGACCACTCCCAGGACATGCTTAGGGCCGAGCTGCTTGAAGGCGTCCTCAACCGCTTCACGAGGCGTGGCCCCGGCGCGCACCACTACGAGGCTCGCATCGGCAAAACGGGACAAAGATATCGAGTCTGTAAGGGGGCCGAGCGGCGGCGCATCGAAGAGAATCCAATCGAAGTGCGGTGAAAGCTTCGACATGACATTGGCAATCGCACTCGGATGCAGCAGATCGGTGGGGTTTTTCTCCGTCCTGCCCGAGGGCAATAAATACCACCCCAGGGGGTCCAGACGCCTGACGCACGAAAGCGGGTTTAATCCTTCTTCAAGGCATTCCGCCAATCCGTCCCGTACACCGAGCCGCAATTGCGATGTCAGCGTGGGGTGGTGAAGATCCGCCTCGATTAAGAGGACCGTGCGCTTTCCGTGCTCCGCCAGAGCGGTGGCCAGATTGAGAGCAATTGTGGATTTTCCGTCCTGAGGCAGCGGGCTCGTAATCAGCAAACTTCTCAGTTTTCCCGCGTCCCACAGTTCCCGGAGACGCATGCGAAGATACCGGAAACGATCGGCGCCTGGGCTGCGCGGCTCGTTATGGAAAACAATCCTGCTCTCCGGCAGGACCTCAACCTGCTCGACCTCTATATCTTTGAAGGCCGGCTCGAGAGCCGCCGGAGATCGCAATAAAGCTTCATTAGGTTCTCGCAATGGAAAAACACCAAACTTCTGACTCATAGCGCTGGCTGGCCTGAGCCTAGCCAACCCGGTAGACATAAAACTCCGCTGCGAACACCGCGATCTCCAGCACGCATCCCAGCGCCCACTCGCACGTCCGGCGAACCACCAGCCTACGGTCTTCCCGCTTCGTACGAATCAGCGGAACACACAACACCAAGGGTAGCGCGAAACTCTTTGTTAGATCTTTCTCAGTATGGAAGGAACGGTCCGTAAGGTCCACCAGAAACGCGAGAGCCAGCCCCAAAGCCAATCCAGCACCTAGCCCTCCTAAACTGATTTTCAGACGCTTCGGGCTCGAAGGTAACGTAGGTAAACTCGGTGGGTCAACCAGACGGAACTGTTGCCCTCCCTGCTGTTTTTCCAAACTCGTAGCGAGTTGCGACTGTTGCTCTTTGTTCAACAGGTCGGCATAATTCGCTTTCAGCAAGTCGTAGTTGCGATTCACTTCAGCCAGCTCCTGCTCGCGAACGGGTGTCGAATTCAGCCGGTTCTGGTAGTCCGAAACACTCGCCTTCAAACGCTTCTCATCGCTTGCAAGGTTCTCCATCTCCAGCCTGTTTGCCTCCAACTGGCTCTTCACCTGGGCGATCGTCGCGTCGTCCTCGGAGTTTGCGGAAGCGGGCGCAGCTCCCTTCTGACTCTCGGCGGCGCTCTCAGGCTTAGCGGCCTGCGAGGATTTCAGACGCGCAACCGTAGCCTCCTGTTTCCGGATCTCGCTCTCCACTTCCACTACGTCCGGATGCTCCGGCGTGTAACGCCCAAGCAGCAGATCCTTTTGGGACTCGAGGCGATCAAGCTCTTTTTGCGCATTGTCAAGAGGCGTGGCCGCGTGGGCGCCCGGAACGCCCGGCAAAGCAGAACCGCGCGCGGCTAGACCGCGATACCCGCTCAGCAGCGATTCCAGATAAACCTTCTGCTGTTGTGCACGGCTTAGCCCGGCCATGGTGTTCTGCAGCTGGGTTTGCAGCCCCGACAATATCGCCAGATTGCCCGCCTGCTGCTCCGGCAGTTCACCCAAATGTTGCATCTTGAATTCACGGAGACGCTGTTCCTGTTCATTGAGTTTGGTTCTCACTGTCTCCAGTTGAGCTTCCAGGAAGTTGGTGGTGTTAGCGGCCTGGTCTTCGCGGGTTTTGAGATTCTCTTGAATGAACAACGATGTCAATTTGCTTGTCACGGCCTGGGCCAGACGAGGGCTATCCGTAGTAAATGAGATCTTGAAGGCGTTGAAGTCCTTCCGTTCCGGCACTTCGTTGATGGGCTTGATATCGATGTTCTTACGCATCAAGTCGATGACTTCTTCAGGCGCCATGCGCTTCGATTCTTTTGTGAAAAGATGGAATTCGTCGATGATCCCCAGTAACCGCGTTCGCGACAGCACCTCCTGAGTCATTGCCTGAAGTTCTTCCGCAAGGCCGCTGGAGTTCGTCGGAACCACATATCTTTCGGGCACTTGCTGTTGCACCACCAACAGCGTTGCTTCGGAGTTGTAGCGATTTGGCAAACCCGAAAGTACCGCGATGGTCCCGAGAGCTACAACGCAGGCGGGAAAGACGATCCACCACCGCCTTCGCTTGATCAGACGGAAGATGCCTTCAATCGTTTCGTTTAGATTCGTTTGCGGTTCAGCTTCCGGCAACTTAGTAATTCCTCGATTCTGCTACCATCACAAACCCCGCTTCGCGGACAAATAAGGGATGAACGCGAACTCCGCGATAGCCGGAAGGGGATCCTCCCTGCTCGCGACCGACTCGACCGAGCAGTCCCGAAGGGAGCGCACGTAGGTTCGCCAGTCCTGGCGCCCTCCGATAATTTCCAGGACGCTCGTGGGCACATCCGTCACTAATCGAATCCAGCTCACTCCGGCTCTCGCTTTACACGGCGCCATCGCTTCGCCAACCTGGTCGGCATATTCGAGGTAAGAAAAATCGACACCCGCTCGACAGCCGAGGGTATGGTAGCCCCACGTGCGGCCGTTTACATCCAGCAATTTAAACTGGCCGTCCCGGGGGTCCAGCTTATATTCTAATTCCACTAAACCGTAGTAGTCGATTGCACGCAGGAATTTCTCGGACAACGCTTCCAATTCAGGCAGGTCGATCGTCTCGACGAACGTACTGGCCCGTCCAAACTCGGGTGGATGCTGTCGCGTTCGGCGAACCACCATACTTCCAGCCGCGTTCCCGTCCTTAAAGAACGCGCAGTAGGCGTATTGGTGTCGCCCGTCGCCTGGAATCAGATCCTGAATCATGATTTCGCCCTGTCCAGCCTGCTGCGAGGCCTTTACGTAAAGCTCGCCAAGCTGGGCATGGCTGTTCGCGCGCCAGGCTTTGGCTTTAGTGGCGTAAAAGAAATGCTCTTTGATCGCCGGTTTTACAGCGAAAGGCGGAGGCGCCGTAATATCCTTCAGGTCCGCGACGCACTGCGGATACCAGGTTTGCGGCGTGGGGATGCCAAGGCGACTGGCAAGACAATAGGTGTTCCGCTTGTCCCAGATCCAGCGAACGGTTTCCCAGGCGGGTGTCGGTACGCGGAAAACGCTCGCCAGTTCCGGCCGGTTGCGTGCGATCGCCGCGACGGTTTCGTCGCGAGTCGGGTAGAGAACCCAACCGTCAAGGCTCAGGCGGCGGCCGATGTCCAAAACACTCTGAACCGTCTCCCGTTCCTCGCGCAAGCTTCGGACTTGCACTGCATGCGTCGTATAGCGCGAGAAACGCGCAATAGAATGCTCATCGTCGATGACGCAGATGGGAACTCCATGCCGCCCCAGGCTGCGAATGATGCCCAGACCATGGTGATCGCCGCCGATGACGATTGCGCCTACGCCTACGTCTCTCTTGCCGTTGAGGATAAAGTCACCTCACTATGCGGCGCTTGAGCTCTTGGCAGGCATAATGCGTCCCGGACACAAATTGCATGAGCGGACCGAAACTCCAGGCGGCGGGAGCGCCGAGAATATGAAGTCCCGGCACCGACGTTTCAAGACCGTGTTCGAGCTGCGGATACCCCTTGTAGCATTTGATCGACTCTTGCAACCCTGGGGAGAGAAACCTGTACTTCGCAATATCCACCCTGTACCCCGTCCCCAAAAACACGTGCTGAACGGTTCGCTCGGTTCCATCGTCAACACGAACCTTTACACGGTCGCCATCCGCCACGGCGGACACGACGGATCGTCCAAACTGTATCGGTACCTTCCTCAGCCGGCTAACCAGCCACCGCGCGCCGGCCGGACGCACGGAGCGGAGGCGTATACGATCCTGAATCGATCGCGGAAGCCGCCGGAGCATGTCGGGTCGCGCTACCAGTTGACTGATGCACGCGGGTCCAACGTCCGTAGGCGCGTAGAGCATGCGGGACGTCAATCTGCCCATTTTGTGATGGAGAGTTTTGGATAGCGAACCCTGAAGCCAGTGGACGCTGGCCGACCGCGAGACGATCTCCACCTCCGCCCCTCCTTCATGCAGCAAGGCGGCTGATTCCAGAGCGCTTTGCCCTCCGCCGACCACCAACACCTGCTTCCCGGAAAAACCACTGAGGTCGCAATGCTCGGAAGTATGGGAAGTCATGCCACTCGCAAGGTTTTGAAACTCCGGCGGACGCCATGCAAACGAGGCAATCCCCGCGGCGATTACAACCCGCCGCGCTTTGACAACCTCGCCGTCCCCCAAATTAAGCCGAAAACCTCCGGATGAGGAATCGATTCTTTCGATCTTCCGCCGATCGAGACCCGGTACTGCCTGGCGTTGATACCAAAGCCCGTACTGAACGAAGCGCTCCAGGGACACCGGTGCGGCGAAAGCGTTGCCGGTCTCATCTCGGAATGAATCGAGTGACAGACGCTTTTCAGGGTGCGCAATCGTTGTGGCGGTCCAGTTCGAGCGCAGCAGCATCCCTGTCGGCATGTTGCGGTCCCAGAAAGACATGGGTTCGCCAAAAGTGCGGACTTCCAAGCCTTTGATCGCACTGAGGTGCGCAGTGGCGGATAGGCCGTACGGGCCGGCGCCGATGATTGCTACATCGCAGGAAGTCATGGAACAGGAGCGGGATTATCGGGCAGCCGCCATCGCCAATGGAACCATGCGGTTATAGAGAGGATCGCGGTCCGCGACGAAAGCCAAAACCTGCCCGATCACTTCTTCCTGTCGCGCCGCCGCCAGTTGCGGATACATCGGCAGCGATACGATTTCCTGAGCCAGCTTCTCCGACACCGGAAACTGACCATTCCGGAAACCCATGTGCGCGTAAGCCTTCTGAAGATGCAGCGGAATCGGATAATGAATTCCCGTCCCGATGTTTTCTAAAGCCATGTGGTTCATAAATTCCGAACGGTCCCCCACGCGCACCACGTAAAGGTGGTGAACCGGCCTGGCCCACGCCGGCTCGTCGGGAAGCCCAACCGCGTGCGAGACGAACTCCAACCCCTCCCGGTACCGTGAGGCAATCGCGCGGCGTTGTTCCGTCCATAACGGAAGGCGCCTCAACTTCACCTGCAGGATGCCGGCTTGAATCGCATCCAGGCGGCTGTTGTATCCCTCGATCTCGTGATGGTATTTCTTGCTTTGCCCGTGATCGCGTAACATGCGAACCTTGCGCGCCAGCTCTTCCTGATTTGTCGTGATCGCACCGGCTTCGCCGCAAGCCCCCAGATTCTTCCCCGGATAGAAACTAAAGGCGGACGCCATTCCCATTGAGCCGGCTTTCTTCCAGCATCCTTCCCTCTGCGAATAGTACTCCGCGCCATGCGCCTGGCAGGCATCCTCAATCACCACCAGCCCGTAGCGCTCAGCCAGTTCCAGGATTACATCCATGTCGGCCATCTGCCCATAAAGATGGACCGGAACAATTGCCGAGACGGGCATACCCGTCCGCCGCTTGATCAGCTTACGCCGCCGAGGGTCGAAGAAGCAGTCTCGTTCCAGATAGTCGCGCAGCTTCTCGGTGTCCATATTCGAAGTGCGCTCATCCACATCCACGAAATCCGGCCGCGCGCCGGCCTGGGAAATCGCTTCGCACGTCGCAATAAAGGTATTCGGGACGGTCACCACCATGTCCCCCGGCTCGACCCCGGCGGCAATGAGCGAAAGAGTCAGTGCGTCCGTGCCGCTGCTCACGCCGACGCAATATCGCGCCTCGCAGTAAGTGGCAAAGTCGCGCTCGAAATCCTCCACCATTGGGCCGCCAATAAAGCCGGCCGAGCCGAGGGCGTCCCGGAATACGCCACAAAGTTCTTCCTGCAGATCCTCATGAGGCGTAATCAAATCGAGAAATGGGATTCCTGCCGCAGTACTCATTTTTTGTCTTCCGACTCCTGGCTAATCTTCAATACCCGCGCCGGGTTCCCCGCTACAGTCGCGCCCGGAGGGACACTCTTTGTCACCACGCTGCCGGCGCCTACAATGGCGCCTTCACCCACCACGACGTTGGCGAGTATGGTGGCGCCTGACCCGATGGAAGCGCCTTCCTTCACCAGCGTTTCTTCCACCTTCCAGTCTTCTTCCGTTTGCAACTGCCCGGCGCTGTTCGTTGCTCTCGGGTACTTATCGTTGATGAACGTGACGCCGTGACCTACGAAGACGTTGTCCTCGATGGTCACGCCCTCACAAATGAATGTGTGGCTCGAAATCTTGCAGTGACGCCCGATCTTCGCGTTCTTCTGAATCTCAACAAACGCGCCGATCTTGGTGTAATCCCCCACTTCGCAGCCATAAAGGTTGATGAACTTCGACAGCTTCACCTCAACCCCCAGCCGCACATCGGGAGCAATTGCCTGGTACAAGCTCATACCTCGACGGGCGCCCCGCGAGCTTTCAAAGATCGATCGGCCGCTTCGAGTATCCTCACCACGCGGAGCCCGGAGACACCGTCGTTGAACGGCCTCTCATTCTTTTCCACGCACTCGACGAAGTACTTGGTTTCCTCGGCTAGCGCTTCCGGCTGGTCAAGCTTGGGCGCCCACATATCGCCGGACCGGTAGCTGACCAGCAAATCGTGAATGCCCTTCCCGTTGTTTACCTGAACACCTTTGTCGTAGATTTTTATCTTCTCGTCCGCTTCCAGGTCGTTCCAAACCACCATCTTTTTTTCCGCGCCAATAAGGGTCGTTCTCACCTTCACCGGCGATAGCCAGTTCACGTTGATGTGGGCTATCATGCCGCCACCGAAATAGACCGTGATGAATGCCAGGTTCTCCAGCCCGTTCAGGTGCGTTTGGCCTGTGGCGGCCACGGCTTCTGGCTTCCGGTCGATCAGATGGTCCACAATCGATAAGTCGTGCGGAGCCAGGTCCCAAATCACGTTGACATCGTGCTGAAAGAGCCCGAGATTTACGCGTGTCGAATCGTAATAGTAGAGGTTGCCCAGCGCTCCAGAACAGATCAATTGCCGGATCTTCCGCACAGCTCCGGTGAACAGAAACGTGTGATCCACCATGATCTGCAGGTTCTTGCTCTCCGCAAGATCGATCAACTCCTCAGCTTGGTCTGCCGTCGCCGTGAACGGCTTTTCCACGAAGACGTGCTTGCCGTTTTCGAGCGCGGCCTTGGCTAAGCCAAAGTGGGTGCGCACCGGAGTGATCACGGCTACGGCGTCGATAAACGGGGAAGACAGAACATCGGAAAGCTCCGTCGTCACGCCCACATCGGGGAACGCTTTCTTCGCGCGGCACAACGCCTCAGGGCTCTTGTCGCACACCAGAGTGACTTCGCAACCCTCCGCGGCATGGAAGTTCCTGACAATCCGCGGACCCCAATACCCGTAGCCGATGACTCCAATTTTGATCATGATCCTTACCGAGGAGCCGCCACCCGGGGGGCACGGCGAAGCACGGTTCTGCTAGTACGCGCCGTCTCCGCTGAGAATGGCCGCGGGCGTTCGGAAGAGAATTTTGATGTCCAGCCACAGGGAGCGGGTCCGAGCATATTTAAGATCCAGGCGGACCATGTCGTCAAAGCCGACTCTGCTTCGCCCCTCTACCTGCCATAGCCCCGTCAGGCCGGGTTTGACCCCAAACAGCCGGCTTCGGTGCCATACCTTGTAGCACTCGTACTCGTAAGGCACGGGCGGGCGCGGGCCAACCAGCGACATCTCGCCTCGCAGAACGTTCACGAATTGGGGAAGTTCGTCAAGGCTCGTTTTCCGCAGGAATTTTCCAAGCGGAGTAATCCTGTGGTCTTTGGTCAGCTTGAATACGGTACCCTGCCCCAATTCCGCCGCGGGCGATCCCGCTATCAATCGACGAACGTATTCTTTGTGGATCGCAGGATCGTTGTCCTCGTACATCGAACGGAACTTGAGAAAAGTAAACTGCCGCCCGTCCTCGCCAACTCTTTGCTGACGGAACACAACGGGGCCTTTCGATGTGAGCTTGATCGATAGCGCAATCGCGGCCAGGACCGGGCAGAAAACGACCATAGCCAGTAAGCTGCCCGCCACATCGATAACTCTTTTCGATACCTTGGCGGCCATATTTGAATCGCGCATCAGATCCGGGTACAGGGACTCGTCAACCGGTCCGCTCTCCTCGCTCCCCTCGAAACCATCAGGGAAAAGATGAATGGACATGCTGATCCGGTCTGTTTCATCCGGCGTCAAGCCGGCACACAAGGCGCTGGTAACTTTGGTTCGGAGCGCCATGAACACACTCTTTACTTCCGTGTTGCCGATCTCGGTGAATACGATACCAATGGCTGAGCGCTCTTCATACCAGCCTATGAAATCTGTATCGCGAATTGCCCCGTGAAGCGCTGTCAGCATGCGCCCCTTCAAACCGTCGCTACTGTTGAGCAGTTTGCTTTGAAGAAGCATCAGGACAAAGCGGCGCCCAGACCTCTCGGCTCTCTTTCTCTCCAGACCGAGCATCCTGACAAAATTCTCCTGGGTCAGAAACTCGATCGTCGACCCGGGGTTCCCATTACTAACATGCAAGCGGAATGCGGAGAGTTCCGCAGTAGTCTTAGGGAAGACGTTCGACATACCTCGGTTGCCTCGGGTCTAGCAAGATTCGGCGAGTTAACCAACAGTTCGTTCGGTAATACACGCGGAGTCGGACTCTTTTGACGCGCTACCGCCCTTTGGGTCCCATCGGTCTCTGCGTGACGGACGTCAGCGACGAGTGGCTCAGCCCGTTATTGCAACTGTGACTCCATTTTTCCAGCCCGTTTATCCCCCTTTATTTTCAATTAGTTAGAGAGTTTTTTGTGGCGGACCAATATCCGAAAGGTGGGATATTGGAATCGGAAATCGGACTGTTTCCCAATTTGTGAGAACTCTGGCGGTATCACCCAGAGAAAACACGCTTCCGCCCGCAACACAGCTTTGTATTTCGGTTTTATCCTAATTCCCATAGAGAAAGAGCGGGGCCGTAAGGGCATCTTTTGTCGAGGTAACGAGGTTTGTCAAAACGTTTTCTGGGATCGCTGCGCGGGTTGGCGCTTCCCGCGGGCTTGTTTGTCATCTTTCTAGTGGCCGTGAACCTCAGCGCGCAGACGAATCCATGTGACCTCAATGGCGATGGAGTCGTAAATATCGCGGACGTTCTGGACGCAGTTCAAATGTTCCGTGGTGAGTCGCAGTGCACTGCCGATATCTTGAGCGCCGGGGTATGCTCCTGGCAGGTGGTCCGGCGCGTTGAATCGGCCACCCTGACGGGCGTCTGTGTCACAGGCAATCCGAGTCCGCCCACGCTTTCCGTCTCGTCCTTGTCACCCACTCTGATTGAGAGCGGACAATCGAGCGTGGGCACCGTTACTCTCAGCGGCGGTTCAGCCGGTGCTGGCGGCGTGCTGGTCGCGCTGACGTCTTCGAGCGCTGCGGCGGGGGTTCCCCCCAGCGTTCTGATTCCCGAGGGTTCCGCTTCCGCAACCTTCCCGATTACCGGCAACGAAGTCGCCGGATCGAGCTCGGTGATCGTGACGGCGTCCTATTCGGGAGTTTGGTCCACAGCCGGTTTGACGGTTAATCCGGCGCAGCTTAGTCTCTCCAGCCTCTCCGTCAGTCCCGGTTCGTTCGCGAGCGGCCAGACCGCCACTGGCATCATCGAACTCAGCGGTCCGGCTCCGTCAGGGGGAGCCTCGGTTTCGCTCGCCGGCACGAACAACGCCATCAGCTTTCCACCCGCCGTCACCGTAACTCAGGGTTCCGATTCAGCAAATTTTACCGTCACGGCCAACATGGTCACCGCCGCGACCGAGGTCCAGCTGACTGCGTCTTACTCGGGTGGTAACTCTTCTGTTACGCTAACCATCGATCCCGCGTCGGTGACTCTTTCCTGGGTCGCCAGCACGTCGCCAGACATAGCTGGTTACAACGTCTTTCGTGGAACGGTGTCCGGGGGACCCTATACGCAGTTGAACACCGCCTTGGTCCCGGGCACGAGCTATGTCGACTCAACCGTCCTACCGGGCTCGACATATTTTTACGTGACTACCGCGGTCAACACGACCGATATCCAAAGCGCTTACTCAAACCAGGCCGAGGCGGCTGTTCCGTAGGATTGGAACTA
>Ga0182016_10003356_pt1 | contig 18352 bp, 15 predicted proteins | sample 712S2MmetaG_FD_120491 | JGI IMG/M metagenome (GOLD analysis project Ga0182016, IMG submission 120491) | Permafrost microbial communities from Stordalen Mire, Sweden - 712S2M metaG | ecosystem: Environmental > Terrestrial > Soil > Wetlands > Permafrost | place: Sweden: Stordalen | collected...
GAAGTCGTGGGCGCGGTGGACGGCTAAGCAGTGCAAGAAACTGTTCACGGCAAAGCCGATGCCGGAACTGCCGATGCCGGAGTGGGAGATTGGGATACCTGCGATTGGGCAGGCGGCGTTTGACGGCGGCGATCGTCAGGAGATGAATGGCCCGTTCGTGGTGCTGCCGGAGAACTGAGAGTGGGCGAGATCGGTTCCGATTCGCACGGCGGGTTTAAGGCTGTACATTCCCATTAACAGGGTTCGCTTGTCATCGATTCGGCAGCTTCTTAGCGGGGGATGCCTTTGCGGGCGGCTACTTCAGTTGGTGATCTTTGGCGATCCAATTGCGCTCAATGTGAGAATGAGAACGATTATTTCCGCTCATCGGAGCACATCGTTCTATAGGCGGCGCGCCACAAATAGGATAATCGAAATCCAGCAAAGGATCGTAGTAGGCCAATCCAATCTTTTACCGCTGTTCTGCCAGCAATGATGGTCGATTCTGAACACTTCGCGCCGGCAACGCATTAATAGGATGTCACCTCACTTGCTGCCAACGCGCTCCTTGAGCGGGGTCGCAGTCTGCTTTTCGAGTTCCGGGCGGATGGTCGCCATTGGGAAGTAACCCGGTTTTCGGGGTTACCTCCGAGTAGCTGGTGACACATCCGGAGCCGTCCAATCGACTATCAATCGACCGTCCATCATGGCAAGTATAGAATTCCCCGCAGATGCTTTCGAATGACGATTTGTTCATACTTGATTGATACGGCTCCCAATTCGCGCCATTCATCGGTCAGATAAGGCATGAAGGCTAATTCCTGTTCCTCCAGGGACCACTTCGACAAGCAATGCAGATTCTGTCCTCCGCAATTCATGGCCCGATGGCTTTCTCGACACGCTCCGTATTCGGTGTGCGTCGCGTGCATTTTTGTTCTTGCGAGCAACCTGGCAGCGCAGGCTGGGGCAAATGACCTGCCAAACGCGCCAACTCCGCAGAACGCTTCCTATGTTCAGAGAACGTCGCAAACCAAGCGAATCCTCGGCGTTATCCCGAACTTTCGAGCTGTGAGCACCGACGACAGGCTACCCGCTCAGTCAGTGAAAGAGAAGTTCCTTACTGCAACCGACGACTCCTTCGACTATTCTTCCGTCTTCATTCCAGCGATGCTCGCAGGCTACTCGATGGCAACGAACGCAACTCCCGAGTTTCACCAGGGCGCGGCCGGATACAGCCGTTACTTCTGGCATGCCGCTGTCGACCAGACGAGCGAGAACTACATGGTGGAATTCGTTGCACCGGTGATCACCCGCGAAGATACGCGGTACTATACATTGGGCAGAGGCGGATTCCTGAAACGAGCCGGTTACGCTCTGAGCCGCGCCGTGGTCACCCGTTCCGACTCCGGCAATGAAGTGTTCAATGCGAGCGAGGTGATTGGCGCCGGAGCCTCGGCGGGCCTGTCGAGCCTCTACTATCCCTCGCGCGAACGAAGCTTTGCCAATACAGGCACGGAGTGGGGACTGGATATTGGAATCGATGCGGGCTCCTTCGTTCTCAAGGAGTTCTGGCCCGACATCAACCAACGCATCTTCCATGGTAGCAAGCCCGCGGACGGTTCGCAACAGTAGGTTCCTGGAATTCCGAGGGCGCGCGATCTAACTGGCGGGAGTGAGCCGGCCGTTCAGGGTCAGTTCAATATCAACCTCTTTGGCCACTTTGAGAATGAAAACGCTGGGATCCTTCAGTCCCCACTTGACGTAGGGCACCGTGAAGTTCCCTTTTGCGGTCAGGTTCGCGCCATCGATATGAATCTGCATGGGCAGAGTGAGGTCATGTGGCATGCCATGCAGGGTGAAGACGCCGGAGACCTGAATGGTGGAATCGCCCGACGGCGCGATGGTTCCCTGATAGCTGCCGGGCGCAAACGTCACGACGGCGAAGCGTTCGGTGTCAAGAACGTCGGTGTTCATTTTCTTGTCGCGGCTCGGTTCGCCGCTGTTGCCGCTGCGGGCAGCGACGACCACCGAGCCGGAGATCTTGTGAGCAGCCGGATCAAAGTCGATCGACCCGCTCTGAACGTGGAATGATCCCTGCACATGGTGCCCATTGCCGCCCAGAGAGAAGGCGACCTGGCTGGTATCGGCATTGACGGCAAAAGCCTCATGTTGCGCGAGCGCGGAAGGAATAATCGCGAGTGGAGTGGCGAGAAAAAGGACTGTTGCGAAGGTCCTCATGGTTCTTCTCCTAAGTGTGTTTCTTATCGTTTCTGACTAGACTGCGCGGTAGTCTGCATCAACCAAAGGCTGATGGAGGCGATGTCTTTGTCGGACAGATACTCATGTCCAGGCATGTCGGTTCCGGGGATGCCGAATTTAGCGATCTGCGCCAGCCGATTCATGCGCAACACAGGCGGACTCGACCGTGGCAAATCAAGGAGAGGCCCTGCCCGAAGATCGATGGGAATCCGTTTGAAACTGTCATTCCAGGCGTGGCGTGTGCGCCCATCCACACTGTGACAGGTCGTGCAATCGCGTTGAAAAAGCCGCTCCCCATCGCTTGCATCGGCCGCTGCAACCGCAGAAGCTGACGGTTGCCAACTCATTTCCGCAACCAGACGCTCCACTGAGCCAGCTTTCTGCAGACTCTCGAGGTAAGCCACAAGATCGTTGCCGCGCTCATCGTAAAAAAGATACGCATACGAGGGCATGACGGAAGCTCCGCTGACTTCGGCGGGATTGTAGAAATGTGCCTTAAGCCAAAGCGCGGAACGACGTGCGCCCACTTCGGAAAGGTCAGGGCCCTGGCGACGATTGCCGATGAGCGGCGGATGCTGAAGACGAACCTCCGCGACGGTCTCAACAGGCCCCCACATGAGAACGTCCGGAGTATTCGGGCGCACATATTGAGAGTGGCAGTGGATGCAGCCCTCGGAAATGTACACTTGACGCCCCCGTTCCACCTGGGTAAGTTGAGGCGGTTGATCGAAGGCGTGGAGAAACCGGTCGAGAAAGAGAGCCGCAAGCATCACCAGTGCCGTGAGCGCCAATTCGCGGGTGCGCCGGCGAATGAGAAAAAGAAACTGCGGCAGCAGAACCACTATGCCTGCGGCTGTGACAAAGGCAGTAGGAACATAACCGAGATGCTGGCCCATGCCGATCCCCAGCGCGGAGCCCGACCAGCCGGCGAGTGCGTAGAGCCATCCAGCCATGCGGCCCCGCTCGGCGGCGGAACGAGCAGGAGCGATCAAGGAAGGATACGCGACCAGCACAACGGAGTAGAGCGAGACGCCGACGGGATAAAAGACGGAAGCGAGCAACGCGCGTCCGGGATCGAGCAGAAGCAGGCAGGCGCTGCCAAGTGCGAGAAACGCGGCAGCAAGGACCGGCGCGAGGCCGCGGCGGCGCAGAAACCAGACGCCGGCCAGAGCTGCGGCAACGTGCAGCAGGCCGTTTGCCCAGAGATGCAATGCGCCCTGCCAGGTTCCTGTCTTCAATGACGGAGTGTTCTGAATGATGAAGAAGGCGGCCGAGTCCAGCCAGACTAGCGCGGTCAAACTGGCGAGCGCGGGAAGAAACGAGGCCGCGGACAGAGGGCGGATTTCAGTTATTTCGATCGGCGCGGAGCAGGGTGCGAGAGAGATGCCAATGCCTACGAGGCACAAAATGCCCGCTGACAACGCCTGCGTATCCGGTGTCGCAGTAAAAAGCGGCGGGAAGTTGCAGGCAAGATAACCGAATCCCGTTCCTGCGCCTACGGCGAGCAGCGGATTGCGATTGCCGGTCCAACGGCGCAGGTGCGTAACCAAGGTAACGGTAAGCAGGCCAAGCCCGGTGCCGATGAGGAAAGCCAGGGCAGCGGCAGCTGCGAAGCTGAGCGGAAGAAGCGCGAAGAATGCCGCAACTGCGGAGACCGAGAGACCGAGGCGCAGCCGCAGGTTGGGGGAGGGCCAAAGGTTAAGCCGAGGTGCAAGCAGGCTCAGGAGGATTCCTCCCGCAGCCATAGCCGCCATCACGGCCTTGAGGTGCGCATCCGCTATGCCCAGGCTCGAGAGCCGCTTCAGGAATGCGAACTGGGCAAAGATGAGGAAGTAGACATAGGTGATCGCGACAAGGCTCGCGCCTTGCCAGCCGGAGCCTGCGATCTTAGCGCGAGACATGGGCCAGCCAGCCGCGGCGCAAGCCAATTCCCTGAATCAGGACGCACGCGCCGTCAGCAGCTGCAACCGTAATCCAACCGGCTTCGAGCGTGCTGGCCAGAACCTGGCCGATCACGAAGGTGGCGACGCTGGCGCGCGTGAAGGCCGTGAGCAGCCATACTATTTCGAGTTTTGCCCGGGAGCTTCTGCGATAAGCGAGGAGCCCGCCGTAGAGGCAGGCAAGGCCCACGGACAAAACAAATGCGCCTACGAAGGAGATGTAGATGAGCGCATCGGAGGGCACGCTCAAATACATAAGCCTTAGTGCCAGGCCCGGCGCAGCCAGTAGCAGCACGCCGGTTGAGGCATCGGAAAACCCGGTCAGCAGCTGATAACCAATGAGGATGGGACGGTTCATGCTATCTTCTCCAATGGAACTTCAGTGGAAGTGGAGGCTGGCTCGCGAAGCAGCGCAGACGCATCGACGAGCCAATCAATTGAGGCAATAAGCATCAGGATTCCGGTGATGAGGCGAAGGGTGTAAAGAATGTTGCGGGCCATGCCTGGCACAATGGTGAAGGCCGGATCGGAGCCTTCACGCCAGCCGGCGGCGAGCATCAGCACGATATAGGCGACGACGCTGCCATTCCACAAATAAAAGGATCGCGTCCGATTGAAGATCCATCCATCATGGCCCAGAAGCTGCACCATGACGAAGATGATGAAGCTTGACGTGAAGCCGGCCATGGCAATGAAGGAGTGTCCGACGAGAGCGTCGGTGAATTTCAAATTGTCAAGGACACCGGGAAGAAAGGAGATCCATCCGGTGATTACCAGGGCGGCCCACCACCATAGGAAGGCCAATCTCCAGCGGCGGGTGTTTTGAGGCCACGCGAAGGCCGCGTAGTAAGCGGGTGTGAGCGGCAGCCACACCAACAGGCTGGCCAGGCCGAGGTACTGCGCGGGCTGGTGATGACTGATATCGGCGCGTCCCAGCGCGGCGCAGAGGATCGATTCCGCGGCCAGCACGATCCAGCCGATGGCAATGGCCCCGGATTTCCCCGCCTTGCGCCGAGTCAGGCCGAAGGGAAGCATGAGCAGGATGGTTACGATGGCCAGTGAAGACTCCAGCTGGCTTGCGCCTGTAGGGCCGCCGGTATCGGGGTTCAGTGGCGGGTAGCTGTTGGGGTTGGAGGCGACGTAAATGACAAACGGCACCGCCAGCAGAATCGCAAGTCCAAGCAGCTTTGCCGCTCGGGCAGCCGCATTTCCTCTGCCGCCCCAATCGGCAACGAAGGCGAAGGCCAGAAGCAGCCAAAGCACCAGAAGCGCCCCAGGAAACAGGATTCGCGAGTAGCCGGTCCAGTCGAGAAAGAGCTTGCCGCTCGAATGTCCGGAGAGCCAGGAGTATGCGCCGACGGCGAGCGCGGCGGACCACAGCCACAACACCGGCCTGCACCACCTGGCGGCGGGTCCGCGGTCCGCGCCGTAGACCCTGAAAAGAAATCCGAGCATGGGAATGCTCGTCCAGCCATAAAGCTCGAGGTTCATGTGCACCATGATCCAGCGGCCGTATGTCCACTCACCCAACTGCCGGTTGAGAGCTGGAACGAGGAGCAGAACGGCGATCAGCACTCCGGCGGCGTTTGCAAAGACGAGCCAAAAAAGGCTGTGCGACGCGGCGTTGGCGACAGCGCGCGGGTTTTGGCGCAGCGGCTGCGATTCATTGAGCGTATGCATGTTCATGGATCTTTCCACCGTGCATCTCCACTATGCGGTCGCAGCGCAGGGCAAGACTGCGATCGTGCGTGGCCATGAGAAGCGTTACGCCCTCGGTAGCCACGATGTCGTACAAAAGGTCGAAGACCATTTTGCTGGCTTGCTCGTCGAGTGAGCCGGTGGGCTCATCGGCCAGCAGGATCTTCGGCCGGTTCATCAATGCGCGGCAAAGCGCGGTGCGCTGGCGCTCTCCACCGGAAAGTTTCTGAATGCGGTGGTCGAGCCGATGACTGAGCCCGGTGCGCTCCGCGAGCTCCTCAAGGCGCGCCTTCGCGGTGCGGCGGTCGATGCCCGCGGCAACGGTGGGGATAAGGCAATTCTCGGCTAGAGTCAGATCGGGAATCAGGTTGTGGAGCTGAAAGACAATACCGATTTCGTGGCGCAGAAGACGCAGGAGGTTCGAGTGCGGGTTGACCTCGTCTCCGTTGACCCAGACCTTTCCTTGGTCGGGAAAATCCAGTCCGGCCAGCAGATGCAGAAGCGTGCTTTTGCCGCAGCCCGAAGGCCCGCAAAGGGCCACGGTCCGGCCCTCGAAACAACCGATATCCACTCCCTTCAAAACCGCGACCGCTCCCTCGTCGTAGCTCTTCCACAGATCAGTCGCGCGCAGGACGATGCGCCGGGTTCCATCGGGTTCGAGAACAGTCCTCATTCGAATCGAAGCGCCTCCACCGCACGGATTCGCATGGCGTAGATGGCCGGATAGAGCGCGCCCGCAACCCCGGTAAGGAAAGCCAACAGGAGCACGACCAGCATCAGGAGCGGATGGAGACTGGTGTCTACGTACCCGTCAAAAGCGGGAATCAGCTTGAGCGCGTAGAGAAATCCGGTTCCAACCAACAGCCCCGCCATGGCGCCGGAGATAGAGACCGCCGCGGACTCGCCGAAGATGACGCCACCGATCTGTGTATGAGAGAAGCCGTTGACGCGAAGAATGGCGACCTCGCGAATCCGCGTGAACACCGACATGATCATGGTGTTCGCAACTCCCAGGCCGCCGAGCAGCAGTCCGCAGCCCCCAACCGCCCAGGCAGTGGCCTCGAGAATCCTGAACTGCGAGTAAGAACGAGTAAACTCCGCATCCTCCAGAGCGACCAGGTTGGGATCGTTTGTCGCGATCATCTTCTTGAAGGCGGCGGCATCGTCCTTGTTGCGCAGCTTGACGGTGATCACCGAGGAGGTTCCTTCCTTGTGAAAGAAGGATTGCGCAGAAGCGAGCGGCATGAATACTCCGCCGTCCTCAAAGCCGTTGGTAGTTTTCACAACGCCGACGACGTGAAAGGTCGCATGGCCAATCTGAACCTGGCTTCCCAGGACGGCGGAGAGAAACTCCGCCGCGCGCGCCCCCAGCACCACGTTATCGACATGCTGCGCGAAGCTGCCGCGATCGCCCTCAAGCCACTCGGCGTTCTGAATGCGCGCGTCTTCAGGCGTAACTCCGAAGCAGGTGATGATCGGGTGACCTGCGCTGGAGACGATTCCGAACAGCACCGGGTTGGCATGCTCCACCATCGGCCAGCCGGCAATCTGCTCGACGGCGCCGGTGGGAACATTACTGAAGAAAAGGTCGGAAACGTCGCGCTCAAAGACGACGATTTGGCTGTCGTTGGAGAGAATGCCGGAAAACATGCCGATCGCGCCTTGCAGGATAGTGACCACAGTCAGCATCGCGGCCACGCTGAAGGCGATTCCGGCCACGCTGATCAGAGAGCGAATGCGATGCCGGAACAGGTTGGTCACAATCAGCTTCAGGAAGATCACGGCCTGCCTCTCTCCGCCAGGGCAAAGGAATCTCGCGTAACCCTGGCAAGCTCCTGCTGGAGTTCGCCGCGCAGCCTCTCCAGAAACTCAAGTTCCGGCCGCGAAGCAAGAAGACCGCGCAGCACCTTGTCGCCAAGATCGATGAACCGGGTGAGGCGCTGGACGGCGCCGCGGACTCCGATGGCCGAGACGATATTCGGGCGGCCGAGCAGGGCATCGCGGGTAGAAGTCTTTCCAGTTTGCCCCTCGCACTGCAGCACATCCTTGAGATCGTCCACAATCTGATAAGCGAGGCCCCAGAAAACCGAGATGCGTTCGATCTGCTGGAGATCGCGGGCCGAAGCGCCGCCCAGCATGGCTGGAAGCGCCAATGTCAGCCGGATCAAGGCAACGGTTTTGCCCCGCGCAACGCGCTCGGTTGACTCAAGGGCCGGGGGCAGAGCCGAGTAATGGAGATCGAGGCTTTGCCCGTTGAGCAGCCCTTCGACGCCGAGACACTGTTCGATGAAGTCGAGCGCCCGCGCCTGTCTGGCTTTAGGGCAATCGGCGACCGCTCGCCAGGTGAGCGCATAGGCGCGATTGATCAACGCCAGCGCTGAAAGGATGGCGCCTTCCTCGCCAAATACGAGATGAGTGCAGGGAGCGCCGCGCCGCTCCAATGCATTGTCCATGCAGGGCAGGTCGTCAAACAGCAGAGATGCGGTGTGAAAGTACTCGAGTGCTACGGCAAGCGACCGGGCATCGGCGGTTTCCAGTCCGTAGGCGGTTGCCATTTGGAAGACCAATCTGGGACGGACCAGGCTCCCGGGATTGTCAAGCACATGATGAAGCGCGTCTTCGAAACTCGGATCGAGAACCGCCGGCAAGGGCAACGAGAAGCTGAATGCTTCCGCAAGAAAACTCGTATCCAATTGGTCGATGACATTCGCAGACTGCAATTTGATCCCTCAATATGGCTGGATAAGACGGCTTGTTTGTGATGAGAAATCCTGTCACGCAACCATCGCGACCGCGCGGCTTTCAACTCACCGGTGAGACGAACTAAGAAATGCTTTGGAAAGCGCAGAATCCGGCTTGTTTCCATGACGTTTCATTCATCTTCACGGAACCGTTCAACCTGGACGCCTGGCCAAAATGAGGAAAGATGCAGGGCCCGCAACGCAATCGATATCGTTTCCATCAAGTCTCCGCGCCTGCTCACGCGGGCTCGCTGCATGGAAACTCTTCGGGCCTGCGTCCAAGCATAGCGAAGTGAGATGACTGGCAATGAACGCCTGGATGACAACATGTTCATCTTGGCCTGACCGTCGGTTGATTTCGGACCGCAAACAGCGAAATCAGAGGCATGCGCGTGAAAGGGACATTCCAGATGCACTAATATTCATTCATGCGCCTTCTGCTCGTTGAAGACGAAATCGATATACAAAGTTTCCTGCGCCGTTCGCTTGAGGAAGCGGGATACCAGGTGGAGGCTGCCTCGGATGGCAAGACGGCCGAGCGCCTTGCTGTCGAGGGAACATTCGACATACTGATCGTCGACCTTGGACTGCCCGATCAGGATGGAATCAGCTTGATACTCCGCTTGCGTCAATTAGGCGTGAAGGCTCCGGTATTGATCCTGTCTGCGCGCAGATCCGTGGATGATCGAGTGCGGGGACTGGAGCAGGGCGGGGACGACTATCTGACTAAACCGTTTGCGCTTGCGGAACTGCTGGCGCGACTCCGCAATCTGCTCAAGCGCAACAGTCCCGCGAATAGCGAGGCAACACGATTGCGGGTGCTGGATCTTGAATTGGATCTGTTGAGGCGGGAGGCGTCGCGCGGCGGACAGGCGCTGCAACTGACCCAGCAGGAATTCGTCCTGCTTGAGTATCTGTGCAGAAATGCAGGACGCGTGGTGACTCGCTCAATGATTCTGGACAAGGTGTGGGGCATGCGCATTCAGCCGGACACCAACGTAGTAGACGTGCATATCTACCGGCTGCGCGGGAAGGTCGATGGCATGGGACAGCAACCGCTGATTCGAACCATGCGAGGAGTGGGTTATGTCCTTAAAGACCGGTAGGACGCCCATGCGCAGCGCCGCCTGGCGCATTTCGTTGTGGGCAACGCTGGCGTTTGCCTGGGGAACCATGATGGTCTTCGTCTTTCTCCAGAACTTTGTGGAAGGCGATATTCAGCGCCGCAGCGATGCATGGCTATCGGGCGAGGTGGAAGTGCTTGGCGACGTGGCCGAGCGAACACCGAAGGACGCGCTTTATGGCCGCGTGGTGGGAGAAGTGGCGGAGCTTGCGGCTCGGGAGGTGCCCGACAAACCGGCATCAGAGAGCGGTTCCAACGATTCCGTGTTCTTTCTTCAATCGGGGAGCGACGGATCTCTAAAACTATGGGTTGGCGCGGGCAGCGGCGAGGACCACTTGAAGGCTATCGAGGCGACCAGTGTTCCGCCTGACCGTCCCACCGACCTGCAGGTTTCCGGATTTACCGTTCCTTTTCGCGTGGCTTGCATTCGCGTCGGCGATGGTAGCCATATTTACCTGGGCCTGTCAGAGCGGGACGAACTGCGGGTGCTTCGCAACCTGCGCGCGCGCTTCTTCCTGCTGTGGCTTTTGATTGTGCTGCTGGGCTTCGGCATTGTGTTTCTCACCACCCGACGCATGTTGAGCCATGTGCGGAGGATTACCGAGGCCGCCTCAAGAATCGGCCACTCGGATTTAACCGCCCGGGTACCGACCACCAAACGCAACGACGAGGTGAGCCACCTGGCTTTGACTTTGAATCGCATGCTCGACCGCATCGAGAATTCTGTCCACCAGCTGCATACCATCACTGACTCGCTGGCTCATGATTTGCGCAGCCCTCTGACGGCCATTCGAGGAAAGCTCGAAATGTCGTTGTCGACAGCCACTGATGGGGAGCAGACGGAGCCTATTGTTTCAGCGATTGACGAGCTGGACCGGCTCACGGACTTTCTCAACAAGTCGCTGGACGTGGCCGAGGCCAAGGCGGACGCGCTCCGACTTACACGTAGCGCTATCGATCTGAACGAGTTGCTCAGAGTGATGCTCGATCTCTACGAGCCATCCATGACGGAAAAAGGTCTTGAGGTGAAGCTGCACAGCAGTGGCACGGTGGAGATTTTTGCCGATGCCGCGTTGATTCATCGCATGATTGCCAATCTTCTCGACAATGAGCTGAATCACCTTCCGCCCTCCTCTACACTCACGATCGAACTTCGGGCCGAGGGCGATGCTGCGTGGTTGATTCTCGACGACGATGGACCGGGATTCGATTCGGAGGTGCTTCCACACCTGTTCGAGCGCCGGGTGAAGGGGCGGCAATCGATTGGGCACGGGCTTGGTTTGGCATTCGTCGAGGCGGTCGCGCGCGCCCACGGAGGAAGCGTCGCAGCTGCGAATCGCGAAAGTGGCGGAGCCCATCTTGCCATAACGCTTCCGCTCGCTTCAGAGGAGAGTTATCGCACTTCAGTGGCAACGATTTCCGGTTCGATTTGATTCAGGGGCGTGGCGCGAACATCTTCGGAAAGCGCCGAGGGGGTGCTGTGACAAATCAGGCCATGGCCCGCGATTTACTGGCTGCTCTATGCTTTCTGCAAGGATTGGCAACGTTGGTAATCGACCTCAACCGCACCCACGCGACCCATCCTCAATGGCTAGGCCACGCGAGATTCCATCTGGTATGGCAGGCCATGGCGTTTGCCTTGCTTGCGGTGCTCGAAGTGATATTAATCCTTGCGGGCGGCCCTCTTCGAGACCAGCGCTTCTATCTGGCCGCAGTTCTTGCGAGCATCCCCATGCTCGGATTCTTCGCGGCATTGACTGGCCGCAGCGTCTACAAAGGAACTCTTTCAGACCCGAACGGAATACCGCCCATGACCATCACGATCCCGGGATCTGATCGTCGCATCGATCTCAATCTGGTGGCTGAATGTGGCGGAGTCCTGGCGCTTGCGGTGATCATCTTACTTTACCGGCACTGAAGCGTTGCACACCAGCGTGCCGCGCGTGCTCCACTGGTCCTGCGTGTCCCCATCGGGCCGAATGGGACTATCGGCTGTTTTTGAATTCGTAGCTGTCCGCCATTTGGAATTGGGAGGTGCGGGCTGCCTTCTTCTTAGGAGCCATTGCCTCCGCTGCACAGTTTGTTACGGCCGGGGTTGTATTTGGCGTTGCGCACACAGGATAGCGTTCGCCGATCTGCCCGGGCGTGATGCTTGGTCGACGACAACAGCCCAACGCGCGTTTCCAGTTACGACTGGCCCGAAGCTGCGGGTTCCGGTAGTGATCGGAAAACCCCATCGGAAAATGCCCAAAAAGCAGTGCTTTTAAAGGGGTTTCGCATCCGCTGCGAAGTGAGCGGGAATCTAATGATTCGCGCTCGTTGAAAGGCCCGCGCGACTCTTTGCCCGCAAGCCTGCGACGTAAAGGTGGTCAACCCGACCCCTGTCTTGCCGTGCGACGCTGCGTTAGGAATTCTCGGAGCCGAAATCGAGACGCAGCGCCTGCCATGGCATTCGCGCGGTTACTGCACTTATCACTACATGAGGGAGTGCCGTTGTCGTCGTCCCTGTGCCAACGCATGAGCCGGCCGCACCCGAGCCTGTGGCCGTTACCCCGACTAAACCCGTAAAGGCCAAGCACCGGCCTGTTGGCCTGGGATGTGGCGACATGTCCAGCAGCGTCCAGCCAAGGGCGATCATCGCCAGCACTGGGTAGGTTTCAATCACCATCGTGCCGGCGACCGGCGCCATTGGGTTTGCCGGGCCGCCGAACTTCTTCAGAAATTTCAGATCGGTGCCTCGGAGTCGAACATTCCCTGCATGGAAGTGTTGGCCGGCAGGCTCATTATCGTCAATATCATTCAAGGATGGAACTATATTGGCATTGAGACATTCAACGATGAGAAGCGTTCAACGTGGCTCATTCGGAAAGAGAGCCGGTAAGTATCCGCAGGTCTTAGAAAGTGGGGTCGCCGCAGAAGACGCCGCGGCCGTGCGTGCCTATGTAGACTCGTCCGTAGAGTCGAGGGTCGCCGGCAATCTGCAGGACCAGTCCCCATTGGTGCTGGTCGTCGTTGATTCTGACCCACGTGCGCGCTTCGTCGATGGACCGAAAGATGCCGGGCTGCCCGTGAACGGCTCCGACTAGGTAGAGAGCCGGATAGGACTGGTTTGGCGCTGCCTTGCCAAAGCCGAAGGCGTGGATTTCCTCGACGCCTGGGAGGCGGACGAAGGAGACGCTGCCGTTTGCCTGTGGGTCGGCCGGAATGGCTCGGTAGAGGCCGTCAAAGGCGGCCAGCCAGAGCTCCGCAGCGCGGCCGGGCGTGGCGTAGATTCGGTCCTGGCCTCCGCGGTTGTCGCCTCGCGAGGACGAGACCGGCGCTGGCGGGGCATCTGGCAAAGTAAATTCGTGGGCGGTGAACGTGGCTCCTCCGTCACTGCTCCGGTAAAGAGCGAAGCTGGCGAGAGAGATAGCGTAGAACGATCTCGGGTCCAAAGGGTCGGCGATGACGCGAAGGCCAGCGGAAAGTCCCTGCGCGGCGGTCCAGGTTGCGCCCCGGTCCTGAGTCGCGTAGGCCGCTTCGCGTTCCGGGGTCCAAATCCAAGAGCTTCCGTCGGCGGAGACGGCGATGGTTCCAGCGCGGCTCGTCGGTGTGGGCGCGGCAGCGGTGGGTTTCCAGGTGCGCCCTGCATCGAGAGAATAGCCGATGTTTTCGCCTGGCCTGTGCTCCGCGCTGTTGCCGACGCGGACGATGACCTCGGGGCGAAGGGGTGCGGAGGCGACACCTGTGGTGTTGCCCAAGCGCGGCGGCGCTGAGGCGCCTTCGGGAGCAGGGTGGTCCAGGTCCCAATGAACGTAGCTGCCATAATCGCCGATGGCGGTGATAAGGTGAGCGCCTTGGGTGGGACTCAAGAGTTCGAGAGCCACAGTCTCCTCGATGCCGGAGGCGAGGATGCTCCAGTGCGTGGGCTGGCCGCGATCCGCGGCGGTCAGGTCGAAGGTCTCCCAGCCGCCGTAGCCGGTGGTGAAGACAGCGTGGTCGGAGTTGGTTGGATCGATCTCAATGTCGAAGAGCCAGTGGATGGGAGTGCTCTTCACATAGGGAGCCAAACTGTAATCGTATACACCGCCGCCGCCGAAAATGGGCTTCCATGTGGCGCCTCCGTCCGTGGACCGGAACATGTCTTCGCTCCCTGCGGATTTTGGGCGGCCGAACGAGCTGGCGATCACGGTCTGCGGACGCTGCGCATCGACGGAGACGCCTGCGTAACCGAACTCCTTGCTGCCCGCAACGGGACGGTCGGGAGTGATGTCGGTCCACGCTCCGGTTTGGTTGTTGAGCTTCCAGACGGCCCCGTCGGTCATGTGGGAAGGCCCTGGAGCGGTGCCGTATGCGATGTAGAGGAATCCATCGCTCGAGACAGCGGCGCGGGTCGGCCGATACTTGGTCGGCTCACCCTCCACGTCGCGCCAGCTTGCGCCGCCATCGGTGGAGGCAAAGAGGTTGGGACGGCCCATGAGAGAAACGCCAGCATAAATTGTCTGCGTGGCCGAGGCCGGATTTTGCGAGTCGGCGGTGGGCACGAATTTGACGAAAACAATGCCGCTGCCGCGGACCGGCATGCGCCGCCGGTGCTGTTCGGGTGTCTCGCCGGGAACGGGAACCGGCGGAGGAGGAACGGCCTCGGTGACATCGGGAAAGCTGCTGACTCGCGTCCAGGTTGCGCCGTAATCCTGTGAGCGCCACAGTCCGTCGTGCCGGGTGCCAAGATACAAAATGCGGCCGTCGTGCGGATCGACGACAAGGCGCTCGCCGTTGCCGCGGCCGTCTTCGTTGCCTCCAAATTTGAAGGGCACGTCGGTGCGCTGGAAGGTGTGGCCGCTGTCATCGGAGCGCAGGATTGATCCGTTGGGCGTGCTTGGGTTGGTATACGTGCCGCAGGCCAGGTAGACGTGCCTGGGATCGGACGGATCCACCGCGATGGATTCGATGCCCATCAGATTCAGGTCCTTGTAGGGCACCCAATCCAGCATGGGCTGCCAACGATTGGCGGCGGTGTCCCAACGGTAGGCGCCACCCATGTCGGTGCGGGCATAGCGAACGCCGGGAGTTGTGGGGTGAAAGATCACTCCATCGACAAACCCACCACCGACAATCTGGACGCTCTTCCAGGTGTAAGGCGTCTGTTGCGGAAGCTGCGCGGGGGCGACCAATGTACCGAGGAGGCATAAGGAAGCGGGCAGAAGAAATGACTTCATGGCGGTGATCCTTTTTTGCCGCGACGAGGGAGTTGCGTTTCGGGGCGGCTTATTGCAGCTTCAGGTGAATTTCAGCTCCCGTGTAATGTACGCTCCTGAGCGGTGTGGGCGTGAACGAGAAGCCTTCCGGATGCATCCTCGAAACCAGTACCACCTGGAAGGTGCGTTGAGCCAACATGCCTTCGTAAGAGCCGGTTCGTTTGCCGATGGAGAGCGTATTGGTGTTGTCATTCCAGCGGATGGGAATCTCCGTGAATGCGCCCTTTTCGTAGTCGAAGGTTGTGCCTTGATCCTCATAGAGCGTGAATTGGCCGTCGCTTCCCGCGTAGACGTAGAGCGTGGTGGGATCGGAGGGTTTTTCCCCGACATACTGCATTACCGGCCCGTAGGGAATGATCGATCCTGCGCGCACAAACACAGGAATCTGGTTATACGGCGAGGGCGCGGAGAACTTGCTCGACGAAGCCTTCTTGCCGGTCCAGTAGTCGTAACACGTGGTGCCTGCCGGCAGGTACACGGGCCGGTCGCGCTGTTGGTATTGGGTTATGGGCGCCACCAGCAGGGCGGGTCCGAACATGTATTCGTCGTTCAGATCGCGCGCAATGCGGTCGTTGGGAAAATCCATCACCAGCGGACGCATCATGGTGTAGCTCTGTTGCGTGGACCATCCTGCCATGGAGTAGATGTAGGGAAACAACGCATAACGCAGGCGATCGAACTTCAACTCTGCGTTGTATGCGGGCGAGTCATCGCCGAGGGTCCACATCTCGCGCACGCGCAGTTCGCCGTGCACGCGCAGGATGGGCGTGAAGGTGGATAGCTCGAACCAGCGGGCGTTGAGCTCGCGCCATTCTTCTTCATCGGCTGCGGTCATCGGTTCATTGGCGTACCGGCGCTGCATGGTGTAGCCGCCGGTGTCCATGGTCCAGTAGGGTAGGCCCGAGATACTGGCGCCAAGGCCGGCAGGAATCTGCTTGGCCATTGCAGTCCACGTGGATGTCGTGTCTCCCGACCACGTAACCGTGGAATAGTGCTGTTCGCCGGCAAAACCGGAGCGGGTGAGGATGAATACACGCTGGTTTGGCGCTGCCTCGCGCTGCCCGGTGTAGACGCCGAGGCTATTTTCCAGCGCATAACCGTTCAACATGCGCGAAGCCGTTCCGAGGAAGGTGGGTTGCATGTGCGTATGCTGGCCTTCGAGCGTGGGCGGAGACGGCAGCAGATCAGGCTCGGTCGCATCCATCCACCAGGCGTCCACGCCCTTTTGGAAGAGGTGCGAATTGACTTGCGACCAGAAGAGCTTCCTGGCGCCGGGGTTGAAGGCGTCGTAGAAGGTGTAGGGCTGGCCAATCCAGTCCTTGATGTTCTCCTTGAGGTTCAACCGATAGAGATAGCCTTGCGCGTCCATCTCTTTCGCGTTCTCAGTATTGGGATTGAACTTGCCCCAGACGGAGATCATCATGTGCGCGTGCTGGTCATGGATGGCCTTGATCCAGGCGCCGGGATCGGGAAAGCGCGTGGGATCGAACTCATGGGAGCCCCAGGCATCGGGACGCCAGTACTGCCAGTCCTGCACGATGTTGTCGAAGGGAATCTTGCGCTCGCGGAACTGCTTCACCACATCGAGCGACTGGTCGGCCGTCTCATAGCGCTGCCGCGATTGCCACAGGCCGAAGACCCAGTTGGGCAGCATGGTTGCGTTGCCGGTTAGCATGCGATAACCGTCGATGACCCTGTCCATCGATGGGCCGTAGACGAAGTAGTAATCGATGCCATCGCCAACGTGCGATCACAGCGAGGTGTCCGCACCCGGCGCGGGAGTCTTCCACTTGAATTCCAGCGTGCTCTCCTCCTCGGTATCGTTTTCAATCTTGATGGGATATTTGTGGCGGCCCTCAAGATGCACTCGAATCTGGTCGTGTTCCGCGAGCCAGTTCTGGCGCCAGTGGTTCATCACCAGATTGCCGTCGAGCCAGACTTTGATTCCTCCGTTGGAGTAGGCCTGAAACTGGTAGTCGCCGGTCGTGGGAGCTAGGATCGAGCCAACCCAGATTTGCCGGTTTAAATGCCAGGAGCCGGGGGCGGCCCCAGGCTGATCGGGTTGGGTGCGATGCGGGCGTAGATGAAGAGTGATATCCGCGGTTTGCCGGGGCGTTTCCGACCCATCTGCCGGCGTCACGGTAAGGCCTCCGGGCTTGCCGCCTGCGTTATATAAGTCGACCGCGGGAATCGGCTCGAAGGGGCGAAGATCTCCGAAGCGGGTGAAGGAAGTATTGTCCCAGAGGATGCCATAGCCGTTCGACGAGACAAGAAACGGCACCACCACGTTTGTGTTGTGCTGCCACAGATCGAGGTCACTGCGCCATCCCGTTTTCTCACCGAGTCCCATGTCTTGTCACCGACCGCGTTCCAGGTGACGGTGTGGCCATAGACGGACTTATACTCTTTGCCATCAATGCCGAAGTCGAAACTAACTTTGCTCCCGTTTGAGTAGTGGTATAAGCCGTTGTCCGACTTTGAGAATGTCAAGGAGCCGCCCACTGACCTACTCTGCGCAGGATCGAGTTTCCAGGTTCCCACCCAGGGATTCTCTGCCGCAAACGCGTACAGCGCCGGCAAAACCACCAAGGCTGATGCAAGCACAAGCTTTCTCATGACGTACCTCCGTTCAGCCGGAACGCCCTGTTGGGTTTTCGGCTAGGAGCCAGTATATCCGCATTACAATATGCTTCACGGCATAATAAATAATGTCCAAGTGGCGAAACAACCGATTACCAGAATTCTTTTTGGAATCGGTATTTAACAGTTGTTCACTCAAGGCAAATCGGTCGTTGCGGAGGTCTACCCCTCCCTATGGACGCGGCGGTTCCCGAGGGAATGTCGAGACGTCTCGCAGCCTCAAACCGCCCGCAACACGCGTGCCGGCAGCAGGATGATGGATTTCACAAGCTCCAGCACTCCGCCCACGGCGATGCCCACCACGCGGAACGGTAGTAGCACCAGCCAAACGAACGGATAGAGCACCAGGGCCAGCAGCGCCAAGGGCCAGCACAAGACCAGAAGAATGCACCACATAAGAAATTTGACCATTGTCTTACTTCCTCGCGTGCGAATACCTGCATTGACTGTATCCAAAACTATTTTACGAAGGCGGGGCGAGCAAAGTTCCGGCGCTTTGCATCGCCGGCGCGGCCCAACGCAGCTCGACCTCCGCTCAGCGGAGGGCCGGATGGCATTTCACCGGAGATATGCCGGTCCATCTGCCGTCCTGCGCGGGATTCTTCCGGATCATCAACGGTCCGACTCCAGAATCGTGCCGTTTCCCCCGACCACCCACAACCGCCTGCCGTCGCTGGTCCCGAAGATTGAATTAAGAGCATTTGATGTGCCGCTGCTTTGCTTCGTCCAGCTCAC
>Ga0182016_10003358_pt1 | contig 18350 bp, 13 predicted proteins | sample 712S2MmetaG_FD_120491 | JGI IMG/M metagenome (GOLD analysis project Ga0182016, IMG submission 120491) | Permafrost microbial communities from Stordalen Mire, Sweden - 712S2M metaG | ecosystem: Environmental > Terrestrial > Soil > Wetlands > Permafrost | place: Sweden: Stordalen | collected...
GCTACACCGAACGCGATTTATGTCGACGAAACGATCGTGCATGCGCGTCTCGTGCGCGAGCATTTCCGCACCGAAAAACCCTTCGATTTTTTCCGCGCGCCGAACGGTCTTGGTCAGGCACTCGGCTATGCCCTCGGCGTCAAGCTCGCCATGCCCGACCGACCGGTCGTCGTAACCATTGGCGACGGTTCCCTTCTTTACAACCCGGTCTTGCCGGCTCTGGCTTTCGCCGACGAGCACAAGCTGCCTTTGCTCGTCCTCGTGTTCAATAATGCGAAATATGCGGCCATGCAGTACTACCACGACAAGTTCTATCCGTCGGGCACGGCCATGACGACGAAGGACTATTACGGAGTCGAACTCAAGGGTGTGAAGTACGAACAAGCGGCCGCTGTTGTCGACGGTTATTCATGCCGTGTGGAGACGCCAGCAGAACTTCAGATTGCCTTGACTGAAGCGCTCAAGGCGAACGCAGCAAACAAATGCGCGATCATCAATATGATCATGCCGGCCAAGGTGCGTTGATGAGTGATGTCAGTCGGGCTTGACGCCTGAACGTCGTGCGACATCACTCCACACCTCGAGCTCGCGGCCGACGAGCGCCGCGAATTCTTCCGGTGTACTGCCGATACGTTCCGCACCCAGAGCGTCGAACCGGGCGGCGACTTCCGGCACTTTCAATGCCTCGCGAGCCGAGGCGTTGATCCGATTGACGACGTCCGCGGCCAGCCCCGCAGGTCCGGAGATTCCCTGCCACACGACGACCTTGAAATCCGGGTAGCCGGACTCGACCATCGTCGGGATATCAGGCGCAGCGGCAGATCGCCTTGCCGACGTGACTGCCAGAGCCCGCAGTTGGCTGGCGGCGACGTGCGGCAACGCCACCGGGCTATTAGAGAACATGGCCTGCACTTGACCTGTGATGACATCAGCGATCGAGTAGTTATCGCCGCGGTAGGCAACCTGTGTGACTTGGATACCGGCCTCGATCTTCAGCAGCTCGACCACAAGGTTGGTGAGCGTGGCAGTGCCGTTCTGCGCGAAGTTCAGTGCATTCGGCTTTGCCTTCGCATAGTCGATCAATTCCTTCACGCTTTTGATCGGAAGATCCGGATTGACGACGAGCACGAACGGATTCTGGGCAACGTCGCACACATGCACGAAGTCCTTCTGCGGACTGAAACTCAGATCGGGCAGCGTTGCGGCCATTACGGCGAATCCGGCGGACGACCAGCCAAGGGTATGACCGTCCGGGACGGCGCGGGCGACATGTGCGAAAGCCAGCGCCCCGCCCGCCCCTGGCTGATTCTCCACGACGATAGTCTCATTCAAATTCTCGGCCATGTATTTCGTGAGGATGCGCACGAGAACATCCGCGCCACCGCCCGGGGGAAATGGCACTATCATGGTGATGGGCCGCGACGAATCGAACTGCGCGCGCGCTACCATCGGCCAACTGACGGCCGCAGTCCCAACGAGCTTCACGAAATCACGCCGACGCATACCTCCATCCCTCCTGGTTTTGAGCGCCCCGTTTCATTGTCAAGCGGCCCCGATCACTGGCGAGCAATTTGCATGCCAACGCGGTAAACGACGAAAGCAGATTGCGCGATTTGTGGTGCGCCGTTTGTATTGTAACAAGAAGGCCTGCAGTTCAAATGGCGCGCAAGCATGGGTGGACCCAGCACAGTTCTCGTCTCCGGCGCGGGACCCGTCGGCTTGACGGCGGCGCTCCTGCTTGGGAGCAAAGGCATTCCTGTCACCGTGCTGGAGGCGCAGGATTCGATCTCGGAAGAGCTGCGCGCATCGACGTTCCACCCGCCGACGCTCGACATGCTGGCGCCTTTCGGGGTCACCACGCGCATGCTCGAAGCGGGCCTGATCTGTCCGACATGGCAGATCCGGCTGCATCCCTCGGGAGAGCGCGCGGTGTTCGACCTCGCGGTGCTCAACGGCGAGACCGGTCACCCCTACCGGCTGCAATGCGAACAATTCAAATATTGCCAGTTCACGCTTGACGCCATCCGAAAGCTCGACAGCGTCACGATTTCTTTCAATGCCACCGTCACGGGCTTCGAGCAATCGAGCAACTCCGTTCGTGTCACTGCTGAAGTGGACAACAAACCCGAGGTCTTCACCGCTGACTATCTGATCGGCGCGGATGGTGCCCGCAGCACAATACGCCACGGTCTCGGCATTGAACTGTCGGGAGACGTTTATCCGGAAACCACGATCCTGGCCACAACGCGCTATCCGTTTCACGAGAAGCTCGAAGGCCTCTCCAACGTCTCCTACTGCTGGAAACCCAACGGAACGTTCAGTCTGCTCCGGCTACCCGGCGTTTGGCGCGTGAGCCTCTATGCCCGCGATGGTCAGACCGCCGAACAGGCGCTCGAAGATGCCGCACAGCAGGAGTTGCTGCATGACATTGTCCCGGAGGCGGGCCGGATCGACGTTTTGGAAACGCGGCCATACCGCATTCACCGACGTCTAGCCTCGTCCTATCGTTCAGGGAGGGTATTTCTCGCCGGCGACGCCGCGCACCTGAACAGCCCGTCCGGTGGCATGGGAATGAACGGCGGCATTCACGACGCCTTCAATCTTTGCGAAAAGCTGGTCGCGACGATCCAGGGCAGCGCCGACGCAGCCCTGCTCGACCGCTACGAGAGGCAGCGACGCCCGATCGCTGAAGAAGAGATCATCGCGCAAGCGCACCGCAATCGCACGCGCATGCAGGAGCGCGATCCGGAGCGCCGGCGTGCCATGCTGCAGGATTTGCAGCGCACGATCGACAATCCCGCCAAACTCAAGGAATATCTTTTGAAATCTTCGATGATCGAGGGGTTACGTCGCGCAGCCGCAACCGCATAGGCGACGAAGCGCCGAGGGTAGTATGTCATTGGAATATGCACCACGCGGTCTCGTCGGCATGCTGACGCCGCAGGCAAACACCACTGCGGAGCCTGAATTCAACATCCTGTGGCCGCGCGGAGTGGCGATGATTAGTGGCCGCTTGATGAGCGACAAAAACTTATTGAACGACCGGCTTGTCGATTATTTTGACAGTTACAATCAAGCTCTCAAGCAATTTGCCAATGCGCCGATCGGCGTGGCCGCGGCGGCGTGCACCGGCGCTTCCTATCTCGCCGGACGCGAACGCGAAGCAAGCGTCATCGCGGAAATCTCTTCGCGCCGTGGTCACCCGTTCATTACCGCGGCAATGGCCGTGGCTGATGCGTTACGCGTGCTCGATGCGCATCGGATCGGGCTCGTGTCGCCCTATTCCGACGATCTCGACCGCGCCAGCGTCACTTATTGGCAGGCGCACGGCTTCGAAGTCGCGGAACTTGTCAGCGCTGTTACACGCAGCGGTACTTTTCATCCAATCTATAGCCTCGACGGTTCCGCAGCGCTCGCCGCACTTCACACGCTTTACGGCAAGCCGCTCGACGCGATCGTCATGCTTGGCACCGGCATGCCGACGTTGCGTCCCATCATGGAAACGATCGGTTGGAGCGGGGCTCCGATCATGTCATCCAACCTGTGCTTGGCTTGGCGTGTCGTCCAAGCATTGGAACGCCGTTCGCCGGATGCCTCCACACTCGCGTCGTGGCTTAACGGCGACGGTTGGGTAGACCGACTTAGGGCCTGTTAGCGCGCTATTTGGCGCGTGCGGGGCCGCCGGCTGACCTCTCCTCGGCATCGGCACGCTTGACGACGACGCGGCCGTGAAGCGGACCGAACTTCATGGCAGCCCTCCTAAGCTACTGAAATATATTAAATTTATACTCCAGGCCAGTTCCCCAGCCGGCGCCGATTGACGAGATGGGGGCGGCTTTTTTTCCCGCAAGGGCCCGCCAAAAAAAATTTGGCACTCACTTCTTGACACTGCCAGGGCACCTACCCAAATCGCTCGGCGGTGAAGGGCGACGGAGCTCAAACGCCATTTCGTCGCCACCGAACAACGATGTGGGGTGCGAACATGTTAATGACGTTTGCCGATCCGTTTGACGCCCTGTTCAACCTACAACGGGCCCTAGAAGGGCGATTGGCGAGCGATTGGCTCCGGGACCAGACGACCAGCGAAGGCCCATATCCGCCGATCAACGTCTTCCAACAGGGAGACGATATCCTGGCCATCATCGAATTGCCGGGTATTCAGAAAGACAGCCTTCAGATCCAGGCGAAGGAGAACACTATTCGGATCGCGGGTAAGAAATCCGCCTCCTATCCTGACGATGTCAGCGTTCATCGACGCGAGCGCACGTTCGGTGAGTTCGACCGCACGCTGTCATTGCCTGTCGGGCTCGATCCGGATCGTATAAAGGCCGAATATCGGGACGGCATTCTCGCGCTTCACTTGCCACGCTTGGAGCGCGACAAACCGCGAACCATTCGCGTCAGTTAATCGTTTGACTGGCCCCTCTTTTACATCAGGAGCGCAGTGTCATGACTTCTACACAAGAACTCCAGGTCCAAAAGAAGCGCGAGCTTGAAAATAAGCAAGAGACCACGATCCCGGCACGAATGTTCGTACCGGTTTCGGATATTTACGAAGCAGAAAATGAGCTGATGGTCGTTCTCGAAATGCCGGGTGTGGAGAAGAGCAATGTCGCCGTTCACGTTGAGGATGGCGTACTAAACGTGGAAGGCCGGCTCGATCTAACAAAATACCAAGGATTGCAGCCGCTCTATACCGAATACAACATCGGTCACTACTCAAGGAGCTTCCGTCTTTCCAGCAAGATCGACCAGAACCAGATAGCGGCTGAAATGAAAGACGGCACTCTGTCCCTGAGGCTTCCGAAGATCGAGGAAGCAAAACCTCGAACTATCCAAATAAAGTAGTTCCGCCGAGCCAATCACTGTCGTAGGGAGAAAGGACATGAACGACAGAACAGATAACTTCAACTTTGACGCACTGCTTCACCCAAGCAACGCCTTCGGACACCCCTCCGAAGTACTCAACGACCCAGACCTGACCATCAACGAGAAACGAGCCATCCTGGCGTCGTGGGCGTCGGATGCCTGCGCCATAGAAGCTGCTCCCGATCTGCGCGCTGCGCCTAAAGGATCGCCGGTAAGATTTGACGATATCATGGATGCGCTGCGGACCCTCGACAAACAGGCAAACGGCGACAAATACCGCCGAGCCTCGCGCCGGCAGCGCATCCTCGGGCGAAGATCGCACTCGGGCAAACCGGACAGCGGCACACCGCTTCATTGAGGCAGGAGTGCTGTCATGTGGTCCAGGGATGGCATCTGGGTGATCGCTCGGGAAAACAATATTGTGCGGGTGGATTTCAGTCGAAGGCCTGAGCCACCGGAGCCACGATTTCCCGGGGCTAGCGGTGTTCGAGATACGAGCCAGAGAACGTGTGAGCTAGAGTCAAAGCTTTCGGCAGTAAGTTGCCGCGCTGCTTGAGGAAAGCGCCGCGGCTTTATGGTGGCTTCTAATGGAGGGGGGCAAAACGCCTGTGCGTTTACGAACGAGCTAAGCCGCCGATTGGGCCGGGACCAGCACCTTGTCGGGGAGCTTATCGCCGTGGATGAGATCGTGGATCGCGCTCAGCTTCTCGACCACGGTCGGCGACAGGACGAAAGGATAGATGTCCAATAGTCCCATGGTGCGGTTGAGGCTGTTGAGCGCGTTGCTGAGCGGAATCCAGGTGTCGATCAGCGACGACGGATCGCGGACATTGTAGGGATCGAAATCGACCTGAGCGTTGAGCTCGCCCGGCCGCGCCAGCCGCGGATGCACATACATGCCGAAGGCGCGCGCCATTTCCAGCGTATCGACGATGTGCAGGTAATGCGCCCAGGTTTCGGCGAAATCCTCCCACGGATGCGACGTCGCATAAGAACTGATGAAACTGTTCTGCCAATTGGGCGGCGCGCCATTGGCGTAATGTTTCTGCAGGGCCTGATCGTAATCAGCCGATTCGTCGCCGAAGATATTGCGGCACGCTTCGATAAGACCGCCGTCGCGCACCAGCACGTCCCAGAAATAATGGCCGACCTCGTGACGAAAATGCCCGAGCAGCGTGCGGTAGGGCTCGTGCATGGTGGTGCGCCGCTTCTCGCGCTCGGCGTCGTCGGCCTCTTCGAGCGCCAGCGTGATCAACCCGTTGTCGTGACCGGTCATCACGCGCGGTCCGCCGGGATGCGGCGGGCTCGCCAGAAAGTCGAAGGCAAGCCGCATGCCGCCGTTCTCGTCCTGCGCATCGAGCGGCAGATTGAGCTTCATCAAAGTATAAAACAGACGGTGCTTGGCGATCTCGATCTTGCGCCAGGCAACGACATTTTGGGCAATGCTGGTATCGGGGACGGTGCGGTTATGACGGCATGCCGTGCAATATTTTTCCGGCGCGCGCGCCTCGACCATCCAATTGCAGACATCGAACTCCGCATTGGCGCAAAAGCGGAAGGTCTTCTTGTTGACGGCGAGCGCCCGCCAGGCGTCGCCCTCGGGCTCGACCGCAGACAATGTCATGATCTCGGGGATGAAGCCGAGCCGATGCCCGCACTTTTCGCAGATGGTGTTTTCAAAATAGAGCAGCTGCTCACAGTGTTGACATTTGAAGAGCTTCATAACGGTTCCGGCCTCTCGCCCCGACTAAATGTTCCGACGTTCCTGGAAGACGACCCAGCCTGCGAATCGTTCCTCCGGTTTGACCCCAGGATGCCGATAAAAGGATGCCGATAAAACGGCCTTTCCGGAGAGACAATCTCCTCCGGCACCCACAGCGTAGAAAAGGCCGCGCCAGCGATACGCCGGCGCGGCAGAGGAGATCGGCCTTATCATTCGAAAGGCTAGATTCTTCCCATCAGCACGAGAATGAGCAGGATGACGATCACGACACCGAGCCCGCCACCGCCGTAATAGCCGGTGCCGTAGAACGGCCCGCCGCCGATGCCGCCAATGCCGCCGAGAAGAATAAGAACCAAAATGATCAGGATGATTGTGCCAATAGACATGTCGCCTTCCTCTCTGGTGACCTTCGCCGCGCTGCAATTATTGTCGAGTGAGTTCGGTCAATGTTCCACAGCGTCGAAGGCCAAGGAAAACTGTTGCTGGCGGTAAAAGTTCCATCCTACGGCGATGCGCAGGTGATACGAACGGCGCGGGCTCGGCGTGACTGCGGCGAAATGCCTGCCAAGGGGCGGCACAAATTCCACCTTTGAGCGTTGCCTCGTATCAACAACCCACCCGGAGGTTACCGCTCATGAAACGTATCGCTAAAGGTCTGATCGCTTTCTCGGCTGGCACGGTCCTGCTGTCCACCGCCGCGTTTTCCCAACAGATGGCGGCCGGCCGCGCCGACCTGATGTCGAGCGTGCCGTCGTCGAGCCTGACCGTCACCGACTGGTACAAGCAGCCGGTGTACGACAAGACCAACGCCAAGATCGGCGACATCAACGACGTGCTGGTCGGCCCGACCGGCGAAGTCAACGCCGTCATTCTCGGTGTCGGCGGTTTCCTCGGCGCCGGCGAGAAGGACGTTGCGGTGAACTTCAGCGCCATCAAGAAGTCCACCAAGGACGACAAGACCTATCTGACGATGGATACGACCAAGGACGCGCTGAAGAGCGCGCCGGGATTCAAATACGACAGCGACAAGACCAGCTGGGTCCCCGCGAACAAGTAAGTACGCGGTTCACCCGGCGTCAGGGAAAGCCTCGGGCAGTGCCCGGGGCTTTCTCGTTTGTCATGCGAGTTATCGCCCGGCGCAAATCGCGCACTAGATGAGCGGCCGTCGCGGCACCTCCTCCTCAAAATACTGCGCCACCCGTTCCAGCACCCGCGGATTGGTCAAGGTCATCGTACCATTCGTCCGCGCGAACATGCCCATGCGGCGCAACCGGGCCAAGGTTTTATTGGTGTGCACGAGCGATAGTCCGAGCGCGTCGGCGATGTGCTGCTGCGTCAGCGGAAAGGCGAAAGTCTCGTCGACCACGAGCCCGAGCGCCTTGGCGCGCTTGTAGAGCGTGACGATCAGCGCCGCCACCCGTTCCGCCGCGCTGCGCCGGCCGACGCTGGTGAGATTTTCGTCGACGAAACCTTCCTCGCGGGCGCCGAGCCAGGTGACGTCGAAGGCCAAGCCCGGGAACTGTCCGAACAAGGCCCACACCTTACGGCGCGGCAGCACGCAAAGCTCAACTTCGGTCAAGGCCTCGATGCCGTGCAATGCCGCATCGAACATGGCTGCTTGCAGGCCGACCAGGTCGCCCGGCAGGAGGAAATTCAGGATCTGGCGCCGCCCGTCCGGCAGTATTTTGAAGCGGTACGCCCAGCCGGAATACAAGGTGTAGAGCTCCGGGCTGTCGTCGCCGGCGCGGACGATCGCGGCGCCTGCCGGGGCGGCGAGATGATCGCGTTTGATGTGCTTGAGCGCAGCGAGTTCCTCCGCCGTTACCGGCTTGAACAGGCCGCAGGCGCGCAACGCACATTCATCGCAAGAGGGATGCATGTTACCCCTGAATTGTTGGCTTTCCGAACCGCGTCTTGCGGCGTGAAATTGGAAACTCGGCAAGACGGGGCAAAGTTCCGTAACTGTTCCGGCTGGGGAACTCGGTAATTACGTCTTTTGACATAGAAGGTTCCACGCGCGGTAAGATAGTATGGAGCGCCGCCGGGGCGCCTAAGCGCAGGGCACTGGGAGGCTTGCGTTCATGAGGTCACCATGCCGAGCCTCCGGATGGCGCCCCTCAACCCCCAGGCACTTATCTTGAGCGAGACCAGACCCGAGCCGAGGCCCGAGCGCAGGACGCTGGTGCTGCTGAATCGGAGCCTGATCGCCACCACCTTGCTGGCGGCGCTGATCGTGGCCGCCGCGTTCTGGCTCGGCGCGCGCAACCGGAGCGAAGACCAATGGGTGCGCCACTCCCTGGAAGTGCGCGCGCAATTGACCCACGTGCTCAGCCTGGTGCAGAGCGCCGAGACCGGGCAGCGCGGCTACATGCTCACCGGCCGCGAGCTCTATCTCGGCCCATACCAGATGGCGCTCGAGCAATTGCCGCCGACGCTTGACCACACCGCAGAACTGGTTGCCGACAACCCGCAGCAATCGTCAAGCCTGAACCGGCTTCGCCAACTCATCCAAGAAAAGCTCGGGGAGCTAAGCAGCACTGTCGCGGAATATAAGGCCGGCCATAACGACGCTGCGCTCGGCGTCGTCGAAAGCGACCGCGGCTTCCAGTTGATGCAGCAGATCCGCGGACAGGTCACAGCCATGCAAGCCGCCGAGGATAGCCTGTTCGAACAGCGGCAATCGGCTGCCGAGCAATCGGGTATGCTGCTGCAAATCGGCGTTGCCGCAGCCCTTCTCTTGATTGGCGCAGTCGGAATTCTGGCCTCGCGCTTCACCCGCGAAGCCATCGCGGCGCTGACGGCGACGCGCGACCGGCTCGAAATCTCCAATCAGCAACTGCTCGAGCAGGTCAGCCGCCGCGAAGCCGCCGAAAGCCAGCTCCGCCAGGCGCAAAAGATGGAGGCGCTGGGGCAACTCACGGGCGGCATAGCGCACGACTTCAACAATATGCTGGGCGTCATCATGGGCGCGCACGATCTTGCGCTGCGCCGCATCCAGAAGGGCGACTTCGCCATCGAGCGCTTCCTCAATGCGGCGGCGGTCGCGGCCGAACGCGCCGCGACGCTGACGCAACGTCTTCTCGCCTTCGCGCGGCAGCAGCCGCTCTCGCCGCAGCCGCTCGATGCCAACAAGATGATCGGCCAAATGTCGGATTTACTGCACTCGACCTTGGGCGAGCATATCCACATCGAGACCGTGGCGGCGGCGGGGTTGTGGACCGTCCATGCCGATTCGCAGCAGCTCGAGAACGCCGTCCTCAATATCGCGATCAATGCCCGCGATGCCATGCCGGACGGCGGCAGGCTTACGATCGAAACCGCCAATGCGCATCTGGATGATGCCTATTGCCGGGACAATCCCGAGGTTCATCCCGGACAATATGCCATGCTCGCCATTTCCGACACCGGCACGGGCATGCCGCCCGAGGTGGCGGCGCGGGCGTTCGATCCGTTCTTCACCACCAAGTCGGCCGGCAAGGGTACCGGCCTCGGCCTCAGTCAGGTGTACGGCTTCGTCAAGCAATCGCAAGGTCACATCAAGGTCTATAGCGAGCCCGGCGCCGGCACGACGGTGAAGATTTATTTGCCGCGGCTTTTCGGCGAGGCGAAGGAGATCAGCCGCGCCAGTCTCGAGCCGATGCGGACCGGCGACCGCAGCGAGATTGTGCTCGTGGTCGAGGACGATGCGCTGATGCGGCGGCTTGCCGCGGAAGCGCTCCACGAGCTCGGCTATACGGTATTCGAGAGCGAAGATGCCGCCAATGCGCTGGCGATACTCGATCGGGTCGACGACGTGAAGTTACTGTTCACCGACGTGGTGATGCCTGGAATCAACGGCAAGAAACTCGCCGATGAAGCCGTGCGCCGGCGTCCGGGTCTCAGGGTGATCTTCACGACGGGCTATACGGCCAATGCGGTGGTCCATGGCGGCGTGCTCGACCAGGGCGTCCATTTCATTTCGAAGCCGTTCTCGCTCGAGCGACTCGCCGCCAAAGTGCGGTCGGTGCTCGACGAATAAGACGGCGATCAACCCGTCGCCAGCGCCCGATCGTCGCGCGGTGCGAAGATTTTCTGCAACATGTCGCGCTCGATCGGTTTTTGCAGGACCGGTACGCCGCCGAACCGGGCATCGATGCTGTCGGCGTCGTAACCGGTGACGAACACGAATGGCACGCCGCGCTTTTCCAGGATTTCGGCGACCGTATAGACGAGCCCATCGCCGAGATTGATGTCGAGCACGGCCGCGTCGAAATAGCTCTCCCGCGCCGCCGCCAGCGCGCCGGAGGCCGTAGAGACCGGGCCGATGACATTAAAGCCCAGATCGGCGAGCGTTTCCTGGATCATCATCGCAACGAGCGCTTCATCCTCGACCAGAAGGAGCCGCGGCTTCTCCTCGGGCCGCAACCCGATGACGGTGCCGCCTCGTTCACTGCCGTTGCGCACCGGACTGATGGCCCGCGATTTCGTCAGCTCGCTGCGCGGTATCGAAAATGCGCAGCGCAAGCCCCGCGAATCCCAATCGAACGCCGCCTTGCCGCCGAGCTGCTGTTCGATGCTGGCGACGATGACCTTCAGGCCGAAGCTTCGTGTCGACGGATGCGCGATGGCCGGACCGCCGTTCTCCGCCCAATGCAGTGAAAGCGCATCGGGCTCCAATTGCCATTCGAGCGTAATGCGGCCGTTCGGCGATGACAGCGCGCCGTGCTTGGCGGCATTGGTGGCGAGCTCGTGCAGGGCGAGCGCCAGCCCCTGCGCGGTCGCCGGCTGCAGCGAAATATCCGGTCCGCCGCACGTGACCTTGTCACCGGCGCGGTACGGCGCCAATTCATCGGCAACCAGCGTTGCGAGATCGGCGCCGTGCCAGCGCGAGTCGGACAACAGCGTGTGCGCCCGCGACAGCGCCTTGATGCGGCCTTCGATGGCCAGGACGTAATCGTCGACCGTCTTGGCGCGCGTCAGCCTGATGATGGATTGAATCACCGCGAGCGCGTTGCGGGCGCGATGGTCGACCTCGCGCGCCAGCAATACCTGGCGTTCTTCCGCCTCCTTCCGGTCGGTGACGTCGATGGTGACACCACTGATGCGCAGCACCTTGCCGGCGCCGTCGACGATGGCGGCCGCCGTTCCAATGCACCAGCGTATTTCCCCGCTGGGGCGCAGCGCGCGGAATTCGGTCTGCTGGCTGCGGGCGCCTTCGGCCATGCCATTGGCGATCTGATGCAGCGGCAGCCAGTCGTCGGGATGAATGAGCGCGCGGATATTGTCGGCGCTGATCTTGAACGTTTCCGGCTCGACCCCGAAGATGCGGTGCTGGCCCTCGTCCCAACTCCAGCGGTCGGTGGCGAGGTCCCAGTCCCACGAGCCCATTTGGCCGGCGGCGAGCGCGAGGCTCCTGCCCTGCTCGCTCTGCGTCAACCGCATATTGGACGCTTCAAGCTCGGCCGTGCGCTCCGCCACGTGGCCTTCAAGCTTTGAATTCAAGCGCTCGAGTTCGCGGGTCTTGCGGAATAATTCGGCGAAGACCTTCACCTTGGCCCGGAGCACCTCCGGCACGACCGGCACCGGAACGTAATCGACGCCGCCCATCTCATAGCCGCGCAGCCGATCGACATCGGTCAGGTGGATGGCGGAGATGAAGATGATCGCGGTTTCGCGAAACCGCGGATGTTCGCGGATCATCGCGGCAAGCTGGAACCCATCGAGTTCCGGCATGCAGACGTCGATCAGCACCACCGCGGCGTCGTTCTTGAGCAGGAATTGCAGCGCCTCGCGCGCCGACGCCGCCTTGACCAGATTCTCGTCGAGCTCGCCGAGGATGACCTCGTAAGCCAGGAGTTTGTCCGGCTGATCGTCGACCAGCAGAACGTTGACTTTGTCGGTTGCTTTTCCGTTCATTGTCCAGGCCTACCGGTGCAGCCACATGCGCAGTGCCGAAAGCAGCTGCTCGGTGTTGACCGGCTTGGCCAGATAATCGGACGCGCCGGCCTGCAGGCATTTCTCGCGATCGCCTTTCATCGCCTTGGCGGTCAATGCGATGATCGGCAAACGGCGATAGGCCCGGTTCTGCCGAATCTTCTCGATGGTCTGATAGCCGTCCATTTCCGGCATCATGATGTCCATCAGGACGATCGCCAGTGCCGGCGTCTCCTCGATCAGCGTGATCGCTTCGGCGCCGGTCGTGGCGGTGAGCACGTTCATGCCGCGGCGCTCGAGCGCGCTCGACAGCGCGAAGATGTTGCGCGGATCGTCGTCGACCAGGAGCACGGTGCGGCCGACCAGATCCTCGTCGGAGGAATTGAGCCGTTCCAGCATGTGCTGCTTCGCGAGCGGCAAGTCGGTGATGACCCGATGCAGGAACAGCGCGGTCTCGTTGAGCAGCCGTTCGGGCGACTCGACGCCCTTGACGACGATGCTGCGCGCCATGGTGTGAAGCCGCGCGTCCTCCTCTGCCGACAATTCGCGGCCGGTGAAAACCACGACCGGGATATCGGCGAGCTCGGTATCGGCCCGCATGCGCTCCAAAACCTCGAAGCCCGACATGTCGGGCAACCGCAGGTCCAGTACGACGCAGTCGCACGGCTTTTCCTGAAGCGCACTCAGGGCCTCATCACCGGTGCCGGCATTGACGATCTCAATATCGTCGTGGCCGAGTAATTCACGGATGCTCATCTGTTCGACGGCATTGTCTTCGACGATCAGAAGCCGCTTTCGGCGCGGTTCGGCGAACTCCTTGATGCGTGACAAGGCATCGTCGATGCCCTCCCGTGTCGTCGGTTTATTGACGAAGGCGAAGGCGCCGCGCGCGAGGCCGTGCTGCCGGTCCTCGTCGAGCGACACGATCTGCACCGGAATGTGCCGCGTCAGCGGATTCTGCTTGAGCTGGCTGAGCACGTTCCAGCCCAGCATGTCGGGCAGGAAGACGTCGAGCGACACCGCCGTCGGCTGATACTGCTTGGCGAGATTGAGCGCATCGTCGCCGCGCATCGCCAACAGCGCCTTGAACCCCTTGTCGCGGGCGAGATCGACCAGGATCCGGGCGTAATGCGGATCGTCCTCGACAATGAGGAGGATCGCGTCGCCGGCCTGGATATCGAGGCGGTCGTCCGGGATCGGCTCGACGGTGCGCTCCGGAGTGATGTGCAATCCTGCCAGATGAGTCTTCGCCGTCGAGGTGACCGCGGCCGACGCGTGGCTCGCAGCACTCGGCCCGACATATTTGAGCGGCAGATAGAGCGTGAAGGTCGAGCCGGTGTCCGGCGCGCTGCGCAGATGAATTTCGCCGCCGAGCAGGCTTGCCAATTCGCGGCTGATGGCGAGGCCGAGGCCGGTGCCGCCGTATTTGCGGCTGGTGGAAGCGTCGGCTTGCTGGAACGCCTCGAAGATGAGCTTCTGCTTTTCCAGCGGAATGCCGATACCGGTGTCGGTGACTTCGAAAGCCACCACCGCAGGGGCTTGGCTGAGCACCGGGTGTTCCCCGCTCCAGCCGGCCAATGCCACCGCCACATTGAGACGGACGCCACCCTGCGCAGTGAACTTGAATGCGTTCGACAGTAGGTTCTTGAGAACCTGTTGCAGCCGCTTGGTGTCGGTGGTGATGGTGCGGCCGAGATTGGGATCGGCATGGACCTCGAACGACAATTGCCGCGTCTCGGCCTCATGACGGAACGGCCGCGCCACCATGTCGAGCAGATTCGAGAAGAACACCTCCTCGGCATCGACCGTGACCGTGCCGGATTCGATCTTGGACAGATCGAGAATGTCGCTGATGAGATTGAGGAGGTCGGTGCCGGCGCCATGGATGGTGCGGGCGAACTCGACCTGCTTGCCCGTCAGATTGCCCTCCGGATTGTCGGTCAGCTGCTGCCCGAGGATCAGGATCGAGTTGAGCGGCGTGCGCAACTCGTGCGACATGTTGGCGAGGAATTCCGACTTGTATTTCGAGGTGAGCGCGAGCTCGGTCGCCTTTTCCTCGAGCGCACGGCGCGCCTGCTCGATTTCCTGGTTCTTGCGCTCGACTTCGACGTTACGTTCGGCAAGCTGCTGGGCCTTCTGCTCAAGCTGCTCGTTGGTCTGCTGCAGCTCCTTCTGCTGGGCCTGCAATTCGCCGGCGAGCTGCTGCGACTGTTTGAGCAGCCCTTCGGTCTGCATCGTCGCTTCGATCGAATTGAGCACGATGCCGATCGAAGTGGTCAACTGCTCGAGGAACATGGTCTGCAGCGCGGTGAATTGGTGAATCGAAGCGAGCTCGATCACCGCCTTGACCTGGTTTTCGAACAGCACCGGCAGCACGATGTTGTTGCGCGGCGGCACTTTGAACAGCGCCGAGGAGATCGGCACGGTGCTTTCCGGCATTTCGGTGATCAGCAAGCGGCGCTTGTCGAGCGCGCATTGGCCGATCAGCCCTTCGCCGAGCCGGAGCGCGCGCGGATGGCCGTTTGTGCCATCGTCCGCATAGGCCGCGAGCAGATTGAGCCCGCTGTTGTTTTCTTCGCCCTCTATTTGATAGATCACGCCCTGATGGGCGTTGACGAGCGGCGTCAGTTCGGAGAGCAGCAAGCGGCCGACCGTGGTCAGATCGCGTTGGCCCTGCAGCATGTTGGTGAATTTGGCGAGGTTCGTCTTCAGCCAGTCCTGCTCGGTATTGCGGTCGGTGGTGAGCCGCAAATTGTCGATCATGGTATTGATGTTGTCTTTCAGCTCGGCGACTTCGCCGCGGGCTTCGACCTGAATTGAGCGCGTCAGGTCGCCCTTGGTCACCGCCGTCGCCACTTCGGCGATGGCGCGCACCTGCGTGGTCAGGTTGGCGGCCAAGAGATTGACGTTGCCGGTCAGGTCCTTCCAGGTGCCGGCGGCGCCGGGCACGTTGGCCTGGCCGCCGAGGCGGCCTTCGACGCCGACTTCGCGCGCGACCGTTGTCACCTGATCGGCGAAGGTCGCGAGCGTATCGGTCATATTGTTGATGGTTTCGGCGAGCGCCGCCACCTCGCCCTTCGATTTCACCGCGAGATTCTGCTTGAGATCGCCGTTGGCGACCGCGGTCACAACCTTGACGATGCCGCGCACCTGCTCGGTCAGGTTGGCGGCCATCACGTTCACGGTGTCAGTCAAGTCTTTCCAGGTACCGGCCACGCCCGGCACCTGCGCCTGGCCGCCGAGCAATCCCTCGGTGCCGACTTCGCGGGCGACGCGGGTGACTTCCGAGGCAAAGCCGTTGAGCTGATCCACCATGGTGTTGATGGTGTTTTTGAGCTCGAGAATTTCGCCCTTCACGTCGACGGTGATCTTGCGGCTCAAGTCGCCGCGCGCCACGGCGGTGGTCACCTCGGCGATGTTGCGGACCTGGGTGGTGAGGTTCGCCGCCAAAAGATTGACGTTGTCGGTCAGATCCTTCCAGGTGCCGGCGACGCCGGGCACCACGGCCTGACCGCCGAGGCGACCATCGGTGCCGACCTCGCGCGCGACGCGCGTCACTTCGGCGGCGAACGAGCGCAACTGCTCGACCATGGTGTTGAGCGTGTCTTTCAACAGCAGCATTTCGCCGCGCACGTCGACCGTGATCTTTTTCGAAAGGTCGCCGCCGGCGATCGCGGTCGCCACTTCGGCGATGTTGCGCACTTGCGCGGTGAGGTTCGAGGCCATGAAGTTGACGTTGTCGGTCAGGTCCTTCCAGGTGCCGGCAACGCCCGGCACGCCGGCCTGACCGCCGAGCTTGCCTTCGGTGCCGACCTCGCGGGCGACGCGCGTCACTTCGGAGGCGAAGGCGTTGAGCTGGTCCACCATGGTATTGATGGTGTTTTTCAGTTCGAGAATTTCGCCCTTCACGTCGACGGTGATCTTGCGGCCCAAGTCGCCGCGCGCCACGGCCGTGGTCACTTCGGCGATATTGCGGACCTGCGCCGTCAGGTTGCCGGCCATGGAATTGACGCTGTCGGTCAAGTCCTTCCAGGTGCCGGCGACGCCCGGCACGTTGGCCTGACCGCCGAGCCGGCCTTCGGTCCCGACCTCGCGGGCAACGCGCGTCACCTCGCCGGCGAAGCGGTTGAGCTGGTCGACCATGGTGTTGAGCGTTTCCTTGAGCTGAAGGATTTCGCCGCGCACGTCGACGGTGATCTTGCGCGACAGGTCGCCGCCGGCGATGGCGGTTGCGACTTCGGCGATGTTGCGGACCTGGCCGGTCAGGTTCGAGGCCATCGAATTGACCGAGTCGGTCAAATCTTTCCAGGTGCCGCCGACGCCCGGCACGTTGGCCTGGCCGCCGAGCTTGCCCTCGGTGCCGACTTCGCGCGCCACGCGCGTCACTTCGGCGGCAAAGGCGTTGAGCTGATCGACCATGGTATTGAGTGTGTCTTTCAGCTCGAGAATTTCGCCGCGCACGTCGACCGTGATCTTGCGGCTCAAGTCGCCGCGCGCCACGGCGGTGGCGACTTCGGCGATGTTGCGGACCTGGCCGGTCAGGTTCGAGGCCATCGAGTTGACCGAGTCGGTCAAGTCCTTCCAGGTACCGGCGACGCCGCGCACCACCGCCTGACCGCCGAGCTTGCCCTCGGTGCCGACCTCGCGCGCGACGCGCGTCACTTCGCCCGCGAAGGCGTTGAGCTGGTCCACCATCGTATTGATGGTGTCTTTCAGCTCGAGAATTTCGCCGCGCACGTCGACCGTGATTTTTTTCGACAAGTCACCCGAGGCGATGGCGGTCGAGACTTCGGCGATGTTGCGGACCTGCGCGGTGAGGTTCGAGGCCATCGAATTCACTGAATCGGTCAAATCCTTCCAGGTGCCGGCGACGCCGAGCACATTGGCCTGGCCGCCGAGGCGGCCGTCGGTGCCGACCTCGCGCGCGACACGGGTGACTTCGCCGGCGAAGGCGTTGAGCTGATCGACCATCGTGTTGATGGTTTCCTTGAGCTGCAAAATCTCGCCGGAGACGTTCACCGTGATTTTCTTCGACAAGTCGCCGCCGGCTATTGCGGTGGCGACGTCGGCGATATTGCGGACCTGGGCCGTCAGATTGCCGGCCATGAAGTTGACGCTGTCGGTCAAGTCTTTCCAGGTGCCGGCGACGCCCGGCACTTGCGCCTGGCCGCCGAGCTTGCCCTCGGTGCCGACTTCGCGGGCGACGCGGGTGACTTCCGAGGCGAACGAATTGAGCTGATCCACCATGGTATTGATGGTGTCTTTCAGCTCGAGGATTTCGCCGCGCACGTCGACGGTGATCTTGCGCGACAGGTCGCCGCGCGCGACGGCGGTCGTCACATGCGCGATGTTGCGCACCTGGTCGGTGAGGTTGCCGCACATGGCGTTCACCGAGTCGGTCAGATCCTTCCAGGTGCCGGCGACGCCCGGCACGATGGCCTGGCCGCCGAGCTTGCCGTCGGTGCCGACTTCGCGGGCGACGCGGGTGACTTCCGAGGCGAAGGAACGCAGCTGATCGACCATCGTATTGATGGCTTCCTTAAGCTGCAGAATTTCGCCGCGCACGTCGACGGTGATCTTTTTCGACAAGTCGCCATTGGCGACCGCGATGGTCACTTCGGCGATGTTGCGGACCTGCGCCGTGAGGTTCGACGCCATCGAGTTGACGCTCTCGGTGAGGTCCTTCCAGACGCCGGTGACGCCGCCGACCTGGGCCTGGCCGCCGAGCTTGCCTTCGGTGCCGACCTCGCGGGCGACGCGGGTGACTTCCGAGGTGAACACGTTGAGCTGCTTGATCATCGTGTTGACGATCTCGGCCGAGCGCAGGAACTCGCCCTTCAGGGGA
>Ga0182016_10003359_pt1 | contig 18350 bp, 21 predicted proteins | sample 712S2MmetaG_FD_120491 | JGI IMG/M metagenome (GOLD analysis project Ga0182016, IMG submission 120491) | Permafrost microbial communities from Stordalen Mire, Sweden - 712S2M metaG | ecosystem: Environmental > Terrestrial > Soil > Wetlands > Permafrost | place: Sweden: Stordalen | collected...
AGACAAGGAACGCCAGTCCAAGATAGAGAAATATGGCTCTAGGGATGCTCCTGACTATGGGCGTAATGTTTTAGGACTGCCTGGGCCTGCAGAGAACGTTATTTTTATTCTTCACCGTCTCATCAAATGTACGGATGATGACCCTGGATCGGATTATAACTCAGCGGAATACATTCACGTTACGATACGCGATGCTGACATGGACCGTGATCACTCTTCGATTCTAGACTTCATAAACTTGCCAGAATCTCACAAGAAGTACCCGATGATTTATATTGGGATGGACGTTGGGTATATCAATGATCCTTCTGAAATTCTTGTGTTTGCTGATTATTTACCTACTGCGGCTGAGGCCAGATATGCCAAGGCTACAAAAGATCATCCCGAAAAGGCTTTCCCTGCTCCCGGAGATCGTCGGTTTAAACTGATAACTAGGATTTCTCTTCAGAATATCCCCGCCCCCGACCAGATGGAGGTGGTTCTTCATCTTATAGACTTTTATAGTCCCGCTATCCAAGCGTTTGGTATAGACAAAACAGGGAACGGCCTCCCTCTCTATCAGGATATCACACGTCAGTTGGAGAACAACGCTAACGAGACTAACTCGGCCAGGGCTAGAGCGGCGTTGAAAGTCATAAAAGGTTACAATTTCTCGGAAAACGTTCTTGTGGAAATAGACCCGGCACAAGAACTATTACCAGGAATGACTATAGATGAGCAAGCTAAAGAGGCTGGTATATACCGAAGAGTTGTGGAGGTTTCTACAGATGCTCTAAGAGAATTAGTGGACACTGAACGTATGTGGCTTCCGTGGGATCGCGAGTTAATCAGTACCTGGAATGCACAAACGTACCACTTCTCTAAAATGACTACTGATGCTTATGGTAGAAGGCGATTGTTCAGTCAAGGCGACTTTCACACACTCGATGCGGCCAGAATGGCAGCCTTGGCTCAGAAGCAGCGCGCTATTGAAGAACTGTTAGCTCAATCTGAACCAGCGGCAGAACCAGTTCTGGACGTTTTTAATGTTCACAACATAGGGGGGATCTTCCAGCAGTTCGATCCTAATAATGGGATGAAACAGGGTCTCGGTGGAAGGCAGGGGTCAGGGTGGTAAGAGATCAGCAGTGGGACGCAGCACGAGAAGCTTGGAACCAACGGTTCAAGATGGTACACAAAATCGCCAAATCTTTGGACCCTCGCATGGGTGCTTGGGCTGCCCAGGTGGCTCCTTGGCATAGGTTAAGTGATCAGGATATCGTGATGATGGCTGACTTTATGGCTGCAGTAGAAGTTGGTAGAGTTAAGCAACAGCCAAATGGGAAATATGAACAGCGAAGTGAGAACGTTCTAGACGGATTTATAGGAGGCATGTAATGTTGGACCGTCTGATAAAGTTCTAGGAAAGTCGATAAAACATTGTGACGTTGGCGGAAGACATAGAATCCTGTCTTGGTAACAGAGAACCCTCACAAGCTGATATTTGGCTTGAGGGAGTCAAGAAGGAGGTAGTTGGGTATTGTACTGAGCTTAAAAATCTCAACCAATTACCTGCAGATGAGGCCATGGGATGGCTTTCTTCGATTTCTGCTCGTGTACATGAACTTATTGTTCAAACGGTCATTTCCTCTGGTCAGAGGGCTACGAAGTTCCGTATCGAGGCTCTAATCCCAACCCGTGATGAGTTGCATTGGCAGTTTGACGTAGCAAGTAGACGAGTAACTCTTATGAAGATTGAAGCAGAGCAGCTTAGAGGGGAGGCGTATTAATGACTGATCAGATCCCTTCCCAGACGGCTATGGGACGTGCTGTCCCTACGCGCAAACGTACACCGCGGTCTGCTCCCAAGCAGCCTAAAGGCGTTCTTTCGGCTCAGGTGGAAGTAGATCCTTCGGGTATGGAGATCTGGCAATCCCCTGACGGTGAGACTGCAGCTGCCATTATCAACACTTCTGGCATCCCCACTGGAGATGTTATGCGGGGCCAGTTTATGGACGACTCGGTCAAGCCTCTTATGGCTGCCATGGTTACATGGACGCACAGCGTGCAGGGTGGGCGCCAGGGGCAGCGGCGTGAAGGGACTTTGTTTGATCGTGATTTGTTCGTTGTTGACGACTCTTTCTTTGAACAACTAGCTGCTGCTTACAACGCTGCTGACGATGATATGGTGGGAGCTTACTTGGCTTCTTCCGAGGCTCTTGCCTTTGGCCAGATCAAGATAGAGTGCGATGACGAGGACGAAGAAAACATCTGGGGCCAGATAGCTTATGATATCCATCTATCTACTCACATGCGGAAGGTCTGGCGGGAGTTAGCTTTAACAGGTCAGGCTTATGTTGCTGCTTGGTACGGAACAAAGTCGTACAAAGTTCAAGGTAAATCCACTGAAACCGGGGTCAAGAAGAAGAAGGCTTTCAATAACCTTACCGTTCCTCTGGGCTTGACAGTTCTTGACCCGTTCAAGGTTATCCCTGTAGGGAACTTCCTCTTCGGCAAGGAGACCCTTACCTATATTGCTGATCCCACCGAAAAAGACGTTATAGATTCTTGGCTTTTGGGTGACGATGCCTCAGGTGCAGATCCTATTATCCAGCGCCTTATCGTGGCTAAGTACGAGCCCGATTATCGTGACCGCAAAGAATTGGTGAACATCGGCGGCGGTGGGTATAGTGTAGACCCGAATCGTTTGTATGTGTTGAACCCGAAATACGTTTGGCGTACCACTCTAACGCGTCCTGACTATGCCAGGTTTGCTCCTGTTCCTATGAGAAGGGTTTTCGAGCTATTAGATCTTAAGAGGCAGCTTAAGGCGGCTGACCGCTCTGCTCTTATCGGGATTGCCCAGTTCATAGTTCTTATTACCAAGGGTACCGATCATCACCCTGCCTCGCAGTACGAAATCAACTACTTGCAGGCCCAGGCCTCAACCATGGGGGCCTCTCCCGTTCTTGTAGGTGACCACCGCCTCAAGGTGGAGATTATCACTCCCAAGACGGAACACATCATTGACGAGGGGCGCTATGGGGTCTTGAATCTTGGCATTCAAGGGACCTTGTATGGGATGTTCACCACGACTCACGCAGGGAGAGACGACAGTCTTAAGTTGGCCCGTGTGGTGGCCAGAGGTCTTGAGTCCCGTAGGGATATGCAGAAGGATGACGTGATGAATAACATCTTTATGCCTATCTTTGAGTTGAACAATTCTTTGACTTGTCTTCCTTCCATGGCGTTCCACCCCAAGCGTATTGCGCTTGATTTCGATCCTAGCCTCGCAACTTATCTACTTGATCTTCGCGACCGTGATGACCTTTCCCGTAAGTCCATTCTCTCCGAGGTGGACTACGACGAGGCTGACGAGGCACGGCTTCGCAAGATGGAAATGCAGAAGTACGACAAGTACTTCATGCCACCACCGCCGCCTCCTGGTGCGCCAGGGGCTCCAACTCCAGCCAATTCAACGGCACCTAAACCCGGTGGGCCAGCACCAGGAGCGGCGAATAGTCCTAAGAGGGCAGGTAGGGCTGCTGGAGGTAACCATGGAGCAGCTGGCAATGGTGGAAAGGCTCGTGGAGCTGGTCAACCTCCTGCTAGAGGAGTGTCCAAGGACGAGCACAAGGGAACCTCTACGCCTCCCGGTAGTGCTGCTGTTAAGGGGATAAGAAGCCGTCCGAAGCTTGAGAAGCATAGTGAACCCAATGATGGTCAGTAGTTGACTCGCTTCTTCGTTGAAGACGTGGTATGATTAGTGAATGGCCTTGTCTCTTGATTTAGATAAGCGCGTGGCTGCCGCTGGGTGGCGGCGTACTGGTCCTTTGGTCGGGAATACCAATCAACCTTTTTTGGCTGTTCACTTGGTTTGTGGTACTGAAGCTTCTGTTCGCTTGGGCCTTTTAGAAGCACCTCGGAAAGGGGATTCTCAAGGGTGTAAGGCTTGTGCTACGAAAGGACGTCATCTCAGTGAAGAGGTGGTTGATAGTCGCCTCGTGGGTACTGGGTGGGTGCGTACTGGTTCTATCACTCGAATGGATGAGCCTTTTTTAGCTCGTCATCTAAACTGCGGGACAGAACAACTTAAGTATCTCTATCATATTACTGAAGATCGGGGGTTTAGTGGTTGTAAGTTTTGCTCACCACACGGCTCCCAACTAGTTGATGTTGAATTAAAAAGAAGATTTAAACTAATGGGGTGGGAATGTCTAGAGATCCCGCGAGTCAAAGAACAAGCTATTCAGGGTAAACATAGATGTGGACATCAACAGTTAGTGAGTTTAACAAATGTTGAGAGACTAGAGTCTCAAGGATGTACTTCGTGTACCTCAAAGAAACGATCCTTATCCGATTCTGAGATTGAGGATTGGTTGACTATTTGGAAGTGGAAGAGACTTGAACCAGGGTTGACTCATGATATTTTGCCCTATTTGCATCTTGTTTGTGATACTGTTCATAAAACATCATTTAATGATTTGCAAACAGCACAATCACGCGGAAGAGGGGGTTGTCCCTCTTGTGCTACCAGCGGATTTGATGTCCATCGTCCTGGGTACCTCTATCTTATTGAGTTTCCTGGGTTTCATGCTTTTAAAATTGGAAAATCTCAAAATATTCAACAGCGGTTGAAATTCTTTGCCAATGAAAGAGAAACGATCGTTCACCGTGTGATAGGACCGCTGGACGGACAATTAGTCAGCGATGTCGAATCAAAAATTATAGCTCAATGGCGAGATGCAAGACATCTGCACGTGCCTGAGTTAAAAGGGGAACAGGGCTGGACTGAAACTGTTTCCTCCTTGGAAGTTACACTTGAAGAAGTATTGTGTGAATTAAAGCCTTTATTTCCTTCTATTTCTTCTCCTATTCTTTTAAGTAATCTGCGGTGCGGTCAAGTTAATATTAAAGAAGCACGTGATTTTGTTGTTTTGAATCACTATACACATACTTGTCCTTCGGCCTTGTTCTATAGTGGGCTTTGGCACGAGGAAATGCTGGTGGGGGTTGCTGTCTTCGGGCGCTCATCTTACCCTGGCGCTGGACGGTTTGGTTGGGGGAGTGTGGAACCGGGACCAACTTTAGAGTTGCGAAGGTTTGTTTTGGTGGATTTTTTACCTAAAAATACGGGTACTTGGTTTTTGTCTCGTTCAATTGAGTCATTGCCGTCATCGTATGAAATGATTATTTCTTTTGCCGATCCAGCTGCTGGCCATACCGGAGGTCTCTATCGGGCAGCCAACTTTGTTTTTTTAGGTGAGGAGGCTGTGGGCAGTTACCACTACGACGACAAAATGGGGAATCACATTCACAAGCGTACCGTTTGGACTCGGGCTAAGACTCAAGGTCTTACTGAAAAGGCTCTGGTGGATAAAGAAGGGTTAATGTACATTGCCGATCCTCCTAAGTTTCGTTTTGCTTTTCCTCGTTCTGACCGGGCTCGTAAAATCTTACATCAAGTTAAATCCGAAATGGAGTTCCATCCGTCCGATAAATAACCATGAACTACGGTCTAGTAGTGCTTGTGTTCGCCTCCATGGCGTTACAGGATGTGTTCTACACCGCCTCTGTGGTCCTGTTAGCACGGGCCAAGAACTGGCGGGGAGCGCTCAGGGGTGGTATCATGGACGGCTTGGGTGACTTGACCCTACCGTTCTGTGTCGTCTCTGCGGGTGTTTCGTGGGTCCGTAACGGGCTGTCGGTCCAAACTCTGGCCATGTTAGCAGCGTTATTGTTGGGTTCTGCTGCTGGTAGCATCGTGGGGTTCTATTTAGGCAGGAAGCTTGACCGCGAGAAGCTGACTTGACATAGGGCTTGGACGTGCTAGACTAAGCGACATGACTGACACTCTGGTTCTGGAATCTACAGAGACCGTTACAACTCCTCAATTAGACGATCAAAGCTGGGACAAGTTCACCCATATTGTCCTCGAAGGTTTTTGGAAGGACGATGAAAATAAAGAGGGGTGGACGCCAGCAGGACCAGCCGTTGCTGAAGGCATCGTCTTCGGAACTCCTGTTAAGGCTCTATGTGGCAAACAGTGGGTCCCAAACGATGACCCTAAAAGGTATCCGCTTTGCCCTACGTGCAAAGACATAGCCAAGGCCCATGGATGGAAGGTGCCAAGTTTATGATACGTTATTATGTTAAAGATCTAGGTGCTCCAGGTTGTGAGATGTGGGTAGAGAAAAACGACCAGTTGGAACCTTGGTGTTGCTGGGTTGTGATGGAATCTTGGGAAGATGAGCATTCGGGTGGTTCTTTTTGTCACTTATCAATGTCCCGTGACTGCCATACTCGCAAGGAAGCCAAGGTGTTCATGCAAGAACTCTTAGAAAAGAAGGAAAATGAAAATAGGTCCAGCTAAGCGTATTATAGACATTCCTATTCCAGAGAGTATTCCTGATCATCTACCGGATTGGCCTTCTATCCCCCTTCCTGTTCGCGAACCGGAGAAGATCCCCGAGCCAGAGTTGATCCCAGCGTAATGGACCAGGGCACGAGAGCTTATTCTTATCCAAGTTAGCTGAATGAAATGGCCGATCAAATGATTGATGGCCATTATAATCGAGGGTAAGACTGGGATTGTCGTTGCTTCCCGTGCTTGGGTCGTTGAGGATAGTCGCGAGCTAGCATGGGCTGAACCCTTTGTTCGTCGCGCTCCAGACATCAAGTTTATACTGGGTAACTATATACAAACGTCTACTGAGCAGGCGTTACGTTATAATTCCAACGGTCATTTATTCGGGTTAGTTGATACTAAAGAAGCAATCAAGGACATTCCTCATCGTCCTCTGAATTATCTTCACATTCCCAACAGGCGAATTGGGACGTTTGCGGCAGCCGAATTAGTTTGGCCTACTGGCGAGAATGCCGCAGAACCTGAACCTCCCATTGTCGAAGCCTTGTCAGTCTTCTGGTCGGTTTATGATGAGGGCGAACTTTGGCCCTCTATTGCCATGGCGCACCGCGACGGGACTCTTTGGTACTCCATGGAGGCAATGCCCGAGAAGATTACCTGTATGGACGAGACTTGTAACCAGACGTACCGCTATGCGGGTCCTGGGTCCTCTACATATTGTGCTCACTTGCAGAAGCCTCGGTCGAAGAAGATGCTCCACAAGCCTCGCTTTACTGGTGGGGCTTTGATCGTGCCTCCAGTCCGACCTGGCTGGGTAAATGCCGATGTGAAAGAGATCAGCAGAGTTTTAGATCGCGACACAGATGAATCGGATCGTCTTTGCAAGGAAATGGCTGCCGAGTCGCCTGGTGTTGATTTTAAAGTAGTAGAGGAAATGGTTTATCAAATGCTTGCAGGAGGAGAAATGGCGCTACAAACAGAAATTCCCGCTGACGGTGGGTTCCAAACTCGGCCTCCTCTCCGGTCTCCGGGTAAGTCTTCAGAAGAAGTTCCCAATAACCACCCCGCTGAGGGTGGTCCTGTGACACCTGACTCCGGTGATCCTGTTATCCCAGACGACGGCGGGTTTGAGGCTAAGCCAGCTCTGCACTTGCCGGATGCCCCACACGTCCAAGAAATCCCTGACAACCATCCGCCTGCCGCTGGAGAGTCTGTTCTTCCTATTGACTGGGCTGCTGCGGCTACGGCCAAGGCTGCCATCAATTATGGTGTGGACACTTCTGGTGCCTGGTCTAGTGTAAAGACGGACGGTAATGGAGCCAAGGGTAAGCCTGATTATAGTGGTGACACTACTAAAGCTTGGTCTAAAGGTAAGGCGCTTCCTAAATCTTCCGCTGTTCCTGGTGCTCCTGATCCCAAGTCGGCTGCTTATGCTGCGGGTTCTGGTATAGCTGGCAAGCTTTCTTATGATCCAGGTGATCCTAAGGGATTGGCTCATGGGAATAAGACTCCTAGGTCGAGTATGGCTAGTGATTCTGATCCTACTACGGTAGCTCCTTGGGACTCTCCGCAGATGTCTGATGGCACTTTTAGTATTGCTCAACCTGGCGACGTGGTGGCGGCTATTGCTAAAGTCCAAGGTGCTGAATCCGTTCTACCTCCAAGGGCCGGTCGTTTCCAAGACATTAAGAACCATATTGCCAAGAGGGCAGAACATCTTGGGTTGGCTCATCTAGTCCCTGCTGACTGGCAGCTTTCTATGGCCATGCAAGCAGCAGAGGAAATCGCCCGTAGTTTTTCACCCGAAGAGCGTCAGGCGTTGGCCAAAGAAGGCAAGGCTATGTCGGGGGGTGGTTATCCTATCAAGTCTCTCAAGGATCTTGATAATGCAATCCGCGCATATGGTCGTGAACCCGAAGCTAAAAGAGCTTCTCTAAAGGCACATCTTTACAAGCAGGCTCGTGTTTTGAAGGCTGGACCCGCTTTTATGTCCAGAATTGCTGCACTTGGTAAAAGTGCTTCTAAGTAGTCTATAGAACAATGACGAAACAATTATCAATGAGCAAAGTAACCCCGAATGGAGGGAATGTGGCGGGGGAAAAGACTTACACCGCAGAAGAAGCGAGGGCTCTCGTAGATGAGGGTCAAGCTCCCCTTTTAGAGGAGATTGCTAGGCTTAACGCTCTTACGCAACAGACTGCCACCGAAGAAGCTGTATCGGCGGTCAAGGCTGAGTACGAAGGCCAAGTAGACGAGCTTCAATCCGCACTCGACACTGCCGTGCTTGCACAGAAGGCAGCTGAAGAGGCGCTAGCCGATTTCGAGGCTGCAGCCGCAGCCAAGAAAGAAGAGGAAGACGAAGCTAAGAACAGGGCTGACAAGGAGAAGGATCGCCTTGAAGAAGCTAAGGCTCTTAGTATCTTCCCTGAAGGCTATGCCGAAGAGAAGGCATCCTATTGGGCTGGCTTGTCCGATGAGACTTGGGAAGAGAAGAAGTCCGAATGGGCCGCTCTTGTTCCCGCAAAGGCGGGGGACACGATCCCCGCAACGACCGCTCTAACGGCGGCAAGGGAGACGGGCAAGACTCGTCCCAGTTCAACAATATCCAAGAGTCGTGCTGCCTACCGTGAAGTAATGACGGGCTCGCAATTCGGCTTCGATCCCCGTTCTATTTCTTAAGGAGGGTAGATGGCATCTTACGGACGTAACTTCGAATTTAGAATCCCTCCAAGGCCAAGTGCTAGAGGTGGTAGGTTCATTAGCCCTGCCACGTTATTGACAGGCTCTGGAGCGGGTGGAGGTAGTGGTACTGGTGGATCTCCTACTGGTGCAGTTGGTCTGCTTCCTATTGGCGCTCCGGTCGTTGCTGACCTGACTGCTGGTCAGGATGCTCAGGGCGCTCAGTACGTAAAGCTCGCTGCATCAGGAGCACAATGGGCTGCGGCCCCCGGTGCTGGGCTCCTTTGCTATGAGTATGGTCCTGCGGCTTTCGCTTTGACTGATCCATACATGACGACCTATTCGGACCTTGGTATAGTTCCGCTTAACACTTACTGCATAGTAATTGCTGGCGACCATTCTACCAAAATCGTTCTTCGTAATACTTCGACTTTCTCATTCTTGGGTCAGCGTAGTTATACGGGACGTACAATGATTGCTGGTATGGGTGCTACCCCGACCGTGACGGTCGGTCAGTACCTCTTCCCTTATTCGGGCGATGACGTCGATGGTTATTGGGAAGCTACTAGTTCCGCTACAGGCGCTTGGGCAGAAGTTACCCGCGTCGATACCACAAGGGCCGAGGTTGAAGCTCGGCTTCTCTTCTAAGGGGGGAGATAAGACATGCCTTCGAGGACACTCGTTGATGGGATGGGACGCTCTCTCGAAGAGCGGCGTGAGTGGGAAACCCGCAAGCGTGCGCTTAACGAGATTGCCCGTGACAACTGGGACGACCCAGCTTGGCGTCGGGAGATGGCTCAAGAGCTAACCGAAACAATTTATCTTGGCTTTGAGCATGAGAACCTACTTGGTTATATGACTCAGGTCGAAAATGCTGACTTCGACGAGCGTGTCTTCGTTAAGGAAGTCAGGGGCCTCCGTGCCTTCTTCGTTGCTCGTGGTGGATATATCGAGTCTAGCTCGGTCCACGCTGAGGTCTTCGAAATTCCTCGTGAAACCGTGGGCTTCCACGTTTACGAAGAAGAAGACAAGCTTAGGACGAACTTTGCAGAAACTCAGGCCACACTTGTGGAATTGGGTGTGCAGCGTTTGGACGCTACGGTCAACAGCTGGTTCTTCACGGGTCTTCAGGCTCAGGTTACTTCTGCTTCACCCTACTATGTATCGGTGAACGATCTGTCCACCTCAGGTACTAGTGCAATCAACAACGCTTTGACTGCTGTACGTGACGTTTCTCGTGACTGGGAAGTCGCCATTGTCGGTCGTAGTACGATGACCGATCAGATCGTCAATGCTTTGTTGGGTGTCGGTTCCCAGACTGGTGCTGGGTTCTTCCCCGAGTTGAACGAAGACTTGATGCGGCGTGGTGTTCTTGGTACCTACCGTGGTGCTAAGATTATCACTCTCAAGAACTATCTCGATGATACTGGGACGCCTTACTTCCCAGCCAACGAGCTTTGGGTTATCGGTCGTGACGCTTCTAAGTTCGCTTTCTTCGGGGGCATGCTTTCGAAGGAATGGATTGAGAACGCCGCTTGGGAATGGCACTACCTAGCTCGTAGAGATGCGGGCTTTGTTGTCCATCGTCCTGATCGTGTGCGTCGTATCGTCGACTCCAGCATCGTGCCTTACACGGTCATCGCTGAATAATCAATCCTTCGGGATGGGAGAGAGGGGGCCGAAAGGCCCCTTCTTTTTTGTTAGGGGATCACACTCAAACCGGCGTTTGCGTCGGGTAATTGCGTTTTTTGTTATCTTCCGTCGATCTTTCATATACTGAAGGATATATTTCACTTAAGGGAGATAGGTAATGGCACAGATCAGAACTCAAACTAGAAACTTTACCCCCGCTGCTCTGGAGACTTTAAGAGTCGAAACGTGGCAGCACAACGTTCCCGGTGAGACTTATATCACTCGTGTCAACGAGTTGGGTAAGCCGACCACTCAAAGGATTCAGGGGCTCAAGAAGACGATGACAATCACCCCATTGGAAAGGCATCTTTATGAGGAAGCCTGTGTAAGCACGGACGTTAACCCGTTTAGGAACGGTCGTCTTGTGCCGCTTGTCTTGATTGATGACGAGCCAGACACAGCCGAACTACAAGCCACTCCGAACGCCATGTCGGAAACAGCCATGAAGGCTCTCTTCAACAGCCAGATCAAGACGTTCGTTGGTAAGGTAGAGGGTATAACGAACCCCATTACTCTGAACCGCCTGAGGGAGATAGCCGTGGAAGTGGACGCCAAGGCTAGTCAGATGAAGGTTCTTGAGGACAGGTTGGACTCTCTGTCGCCTGGCGTATCCAAGGTCCGGGTGGGTTCTGACATAGCGAAGGAAGCCAAGGCCTCTCTGCCTGAGCGATAGGATGTGCTGACTTGACAACCACCTTGGAACGTGTATACTGATTAATAGACGGGGTACCCAGAGCGTGGAGAACCCGATAGGACCAGTGTACGGCTAGCAATCCGAAGGTTGACGCTCACCGATAAGATTGGGCTAAAGGGCACGTCCGAGAAACGAGGCCAGTGGAGAGGTAGCGCTTCAACCTCCACTGGCTTTTTCTTTTCTAAAGGAGAATCGTGGAAGTCCAATTTACTTCAGATATAACTGTCAAGATGATCGATTCTATGGCAGATGATGTCTCTATAGCTCGGGCAGCCTGGGTGTCTACCAAAGGCGAGCGTGCTGAGGATGAGATCAACACCGAAAAGATTGGTGGACTCATCAACTATCTCATGAAGCACCGCCATGGTACTCCTTTTGAACACAACGCCTTCACTTTCTTGGTTAAGGCTCCGATCTTTGTTTTCCGTGAGTGGCACAGGCATAGGGTGGCGTGGAGCTATAACGAGGTGAGTGGCAGATATTCGGTGTTACCACCGTTGTTCTATATCCCTCCCAAGCACCGCCCTCTTATTAATGCAGGCACCAGTGCTAGGCCGAAGTTCGAACCTGGGACAGCAGAGCAATATCAATTAGTGAAGACGTCCCTAGAGGCGAACGCTTACGATGCTTATGATAGATATACCACGATGCTAGAGAACGGGATAGGTAATGAAGTTGCACGGATGGTCCTCCCTGTCAATACTTTCACCGCTATGTACGCGACAGCCAACGCACGTTCGATCATGCACTTTCTCTCCCTTCGTACCGAACATGACGACGCTGCATACCCTTCCCACCCGATGTGGGAAATCGCCCAAGCTGCCGAGACAATGGAAGAGTTTTTCAAAGGACAATTCCCGATAACGCATGAGGCGTTTGTTAAGAACGGAAGAGTAGCGCCATAGGTCAGTAGCTCCCTCTCAAATGCCGATCTCCTAGATAGGAGAACCGGCGCGGAGAGGGAGTAGGGTGTCTGTCGATCTTTCTGATTTTCAACAAAGTTACCTCAACGCTATATCTCCACCGGGTCAAGCTCTTCAGGGTACGTCTGGCCCGTTTGTTAACATGACAGAGACAGAAATTGTCGGGCGTCTCGTAGACGCCTTCTGGTCGTGGCGTCTGAACGGTATGGATTTCCTGGCGGCGTGGAATTGTTCCACCGATGGGATAATTTCGCCTAATCCTAACGGCCCTGCCAACACCATGCAGTACCTTCCCAATGCTTGGTACTTGGATGGCACCAAGGACGCCTCTACGGGGCTTCCAAACCTTGGTAGGCAGATAGTCCAGGCAATCATCCTCTACGCGGCTTACAAGTCCGTACAGACCCAACTGATCAACCTTAAGACGGTTGCTTCCTACCAGGCTGGTCCTGTCAAGTACGAGACTCAGCAATCGGCAACCGTTCTGCAGGCTTTGCTCAAGGTGTTGACTGCCGAAATCGACATTGCCCTCACTCGTTTGAGCGATCTTGGATCTACCACGGTTCAAGTTTTCGACGCGGTGATGGAAGTGAGTCGTAATCAGGGATTGGGAGATGCTTCCTGGGTTCGTGGCGGGGGTTTTGATTCTGGTGGAAGGCCTTACGTCTAATGGCGGGGGAAGACCCAACAGGCGCTTTTAGCGCTACAGATTTTAGGGCTGGAATAGAGTTGGCCATGGGGATGGGCTTGCCTACGGCTACAGCCAACCAGCCCACTTTCCGCTGGACCCTTCCAGGTAACTATGTGGCTTCGGGGCCTACGACGCCTGCTGGTACGCCTTGGAACCTCACTGCTGCCTCGGCAGCCCCGGCTCCGTTGTCTATCAGCGATCTGGCAGTGAACTGTGCTGTTGACTATATGGGTTCTACTGAAGAGGGAACGGTAGCCGGTGTAGAAAACGCTGCTCAGGTTCGTCTTACTCTTTTAGATACCGACTATAAGCTTCTGGTTGCTCACGGGGGCGGGGTGCTGCCTGACAGGGTTCTATTGGGTGGGGATGTTTATATTTTTGATCGTCATACCCAGGTGGGACTTTTCAGTGTGGATGTTTATTTCTTTTACGCCACAGCTGAGGATCAGCGATGAGTTACACCAATGGTTCTTGGATAGGCTCGCCTACGGACACTCCTTTGGGACCTATAGGGTTCTCTGGGGGCCAACGAGATCTGTTCATCTACTACTCTTTGTGGAACTGCATTAATGATTCTCTGGCTGCGTTGGGGTGGTATGACTCTACCATTTATGATACTCCTTCTGGTACTCGTGTTCACCATGATGTATCTCTCCTAAAAGAGCAGGACGTTAATTGGAATGAGGAATTAGTTCCCAACACGATAGCCTTTGCCCCTGAGGCATATTCTGATCTGCCTTGGGAGTTGGGCTCGGATTTTCGTGAGAACCGCTGGCCCTTCTATTGTCTGATCTTGGCCGAGAGTACGGATATTTCTATGTGGCTTGCTGGCGACATTCGTGATATCTTACGTGGTAAGATGAGCACCATTCAGCGTGTTGGTGGGCCTATCGTTAATATTTACAACTGGTCGGCAGCGACACCCTATAGAGTAGGCTACCTTGAAATCGAGCATGCTACCATGCTCCGTCCTCCTACGTATAGCCAGAAGTGGCAGCGCTATATGTGTGAGGTTAGATGGGAGGCATTGGATTATTACGACTCGGATGCCGACACCAGTACCTGGGCGTTCACACCATGATAAACGCGATGCTCTCCGCGGAGGATGTCAGAGACTTGGTGGAACGTAGGACTCGTCGCGCCATAGCTATCCTCTTGTCTTTTAAAGAGAAAAATGCAGATAAGTACCTTCCTGAGGAAGTACAAGTAGCTCTACGTAGCTCGATTCTTGATGAAATTAACGAGCTATCAAGCCTTTTTCTGGACGTGATTGATTACTTCGAGGAAAAGTAATGCCACGCGTACGCGTCCCAGTTGAACGCCAGATAGGAGCTTATCAGGCAGAAGCTATTCGCGCTATTATTCATGATTCCATAAATGGGATCCTGATGGGTGCTGGTCAGGCTGTTGCAGAATGGGCACAAAGATTAGCCCAACAAACCGACAACGCAGATGATGCTCAGTACCGAGAAAATATGCTTAGAACTGTGGCTGAGGCGGGCCAACAGTCTATGTTGAAGTCTTACGATCAGCTGGTTACCCGCAATGCTGGGCCTGAGTACCGCGTTGGAGAAGGCAGATTAGCTGGTGGTATCCTGAGAGAAGCTTTAGGACGGGAGGACTTTTTTACTGTAAATGGGAGTTCCCTTCTGTGGGGTAATGTTGCTGTTCTGTCGGAGGCAGCGCGACACTGGCACAGGATTGCTTTTGGTGCTGGTGCGGCTGGTACTGGGATCAACATCCAGTATGTGATCCCCTTTGAGGGTTTAGTGAATGCCGTCATGGGAATTGTAGGAACTCCTTCTCCTGCTTTTACGATGCCCTACGGGTGGTGGTACGAAGAAGGGTCCGTTCCTGGGTCTAGTTCTCGTCTTAACAGCGCCTCTGGTAGAGGTGGGATTTTCTATCCTGAAACGAATCCACCTACTCATAGCCAGACGGCACCGATTGACATATCTCGCGAATCTAAGGGGTTTCAACCAGGGATGAGAGATCACCCAACTAAGGGTATCAGGACCCATGACTTTTTCTCTGCTGGCATTAGGACGATAGTGAAGGCCCTTCCTGGTATGTTGGCAGGTTATGAGAAGGACATTTTTGGTAGAATTTCTTCAGGAGTTTCGGGAGGTACTACGCGTATTATCCGTATTTCCCCGAAGCCCAGAGCTTCTTGGCGGGATTGAGTAAGTTCTACGGTTTAGATGGTCGAATCTAATAGCAGTGAGCAGATATTGCATCCAAGTTTCAAGTACATCCAGGTCATATTAGCAAGGTTTTGAGCCGTAAAAAGCACAGGACCAATTCATAAGGGGGTCCTCCAATCCCAATCCGCGCGGGGCAAGTAGTTTGGACGGCACAGAACAACGCTGCTAATGCTGGCGAGTTCCTCATTGACCGGCTACAGTCGGCTGATATTCGTCCCAACGTTCCCAAGGAAGTTGTAGCAGAACTTGGTAACGAATATACGGTGGGTGTTGTTCGTGATACGCCCGACCTTTCTTTTGACGTTGAAACTTTCGACATGACTGCTAAGTTGGAGGCTTTGATCTGCGGTGTAAACCCCAGCACAGGTCTTCTTACTTCGGGTGGCGTTACAGCTAATCCCTTCACCAACGGTCAGGTTATTGACTTCAACGCTCAACAGCCTTTAACCATTTTGGCTCCTTTCCGTTCGGGTCAGGTTAATGCTACGATTGTTAATGGTGTTGTTATTCCGAACCTAGCTCTTTCGCAGATGCAATACCGGTTCGCCAACAGGCAGAACGCCTCTATGACGGCTACCTTCCGTGGTGACTCCATTTTCTATACTCCACATCCTCCTTTGGAATCAGTGCAGGTTTGGAACGGGTCGGCTACTGGCCCATTCACCTACGCTGGCGGTGTAGATGCTGATGAGTATGAGAACCCCATTTACGGTACTTCTGCTTATCAGTACACTCTGAACGTCAACTTCTATAATCCCGACGGTTCTTATGGACGTTTGTTCTTCGGTCCAGATTTTGACTACAGCGACTCTGATGTCGGTTGGTCTTTCAACGCTGGTGTGGTTGTCGCTGGTGGTACTGCCACCTTCCCCAGTGGTGCTGTTATGCAGACCAACGCTGTTATGCGTTTCCAGTGCAGTAATAGTACTGGGTCTGAAAGCATTCTCCAGGCTGCTAACGACAATGATGGTATCCTCATCAAGCCTGCAGCTGTTCGTCCCTATGAAATTCGCGTCTACTTCGCTGCTGCCAATGCTACCACTGCTTGGGCTCAGGTCCCCGGTGTGCAGAGTTTCGATGCTACGTGGGTAGCTACGGGTATGGAACAGAACTGGGAATTCGGAAACCCTCTAGCTGCTTCTATCGACTATGTTGTTCCCGGTTTGACTGGTACCTTGACGGTTCGTCCTAACTCTGTAACCCACCTTGCGAATATTTTGGCGCAGACGGCCGATCTTTCTGTACCTCTTACTCAGGTTATCGGTGCTCTAACGTCTCAGCCTATAGCTATGGCTCTTACCATCAACAGCCCTGGTCCTGCACCTGGACTTGGTACTACGCTTAAGACGCTTTACTGCCCCGACGCCCACTTCGACCCACCGGACATTTCGATAAGGGTTAATCAGAAGTTGGACGTGCCTTTTGCTTTCCAGTCGGATACTGGTAAGTGGTTCACGTACAACGGTCTGATGTCTGGTCTAACGGCTTAATCGCTGACTTGACAATAGGAGGCTGCAAGGATATAATAAAATATGTCCTTGCAGCCTCTTCGCGTCTCATCAGAAAAGGCCGTCGAGCGTGCCTTGGTCTGTGGAGCCACACCGTTGGCCCCGTTCCCTGGCACTCAGCGTAAATGGCATCTACGGTTAGCTTGTGGTCATGAGAACTGGGTTAGACTTTCTAGTTTGGAGGCCATTTATCGAGAGAGCCGAACAGGATGCCCAGTTTGTGGGCAGAAAGAACGTGAGAAAAAACATACTCTTTCTTTGGATGTATTACGTCCTTTTCTTTTAACCCAGGGGGCTGAATTACTAGAGGATGAATGGCGAGGGATGGACAAGTCCTATCTTATTCGTCACTCCTGTGGATGGGAAGGCCGGAGATTCCTTTATGATGTATTACGGCATAATGGAACTTGTCCAGGATGTGCGAATTATGGTTATAAAGAGGACGGTGATGGGTTTCTCTATTTAATTCATCATCCCCTGGGAGCATGGAAGATTGGTATTACTAACGATCCCAGCAATAGATTGAAAACTCACTTTCAACGGGGCTATGATCCAGGTGGAACGGGTGTTTGGGGACCAGTAGATGCTAAGGTGGCTAAACAGATTGAAGACAGGGTTTTGGCCTCTTGGCGTCAAGAGGGATGGGCTGAGGCTCTTCCTGCCAACATAGAGGGTTTTAAAGAAACTATTGCTGATTCATTTTCTCGTCGCGAGATAGTTTCTCAAATCCAGGCACTTCTTCCTGTAGTTTTTTCTTTGGATGATCTACAAGTTATGCCAGTAACAAGGAAAGAGGCTGCCATTTTTGTTGGGCTCTGGCACTATACTCGGTCTCTTCCTGTTGGCGTCAGATGTGTAGGTCTTCGCAAACCCACGGGAGAACTATGCGGAGTAGCTGCTTTTGGACGACCCAATTACAAGGAAACTGGTAAAGCTATCTTTGGTGATATCCCTTTTACCGAGCTTCGTAGATTTGCCTTAGAAGGGGGTTTGCCCCCCAATACTGGGTCGTGGTTCCTTAGTCGGGCTATCAAGCTCTTAGACCCTGGCATTAAAGCAGTTCTAGCCTTTAGTGATCCAGGCGCGGGTCACGACGGGACGCTTTACAAGGCTTGTAATTTCAAAGAAGCAGGGTTGTCTTCTGCTGTTTCTGGTTATCATTATATTAATCAAGAAGGTGTCTTCATCCATAAGCGTGTAGTGTGGGACCAAGCTAAGGCTAACCATCTTAAAGAGAGTGAATATGCTCAGAATATGGGTTTGTTGCGCGTAGAAGATGGTAGTAAAAAGCGGTTTGTTTTTTATCGTTCCTAGTCGATACATCCCATAGGAGATTGACTAAGGGGAACGAGGAGTTATGCCCAAGACACGGTCATTAGCAGATCTATTTGTTCGTGGCGTTGAACTGACATTAGACGATGGTGGTGGGGCTATCCAGGTTTGGCTCCAGAAGCTGAACCCTGTTGAAAGAGAAACAGTTATCCGCAAGGCCGATTCGGCGCGTGCGCGGTCTCTTGCTGGTCAGAATGACAAGGAATCCGAGATCTATTTGTCTGCGATCGGGGATATAGATTCTCTTGATCGTGAGACCAAGATCACTATGCTTGTAGAAT
>Ga0182016_10003362_pt1 | contig 18344 bp, 19 predicted proteins | sample 712S2MmetaG_FD_120491 | JGI IMG/M metagenome (GOLD analysis project Ga0182016, IMG submission 120491) | Permafrost microbial communities from Stordalen Mire, Sweden - 712S2M metaG | ecosystem: Environmental > Terrestrial > Soil > Wetlands > Permafrost | place: Sweden: Stordalen | collected...
CGGTACGAGGGTTTCAGTATTACTTCCTTGCCATGCTTAAATGACAACGTGGTGTTCGTATAACCACAACAAAACTAAGGTTTGTGAAATGTGGTGGGTTTCTCCGTGCCACCGTGTCTCTGTGACGAAATGGTCGAATATCAGGAGAAAGAGGATTCCTTGGACTTCCAGCTAAACGAAGAACAACTGCACCTCAAAAAGAGCGTGCGCGAGTTTGCCGAACGCGAGATCGCCCCCAACGTAATGCGGTGGGACGAGGCCAGCGAATTTCCGCTCTCCACGATTAAAGAGCTCGGCAAGCTTGGACTGCTCGGAATCATTTTTCCCACGGAGTATGGCGGCTCGGGAATGGGCTACGTCGAGTACGTCACCGCGATCGCTGAGCTTTCACGTGTGGATGGCTCTGTCGGCATCATTGTCGCGGCCCACACCTCGCTCTGCTCCAACCACATTTTTCTCGCCGGAAATGAAGCCCAGAAAAAGAAGTATGTCTCCAAGCTCGCCACTGGAGAATTCATCGGCGCCTGGGGCCTGACCGAACCCTCCTCTGGATCGGACGCTGGTAGCGCGCGCATGACCGCAACTCGCGCTAAAGGTGGATGGATCCTCAACGGGACCAAGACCTTCATCACCAACGGACACTTCGCCGACGTAACCGTGGTGCTCGCGATCACCGACCGCGCCGCTCATACGCACGGTTTGTCGGCGTTCGTCGTCGACAAAGACACCAAGGGCTTTCGCGCCGGAAAAAAAGAAAACAAACTCGGCTTGCGCGCCAGCGACACCGCCGAACTCATTTTCGAAGACTGCTTCGTCCCCTCCGAAAATCTTCTCGGTGGGGAAGGGAACGGGTTCATCGACGCCATGCGCATTCTCGACGGCGGGCGCATCTCGATCGCCGCTCTCTCGCTGGGAATGGCGGAAGGCGCTTATGGAGCGGCGCTGAAGTATTCCAAGGAGCGCCACCAGTTCGGAAAAGCGATCTCTGAGTTTCAAGCTATCCAATGGAAACTCGCCGACATGGCCACCGAAATCGAAGCTGCCAAACTTCTAACTCTGCGCGCGGCCTCTATGAAGGATGCCGGCATGAAGACGACCCTCGAATCCTCGATGGCTAAACTCTACGCCAGTGAAGTCGCGGTAAAGTGCGCCAACGAAGGAGTTCAAATCCATGGCGGCTACGGTTTCATCAAAGATTATCCCGCCGAGAAGTTTTATCGCGACGTCAAACTCTGCACCATCGGCGAAGGCACCAGCGAGATCCAGCGACTCGTGATCGCGCGGCAACTGCTGAAAGATTAGTGGCTTTATTGGATTGACGAGCGTTCTCGTCGGTCCTCTTAACTGCCGCTTTGTTCAAACTCACCGCTTCTCCCCTCGACAAATACGTCGGTGCCGTAAACGCGGTTCCGGGGGCCAATTTCGGCCTTCAAAAAAATCTTGACATCTCGTACTGTATGGCATACAGTGTGTAACGTACACTGTATGACACAGAGTAACGGCAATCACGATCTTTTCGAAAATCTTCGCCTCGAGCTTCGCCGCGGCTGCCTCAGTCTCGCCGTCCTGTCGCAGCTTCGGACCGAGCGTTACGGCTATACCCTGCGCAAAGCCCTGGCCGAGCAGGGCCTGGACATCGATGAAGGCACGCTGTATCCACTGCTGCGCCGCCTCGAGGCGCAGGGATTGCTGACCAGCGTCTGGCGCGAAGAAGAGAAGCGCAACAAGCGCTTTTACCGGCTTTCTCCCGAGGGCAAGCAGATGCTCAAGCAGCTGGGCACAGAGTGGCAAAAGATCAACGCATCACTGAACGGAATACTGTGATTGGAACAATTTGACCGGAAGATTCTGACCGAATCCTCCCAGGAGCGGACCATGGAATTACTCGATCGTTATCTGCACGCGGTTGAATTCTGGCTACCCAAGCGCCAGCGGCACGACATTATCGCCGAGTTGTCCGAAGATCTCCGCTCGCAGATAGAAGACAAAGAAGCCTCGCTGGGCCGGAAATTGGAGGACGCCGAAGTCGAAGCCATCCTCAAACGCTGTGGGGCGCCATTGATGGTTGCGTTACGCTACCGTCCACAGCGATATTTGATCGGCCCCACGCTCTTTCCCGTGTACAGCTTCGTGCTGACGATTTTGTTGCTGGGCTGCATCGTCCCCCGGACGCTGATCTGGCTGGTTTTTCTTCTGGTCGACCCTGCGCATAGTGGTTCCCTGCACATGGAAAACATGTTTTCGACCCTCGTATTTTTCGCCTTCTTCACCACCGCCGCCTTCGCCATACTGGAAAAGACGGGGGCGCTCTCAGAAACTCTCAACACCTGGAATCCGCGAAAACTACCCGCGGTGCGTGAACCCAACCGCATCCCCCGGGGCAGCACTCTTTTTGAAATCACGGGGCTGGTAGTTTTGACGCTTTGGTTTACGAGCACCTTCAAGCCAAGCACGGTTTTCGAGGTCTTCGGAGCGCAAATCACAGTCGCTCCCATATGGAAGCCAATTTTTTGGGGCTTTATGCTGTCGACTGTCGGTGGCTTTGGCATCGCAGTAGCGAATCTCTTCCGTCCTTACTGGACTCCCCTGCGTGCCACGCTTCGCCTCGTCGTTGACGTGCTGGGCGCGGTTGGTCTCTGCTGGTTTCTGAAGTCGCAAGTTCTTGTAGCGATAACGGCGCCCAGCCTGCCTCCGTCTAAGGCCATCATCTTGACCGGGGTGATCAATCTCCTGCTTCTGAGGACTTTGCCGTGGGCGGTTGTCGTCATGGTCATCATCGCCGCCTGCGATGTTTACCGCATCGTACGTTTGCGAAGTAACAAGCACCCCTCTGCCGGACCACAAATCAACGATCTATCGCATTCCGTCGTGAATGGACGCTAGGGAACTCTTCGCCCGGGGGTGGGGTTCGCTGTCGGTTTGTGTGACGCTCCTTTACACTGGCAGGTTGAACTTCACGGCCCAAGACGCAGAGTGGATCGCCAAACTCCGTTCCGGCGATCCTCGCATTCTCGCCCGAGCGATCTCCGCCGTTGAGAATCGTGCGCCGGGATGGTCCGATCTACTGAAGTCGCTGTTCCCGCATACCGGCCACGCCCGTGTCATCGGCATTACCGGAGCTCCTGGAGCCGGCAAGAGCACCCTCGTCGATCAACTGGCCAAGCACTACCGCAAAGAAAATCAATCGGTAGGCATCATCGCCGTCGATCCCAGCAGCCCGTATACGGGAGGAGCGATCTTGGGTGATCGCATCCGCATGCAAGACCATTACGGCGATCCAGGGATTTTCATTCGCAGCATGGCCACGCGCGGATCACTCGGAGGTCTGGCTGGCGCCACCGTGGACGCCGCTACGGTTCTAGATGCCTCGGGTCGAGACGTGGTCATGATTGAAACCGTCGGCGTCGGTCAGGATGAGATCGACATCGTGCGCCTGGCCGACGTCACCGTCGTGATTCTCGTTCCCGGCATGGGCGACGATGTGCAGACGATCAAAGCGGGAATCATGGAAATCGCTGACATCTTCGTGATCAACAAAAGCGACCACCCCGGCGCCGAGCGAGTCGAACGCGAGATCCGCGCCATGCAGTCGCTGGCCACTCGCAACGACCGCTGGACGCCGTCCATCATAAAGACCGTCGCGAACTCCGGCGAGGGAATCGCAGAGCTGGCCGCCGCCATTACCGACCACGGGACCTACCTGAAAAAGAATCTAGCCTTCAAGAGGAATGTGGAGAATTGGCGGCAGAGGCTCATCGAAATGTTGCGCGAGGCCCTGCTTGAAAAGGCGCGCTCGCAAGTCAACGCCGGAACTCTCGAGCGCTACGCCGCGGAAATAGCCGGCCACAAGCGTGATCCCTATTCGCTGGTCGAAGAAATTGTACGTGGTATAGCCCGCAATCCGCCCGCGTTGGCGTCGCAAAGCGCCACAACAGGCCAGGGGCTGAAGTCACGTGAAGAGATTCAAAACGAAATTGTAGAGATCGTTGACCGGGAAACGCGCGCCTGGAATACGAAAGATGTGGAGTTGCTGGTTTCAGTATTCCATCCACATATGGTTTGGCCGTGGCCTCCCTCGGCGCAGGCGCACGATCCGGTGGATTGGGTGATTGTGCTCGGCCGTTACGATCGCGAACGCTGGCAGCAGCTTTGGCGGGAGTTGTTCGATAGGCACACGCTGGTCCACAACCGCCGCCACACCCAACGGATTGAAATTTCCGAGCAGGGCGACGGCGCGCTGGCTGTGGTCGATGTCGATACCCTCTGGCGCGACGCGAACGGCCAAGACTTCCACTGGAAAGGACGTGCGTGTAAGGTTTATAGCTGGATGGGCAGCGAGTGGAAGATGACCATGCACACCGGCCTGCTGCAATACTGACCGGGATGCGGGATCTCCCAAGTGCGCATTCCTGCTCGTTCAACGTTCTCTCGATGCTCCTTCTCGCCGCAGATACTTCGGGGAAACAAGGTAGCATCGCACTCGCGGAGTGCGATGCCAATTCCGTTGAAAGTTGTGTCGTCCTCGAAGCCGCGCCGCTATCTGGAGGTGCATTTTCCGCTCAACTCGTTCCCCAAATTGCGCTTCTGCTCGAAAAACACAAATACACGAAGAATGATCTGGGCGCGTTCGCGGTAGCCTCGGGGCCCGGCTCCTTTACCGGACTCCGCGTGGGTCTCGCCGCCATAAAAGCGCTGTCGGAAGCGCTGCAAAAGCCCATCGCGGCGGTTTCCGTGCTCGAAGCCGTTGCCTGGAGCGGCAAGTCGCGCGGCCGCGTTCTCGCAGCCCTCGACGCCGGTCGAGGCGATGTCTACGTTGGAGATTACGAACTTCGTCCTCACGTTCGTATGCACAGCGAACGTCTCCTCAGCCGGGAAGAATTCCGGGTCGAAGCCGAATCAGCCGCGCAGAGTCAAAAGACAATCGTCACGCCGAATAGCATTCTGGTGGAGGCGCTACGGGCCGCAAACGGCGCGACCCAGTCAGCCGTGGAGCTAATCGAATACCCCGCTAGCTCAGTCATCGCGGATCTCGGTTGTCAGCATCTCCAGCGCGGCGAGACGGTTCGTCCCGAAGACCTGGACGCAAACTACATTCGCCGATCCGACGCAGAAATTTTTTCCAAGCCCGCGTCTTGAGAATTCCGCATGACTTTTCTCATACGGCCAGCCGAGTTGCAGGATCTGCCCTCGATTCTAGAAATCGAGCAACAGTCTGCGCTCGCCGCCCACTGGACTGCCGAGCAGTACAAAACCGTGCTCAACAACAGCATCATGCTAGTGGCCGAGCAAGCGGGCAAACTCTGCGGATTCCTTTGCGCCACGGCAATTGCAGACGAGTGCGAGATTGAAAATATGGCCGTGATTCCTGATTTTCAGCGGCGCGGCATCGCCGACGAACTGCTGCGTGCGCTCGTTCAACGCGTGGAGTCCACCCCCACCCCCGCCTCCGCCATCTTGCTAGAGGTTCGCGAGTCGAACCGGCCGGCCCGGCGTCTGTACGAAAAGCATGGTTTTCGCGAAGAAGGCCGCCGCCGCGCCTATTACAACCATCCCGTCGACGACGCAATTCTCTACGGCGTGCGATTTGGTCGCTAGCCCCGCTCCAGTCGCGGAGTTTGCTCTCTACTCTCTAGAGCCCGCTTTTCTGCACTACAAACGGTGCAACTCAGGCCCGGTCTTGCGCCTATGATCGGTGGAAATCTCCCTATGAAATTCCATTGAACCCCAACCCTCCCTGTGCTACTTTTTAACCGTGTAGTAACAAAACAATTTAGGAGGTCTAGCTAGGATGCTGACTTCAAGAGACGTTCTCCCGGCCGGTCAGGACGAGTTCCAGCGACTGGCTCAGGAGCACATGCAATACTCCCAACGGCTGGAATCCCTCACCGAAAAGCGTTACCTCACCGACGATGAAAAATTAGAGGAAGTGCGGCTCAAGAAGCTCAAGCTGCGCCTCAAAGACCAGATGCAGAGTCTGGAACACGGCCTCCAACGCCACTCTGCCTAGCTGAGCCACTACCAACCGGCTCCAACCTCACGTTCGCGACTTGCAACGCTCTACTCCTGCCTTCATATAGGGCGCTTCTAAGCGCCTTTTTTCATAGAAGTTAGCGAGAGTCTGGCCGAGATCAAAGGAAAACGTTCCTTTGAAAATGTCTGATGACGGAATCACCGATTCGCCGGACCACGCTCGACTGAAGCCGCTTCATCATGACTGTCTGCTGAGTGCTCCCAAACTGGCCGAACATGGAACGTCTCTCCACCGAGGTTCTTCTGAAGTCCTTGTTGCCAGGACGAAAAGACTGCCTCAAGACGCGACTCGATGGCACAATGTTGGATGGGCATCACCGAATTTCCATCCTCCGCGGGCGTGGTGTGGCTGTCGATAATCTTCCCCGCGAGATCATCGAAAGAGAGGATACTTAGAACAATGTCAACGCAACTCTTTTGGGTCGAGGGCCCGTGGCCCGGGAAATTGGCGCTGGCCGCGCGTCCTCGCGGCGGCGACTGGCTGGAAGACGAACTGTCCGACTGGCGCCGCAGTGGAATCGACATCGTTCTTTCACTACTGACTGCCGAAGAAGAACGGAGCCTCGATCTCCAATACGAAGATCAAGAAACGAAAGCTCAAGGAATGAAGTTCGCCTCCTTGCCAATCCCCGATCGTGAGGTTCCCACCTCAGAATCGGAGCTGTCTGCAACTTTGGGCCGGATCGACGCCGATCTTGCCGAGGGGAAGAATGTCGTTGTGCATTGTCGCCAGGGGATTGGCCGCACCGGCCTAGTAGCAGCTTGCCTTTTGGTCTCCAAGGGTATGTCCCCGAAGTCTGCAGTCAAGAATCTGAGCGCCGCTCGAAGAATTCCGGTTCCGGAGACCGACGAACAGCGCCGCTGGATTGACAACTACGCTGCTGTCTCTGCCCGAGCCAAGTGACGGGTCTTCTTCCGGAGACACTCTTGAGTCTTGGAAACCAGGCCCGCATCACGATACCCAACGTTGTAATGACTTACGCCATATAATTAACCTGATTCAATCCCTATGGTGCGTGACGGATATTTCTATGGCGTGGGCTCGCTCCTCGCCGCAGCCCTCGTAGCTTGGCTGACGGCCTGGCCGTACGCCATTCCACTGTTCTTGTTGGCGGCGTTCTTCCTCTGGTTCTTCCGCGATCCCGAGCGTCAGATTCCCGCCGATGCCGGTGCCGTTGTTTCTCCCGGAGACGGCAAAGTAACCGATGTCTCTCCCGTAACCGTCGGAGGGACCTCGCAAACTCGCATCAGCATCTTTCTCAGCGTCTTTGATGTGCATGTCAACCGTTCGCCGATCGCCGGGGTCATCCGCGACGTTCGTTATCAGCGAGGAAAATTCGTTAACGCCATGTCCGCGCATTCCGCCGAAGAGAATGAACAGAACATCGTTACCGTCGAGGGCGAAGGCCGCACCGTCGTTTTCAAGCAGATTGCCGGCCTGATCGCGCGTCGCATCGTCTTCAATTTCAAGGTGGGAGACTCGATTGCCCGCGGCCAGCGTGTCGGTCTCATCAAGTTTGGCTCGCGCGTGGATGTCCTTTTCGATCGCGATGCCGCCGTTCAGGTGAAGATTGGAGATCGCGTCCGCGGAGGTGCTTCGGTGCTCGCCGTTTTGCCAGTCGCGCAGCCCGCTGGCGTTTCAATCACTGCTGGGCAGGAAACGCACTCATAATATGCACGAACCACGAATAGAATTGGGAACTGAGTAATGCTATGGACGAGATAGTTCAGCGTCGTCGTGAATCTGACCGTCCCCGTGGAAAACTGCGCAAGGGTATGTACATCCTGCCCTCGCTCTTTACCACGGCGAATATCGCCGCCGGTTTCTACGCCATCTTGCAGACCGTTCACGGCAGCATGGGAGAGGCTTGGCACATGGATTTCGCTGCCAAGGCGATCGGATTCGCAGTTTTGTTCGATGGTCTCGACGGCCGCATCGCCCGCATGACCCATACCGACAGCGATTTTGGCCGCGAACTCGATTCCCTCGCCGACGTCATCACCTTCGGAGTGGCTCCCGCCCTGCTTGCCTGGATGTGGGGCTTCCACCTGCTACCGCTCACCATTGCGCCCGAGCTTCACCTCAAGATCACCCAACTCGGCTCGATTGCCTGTTTCGCTTTTCTGATGGCGGGCGCAAGCCGCCTGGCGCGTTTCAATATCGCCAAGAATCCGCAGCCTTCGAATCCTGGACGTCCCGGCAAGAAGTATTTCGTAGGCATGCCGATTCCCGCTGGCGCAGGAGTCATCGCCGCTGTGGTTCACTACGCCGCCGGTGAGCCCGTGACTTCCTGGTGGACCGCGATGAGTTGGCTCATGATGGTCGTCGTGGTCGGCTATCTCATGGTGAGCACCTGGCGCTTTTACAGCTTCAAAGACATTGATTTCCGTTCTCGCCATCCCTTTCGCCTGATTGTTATTTTTGGTATCGTCGGCGCCTCCATCTGGTTCTTTTCGCGCCCCGCGCTTTTCGCGATTGCGATCCTCTACATGGCTTCCGGCGTCCTCTGGCGCCTGCAGTGGATCTTTCATCGCAAAAGCCCTCCCGCACCTCCGGCGTATCGGGAAGCATCTCAAACTCCATGACATCTTCTTCCAAGACGCCCGCTCCCCGGTCTGCCGCATCCCACGCCGATCTTCACGGCATCAATCTGTATCGCGTGGCCATCGTCGGAGCGACTTCGCTCAAGGGCAAAGAGGTTGCCGAAGTTCTGCGCGACCGCAATTTTCCGGCGATCGACGTACGCCTGCTCGACGATGACGAGTCTTTTGGCCAACTGGAAGCCGTCGGCGACGAGATGAATATCGTTCAAAGTATTCGTTCCGAGCAATTCGAGCGCGTGGACTTCGCGTTCTTTTCCGCCGACCCGCGTTCTACGCGCAACAACTGGAAGGTGGCGCGTGACTTGGGCGATACGATTGTGGATCTTTCCTTCGCCCTAGAAGAGGAACCGGGAGCGTCCGTCCGCTCGCCTTGGATCGAGCGCCAGACCAGCCATTTCGTCGCTCCCGAGTTGCAGCCTGGCCCAGTGGTTGTCGCCCATCCCGCCGCCACCGTTCTCGCCTTGCTCGCTTTACGCATCGGAAGCGCGATTAAGATCGAACGCCTCGTCGCGACCGTCTTCGAGCCAGCTTCCGAAAACAGCCAGAAGGGGATGGACGAACTCCACGAACAAACCGTGAATCTTCTCTCGTTTCAAGAGTTGCCCAAGAACGTTTTTGATACGCAGGTAGCCTTCAATATGGTCGCGCGTTACGGCCAGAGATCGAACTTGGCTCTGGACGCCGTGTCCCAACGCATTCGCCGGCACTATCGCAAGATCGCGGCAGGAGCCGTTGAGCCCGCCTTACAGGTCTTGCAAGCGCCCGTCTTCCACGGACATGCTTTCGCGATTTACTTGGAGACGGAGAAACCCGTCGCCGTGGCCGATCTCTCGCAAGCCCTATCTGGAGAGCATGTAGTCGTCAGCGGCAGCCCCGAAGACACGCCCACGAACGTGAGTGCCGCCGGACAGGAAGACATCCTCGTCTCGGTTACCGCCGATGCCAATCAGAAGAACGGAGTGTGGTTGTGGGTGACCACCGACAATCTCCGCCTCGCTGCTTTGGCCGCGGTGGAATGCGCCGAGACCATGACGGCATCGCGCCCCCGAGGTCAGATTCAATGAACCTCTGGACTGCGGGTCCCTCACCCGCAAGGCTTGCTGCCGCGTTGGGATTTGTTACCGCTCTCGCTTTACTCGTGACTGGCTGCGGATACCACACGGTTGCGAGCAACGTGCAGTTGCCGCAGAACATCCGCACCATCGCGATCCCCGGTTTCGTGAGCCAGAGTCAAACGTTCCGCGTCGAGCAAACGCTCACCGACGCTGTCGTCCGCGAATTCGACGCTCGTACCCAATACCGCGTGATTCACCAAAAGGGAGACGCCGACGCTACCCTGAAAGCCACCGTCTTATCGGCTTCGGCGAATCCACTCGCCTACGACTCGACCACGGGACGTGCCGTCAGCGCTCTCGTCACGGTGAGCATAAAAGTTACGTTGACCGATCGGCAGGGAAAGATTCTCTTCGAGAATCCCGCCTATCTTTTTCACGATCAGTACGAGTTGTCGAGCGATCTCCGTAGTTTTTTTCAGGAAGACTCTCCCGCTGTGGACCGCCTCTCGCGCGACTTCGCGCGCACCCTCGTCGCCAATATTCTGGAGGCTTACTGATGAGCGAGTACCGGTCGAAGCGAAGATCGAAGCGAGAACGATCAGCGAAGCTCGGGGAAATCGACTAGATGCGCGCCTTCACGCAAGCAGACCGCTTTTTCTCGGAACTCGTCTCGCGCCAACTCAAGCCCGCCTACGTGCTGGTGGGCGATGAAGCGTTCTTTCGACGCCGTTGCCGCGATGCCATCCTTGAGCATCTCGTCGCGCCAGATTCCCGCGATTTCGGCTTATTTGAATTGGATCTTGCCGAGACCTCGCTCAACGAAGTTCTCGACCGCGCCCGCACGCCATCGCTCATGGCGCCCTTTCAGGTGTTTTTCGTCCGCGGCGTGAAAACGTTGTTTGGCCGCGGTTCGAACGACGAAAAAATCGCAGCCATCGAAACGTATTGTAAGAACCCCAATCCCGACGCGCTCGTCGTGTTCGTCGCCGACCACATCAGCCTTCCCGCCGACACGCGCCGTATGGACATGACGGATAAGGATCGCTATCAGAAAATCCGCGAAGATCTCGGCCCCTTCTGCGGCATCGTCGAACTTTCTCGCGTCGAAGAGGGCGAGGCTGTCCGCTGGATCGGCGAATACTGCGCTACCCGGGAAGTGAAAATCGATGCCGACGGCGCCCGCGAATTAGTCGACGCCCTCGGCGGCGACATGATGATGGTCTCCAACGAACTCGAGAAGCTGATTCTCTACGTCGGCGAGAAGAAGAAAGTCACGCTCGGCGATGTTGAGACGATGGTCCTGGCCGCCAAGCAGCGTTCACTCTACGAATTGACCGACGCCATCTCGAGCAAAGATCGAGTCCGCGCGCTCGAAGTCCTCCATGGCCTGCTCTCGACCGGAGATGGCGATGACGCCGCTATCGGCCACCTTTACATGCTGGCCAAAACATTTCGTCAGATGCTCGTCATCCTCGAACGCAATGTCCGCGACCAGCGCATGCTTTGGGCGGCACTGTGGCAAGGCTTCCGCGTTCCGCCTTTCGCGGCCGACGATATCATTCGTCAGGCCCGCCGTTACAAGTCAAAACGCGAACTGACGCGCGCGATCCGCCTGGTGGCCAAAGCCGATCTAGCTTTGCGCTCCAATCCCCCAGGCAAACGGATGATTCTCGAAAAACTGATTTTAGATTTGGCTTCCGAGCCCAAACTGGAACCTGCTGGTGGATGGATGCAAGAAGAATTGCCAGTGTAGTGTCGGATAGAATGTACGAGGTTTAGTGCGGAAGGTACCCGGCTTCCATCGGCAACTTGCCATCCACGCGGATTACGCCCACGCGATCTGTAATCGAGTGCTCTTCTACAAAACCAATCGCCCCTGAAGTCGAAGCGACCGCATCAATCACATCCGCATCCGACGTGACTGTTTGGATTGCATCGTTGTGCGCCGCCAGCAGCGCCTTTACATCCGCCTCGCTCATTTTGCTGAGATGTTGCAGGGTAGCCATCTCGCCAGGCGAAGAAGTATGCAAGACCAAAACCACATTCCTGCCATCCGGCCACTTCTTTACTTCTCCGCGAAGAATCTTGGCCAGATGCGCTGAAGTGACGTTCTGCACCGAGTTCTCCTTATTGACGACCACCGCCATGTGGTGCCCGAAGCACGGAGTGAGCAACAAGCTCACCCAGGCACACGTCGCAAGAATTTGTCGGCACTTCATAGAACCTAAGGGTAGCGCGGGAGAGTCCGCGATTTGAGCGCAAAAAAACCTTAAGAGTGACCCCGGTAACCAGAAATTCGGACGCCGCCGGGGTTAAAATCCCATGATGTTGTACCCGCAATCGACGTAAATCACCTCGCCCGTAATCCCGGAACTGGCGTCCGACGCCAGAAAGACGCCTGTACTGCCCACCTCGCTGACCTCGACATTCCGTTGCAGCGGCGCTCGCTCGGCATGTCCCTTCAACATATCCCCGAGGCCCGAGATTCCACGTGCCGCCAAGGTCTTCAGCGGGCCCGCCGAAATTGCATTCACGCGAATTTTCTTTCGCCCCAAGTCGAACGCTAAGTAGCGCACCGAGCATTCCAGGGCCGCCTTCGCCACCGCCATCACGTTGTAATGCGGCACGACTTTTTCCGCCCCGTAATAGGTCATGGTAATGACGCTGCCGCCATCTTCCATCAGTGGAGCCGCGGCCCGGCACAGTGCAATCAGCGAATACACGCTCACATCGTGTGCAATGCGAAATCCCTCGCGCGTCGTATTTACGAAATCGCCCCTCAATTCTTCCGCCGGCGCATACGCCACGCTATGCACCACGACATTCAACTTCCCGTAGCGAGCCTTCAGCTTTTCAAACAACGCCGCAATCTCCTCATCCTTCGAAACATCGCACATGTAGCCTTCCGCACCTGGCAGCGAAAGAATCAGGTCTTTGGCCTCCATCTCCATGCGCTCGTTCTGATAGGTGATGGCCATGTTCATCCCCGCCGCATGCAGTCCTTGCGCAATTGCCCAGGCAATCGACCGCTTGTTCGCCACTCCAAAAACCACCGCCGTCCGCGCCTTTAAATCGTCAAACATGAATGAGGTCTCCTCCAGAATTGTCGCGTGAACACTCGCGTCCGTCGCTTCTAACCTTGCCGCTGGATCTCGTCTTGCGGGCTTCCCATTTTAAACGTCGCGACCTGTGCCATGTTGGCGCGGGATGTTCGCGTGATTCCCGCCAGCTAATTTGCTCCCGCTGTCGCTACAGCCTTCTCCGTCCGGATAGGCCAGCAGGCGCTGCCAAACGCGACCGCATACACTGCGGCGATCATGCCAAAGCCCGCTGCCAGGCTAATTCTCGATGCAATCCACCCCACTCCCAATCCCAATGCGACCTGCAGAAAAGTCCCAAAAAAATAAAAAGTATTCTGCACCCGGCCCATAACGTGTTGCGGAACCTGCTCCATGAGACTCGTGTTCATCGCTACACTGCTGATTCCCCGTGCCGTTCCCATCAAACCATAAAGCAGCACCGCAACCGCCAGCCAGGGAGAAAACGGGGCCAGCGCCATCGCAAAGGTAAGAAGTAACATCGCCACCGCGATCGACCGCCGCGATCCCACTCGCGCGATTAACCCCGGAACATACAGCGCGCTCAGGAACGCTCCCACGCCCCACCCGCCGTTCAGCCACCCGTAGCCGGTCGCCCCAGCGTGAAAGACGCGATCGCTCAGCGGAGCCGTGACCACCACTCCAGACATCATCGCACCCAAAAACAAAGCCCAGCTCGTTCCCAGGAAAACTACGCTTCGATGTCCGCGCAAGAATGTCAGCCCTTCGCGCATCTCCCGCAAAAATCGCCCGACTGCCGTTTCCGCCGCCGCCAGATCGTGACGAAGTTCAACTACTCGCGGCACCATATGCCGCCCTTGTCGCACCGCCAGATAACAAGAAAAAGAAACGATGTATGTGCTCACGTCGATGAGGAGCACTCCACCGAGCCCGATGTGCTCATAGACGAATCCAACGATCGAGCCCGCAATCAGCCATCCGCCTTGAATCCCCGCCAGCAGAAACGTATTGGACTGAACAAACTCCCCTTCCGGCGTCAGTTCTTGAATCAAAGCCGTAATCGTCGGCCAGAACATCCAGAATCCTGCCGCCACCAGCGTATTCATCAGATACAGTTCCCAAACCTGCACCCGATGCAGAAATGCCAGCACCGTCACCGTCAGGATGACGACTGCCCGCGACGCGTCCAGCCACATCACGAGCCGCCGCCGGTCTTCGCGATCGATGATCACTCCTGTAAACGGAAGCATTAGCATCGCTGGAATCGTTTGCAGCGCCGCAAACGTTCCCAACGCCATCTCCGAATGCGTTCGCTGCAAAATCGTCCACGCCACTGCGGCCGAGTTCATCCCGCTCCCCAACATGGAGATCACATTCGCCGCAAATACAAAACGCAGCGACCGTTTTTGTAGGATCGACCGCATAGTTCAAGCCAATCATCGAATCTAACATGGAAGGATTTCTTGCCACCGACCGCAACTTACCGAAGCTTGATAAATCTCTGCTCTTCTCGACGTAAGCTTGCATTTCGCTGCCCACGAAAAGCCTTGTCCAATCGGCGAGATCCAAGGTACCGAAGTACCGATTCCCTCAGCCACTCCGTGCCGTATCATATCTGTTGGACTCTGTTGCACGACCAGATCACTACTTTCAAGGGAATCATGTCTCTTTCGGCCACCGCCACGGACCAGTCTGTTTCCCGCTTACGTTGCATTGCCTGCGGCGACCATCCCCATTCCGCCGGCAAAGATTTTCGCTGCACGGTGTGCGGCGACTTGCTGGAATTCTGCTTCCCCGGTTGGACCTCCGCCTCGCCCGACCCCGCCGCATTGAAATCTCTCTGGCTCAAACGATGTACCTCGCGCCACGATCTCGACCAAAGCGGAGTCTGGCGCTTTCGCGAACTCCTTCCGCATATTCCGGAAGAACACGCCATTACTCTGCGGGAAGGCAACACGCCGCTCTACCACTTGCCACGTTGTGCCCGTTACACCGGAGTCGACAATCTTCACGCCAAGCATCAGGGCATGAATCCGACCGCGTCTTTCAAAGACACGGGCATGACCTTCGCCGCCTCGTCCGCGCATCACGGCAAGTTCCGCTGGGTCGCGTGTGCCTCCACCGGAAACACGTCAGCGTCCATGGCCGCCTATGCCGCCCGCGGAAACATGCACAGCCTCGTGCTCATTCCCGATGGGAAAATTTCCTGGGGCAAGCTTTCCCAATCGCTCGACTACGGAGCTCTCACCTGCCAGCTCCGAACCGACTTCGACGGATGCGTGCGCATCCTCAACGAACTCGTACGCCAGAAGCCGGTCTACCTGTTGAATTCCGTCAACCCCTACCGCATTGAAGGCCAAAAGACCGCCGCCATCGAACTGCTCGAACAACTCGCGTGGGAATCGCCCGACCACATCATTGTTCCCGGAGGCAATCTGGGAAACAGTTCTGCGATCGGTAAGGCACTCCTCGAAATGCTCGAACTCAAGTTAATCTCGCGCCTGCCCAAGCTCTCGATCATTCAGGCGACGGGTGCGAATCCTTTCTATCGCACCGTGCGCGAATTCGCCGGAACGAATCTGGAACCGAAGCTCGAACCCATGACCGCCAACACGCTCGCCACCGCCATCCGTATCGGCAACCCGGCATCGTGGAAAAAAGCTCTGCGCGTACTCGATGCGACCGGCGGCGAAGTCGAAGAAGTCAGCGAAGTTGAGATCGCCGCCGCCAAAGCTGAAATCGGAGCCGACGGCATCGGCTGCGAACCCGCCTCCGCCGTTACCCTCGCAGGGCTCAAGAAGCTGCGTCATCGAGGATTCGTAAAGTCCGGCGAGTCTGTCGTCCTCGTCCTCACCGGACATCTCCTAAAAGATCCCGACTTCACCATCAAGTTCCATCGCGGAGATTTGTTTGCGGGTACCCCTGACGAAGGTGAAGCTCTCCAGACAAAACCTCTGCAACGCGCGCCCCTCGTTCTCGACGCCGATCTCGGGGCGGTCATCGCGGCCCTCGATACTGCCGAGAGAAATTCGTAGCACTTCCCCCCAAATTCGTGTATAAAACACAGTTCAATTGTTAGTGCCGATGGTTAGGGGTCCTGCCTAGGCCGAATCTGGCTAAAGCCTTTCATTTCTATCGTTTAAGAATGATTTCAGCTGTCGAGGAGTTTGCTCTTTCACTATGCCGTCCCGTCCCACTTCGTTAGATCGATCTCTGCGTCTGGCCTTGCCCGCGACCTCCGCCAACCTCGGTCCCGCGTTCGATGCGGCCGCGCTGGCTCTCGATTTTCATCTCCGCCTGCGGGCCGAACGCGCGCCCGATTTCTTTGTCACTGCCCAGGGCCGCGACGCGCAGATTTGCAGCCGCATGGAGAACCACCTCATCGTCACCACCTATTGCGAGGTGCTCGAGTCGGAGAATCGCAAGATCGCACCGCTGCGTATCCACATCGAAAACGAGATTCCCATCGGCCGCGGTTGCGGATCATCCGCCGCTGCCCGCCTCGCCGGCATCGCGCTGGCCGTCCATTTCGGACACCTGCGCTGGAAGAATGATCGCATCGTCGGCGAAGCTTCGATGCGCGAGCATCATCCCGATAACGCCGCGGCCTGCTGGATGGGCGCACTTGCCGTCGCTCGCATGGCGAATCAGGTTCAGGCCCAGGTCGTCGAAGTGAAGCCGAAAGGGAAGTGGCCGCTCCTGCTGGCCGTTCCCGAAGCTCCGGTCTCGACCGAGCAAGCGCGTCGCGTCCTGCCATTTCAGTATTCGCGTGCGGACGCTGTCACCAACATTCAGAACTCGATGCTCTTGCTCGCGGCTTTCACGCAAGATCGTCCTGACCTGCTCTCGTCCGCGCTCGAAGACCGCATCCACCAGCCCTATCGAGCGCCTTTGTCGCCTCTGCTTCCGGCGTTGAAAGAACTTACCGGCGAAAGCGGAATTCTCGGCGCAGCCCTCAGTGGAGCGGGCCCTTCGGTTCTCGTATTTCTGGATCCCAAAGTTCCTTCCAAAAAGGCGAAGCAAAGAGTGGTCGCACACCTCGCCAAGCGCCGCCTAACCGCCGAACTCATCCTCACCGAGATCGCGCAACACGGCGGTCGCGATGGCGTGGACTGGAAGAAACACCATCCACCGTCCAAAAAGTAGGTATTTCGCCTGCCTTAAGGTTGGTACCACCCTGCTCCCGCTGCGCGAATTATCGCCCGGACAACGGAGCTAGCGCTCGAGTCAGTAGCGAGCCGCTATCGTCGAGCACCGACACCTCGGCACGCACTGAACTGCGCTTCCGAAGATTCGGGTTCGGGACAAGAAAGGAAATCAAAGTCCGACTGGATGTGCAGCCTGTCACCTGCCGTTGTTCTTCGATAAGTCCCGAATTCGGGCCGGTAAAACGCAACACCACTTCAACCGATCCGGTGAGGTTCTGGCAGCGCAACGGAATCACCACTTCGAGTTCTCCATCCACGCTACGCTTCGCATTCGGCAAACCCGCGTAAACCACCACCGGCGAAATGCCTCCTGGAGAAGCATAACGATCCGGCCAGAGGCGATCATATTCCCGGCCCGCCGCCCCATAAATTTTCTGCAAACGCTCGTCGCGCTCGCCCCATCCAGGATGCGAGGGATCAAGCGAGTTTCCGCCCTCTTGCCCTGACCGCGCTGCCATCAGATGATGCAGCGCCGGCAAAAAGTCAGGATCAAATCCGGCTCGCGTCATTAACATCAAACCTTCCGCGTCCGCGTCGAATTCCATCTCTTGACAGAAACGCGCCAACTCCGTCGAAGATCCCTGCGGATCGACCCACGAACCGGAGAATGCGCCTCGGCCATCCAGCATCATTTGCGAAGCGCCCGATTCCTCCAACGACTTCTGGAACAGATACCGCCGGGCCCAGTCTCGTTGAATAGTGTGCGCAATCTCGTGCGATAGAGCCGCCGCCCACAGTCCGCCTCGCGTTCCCCAAAATACGGCGAGATCTTCGTCCACATAAATCGTGCCGTCCGGAGACGAGAACACATTTCCCGCTCCCTTCGCGATGCGTAGCTCCCATGAGAACTTCGCGTTCTGCGGAGGAACCTGCCGCAGAAGCGTTTGCAGAACGCCCTCGCCCACCGCGAATTGGCCCGTCGCAGGCTTGGTGTAGGGAAGCAAGAGAGAGCGCACTCGTGCGGCAAACACCGTGTCGGCTTTAAAAGCAGGAGGAATCACTACCGGACGGATCGCTTGCGGCGCTGCGATTGGGGCAAGGTTTGGCCCGAACACGCCTAGCAGCGCGATCAAAACCAAACGCGGAGTCGTGGGGCTCACTCCCGACATGCGCCACTCCCAAACTGGCATGCCCGCAGCTTCTAATTCTCTAATCGCTGGTTTGAGCGCTCTAGATATCGCTTTCAGCCAACAATCGAAATATAGCAGGAGCTTGTCTGCGAGTCAGTGATGAAAAACCAAAGAAATATTCAAGTCAAAGGAGTTGCTTCCGGCGCATGGACTGAGTGAAAGAATCAATCTCTGACTACCGCGGGCGCCAAATCGAGTTCACACGCCGTAATGCGGTGCCCGCGCAGCGTGAAGACTCCGAGCGCCAGCACTACGGCA
>Ga0182016_10003365_pt1 | contig 18337 bp, 17 predicted proteins | sample 712S2MmetaG_FD_120491 | JGI IMG/M metagenome (GOLD analysis project Ga0182016, IMG submission 120491) | Permafrost microbial communities from Stordalen Mire, Sweden - 712S2M metaG | ecosystem: Environmental > Terrestrial > Soil > Wetlands > Permafrost | place: Sweden: Stordalen | collected...
CTAACACCATTGCTAGTAAAGTTATGGTGTTTATAGAAAAACCAAAAATTTTTAACAAAATTGCCGATCCTAGCAAAGAAATTGGGATAGTAATTAATGGTATTATTGTTGCTCTTGCGTCTCGTAAAAATAAAAACACTACAATTAACACTAATAAAATTGCTTCTATTATAGAAGATCGAATGTTTTTTAAAGAAGCAGTAATAAATTTAGATTGATCTAAAGTTAATTCAATATCTAAAGGTATAGTTGAATTAGCTTTTAACGTGGCAATTTGTTTACGTATCGCATTAGCTACATCTAAAGGATTAGCATCTTCAGCTTTTTCGATATCTATAAGGATCCCTGGTTTGCCATTTATGTGAATGCGAAATTTTTGATCGTCAGATTTTAATGCTATATCAGCTATAGATTTTAAAAAAATTGGATTTTCATTGTTCTCATTACTGTTTTTAATAACAATATCTTCAAAATCGCTTACTTTAGCTAGATGTAAATCTAATGTTGTAGGGGTAATAGTTTTAAATTTTCCAACTGGCATAGATAGATTGCGTTTTTCTAAAGCAAAATAAACATCATCGGCATTAATGCCAAAAGCAAACATTTTTTTAGGATCTAAAGTAACTGCCATAGTAAATGGTGGTCCCCAAATTTCGGCCATAGCCACACCAGGCAAACTGCGAAAAGCATTTTTTAGGTATAAATTAGCATAATGAACGATTTCGCCAAAACTTAAATCGTTGGCAGTAACCGTAATTGCCATAAATGGTAATCCAGTAGATTTACTTTTACGCTGGACAGTAGGCTCTAATACTTCTTTTGGTAATTGGGCTTTTGCAAGTTCTATGGCATCTCTAGTTGCTGATAATGCTCTATCTATGGGAGTGTCTTCGGTAAAATTTAGTTTTATATAACTAGCACCATAGTGAGATTCAGAAGTCATAGTTTCTAATCCTTCTGTACCTGCTAATTGATCTTCTAAAGGATTAGTGACAGATAATTCTACCAATTCAGCGCTAGCATTTGGGTAATAACTAGATATGGTTAAAACTGGAAAGTCAATTTTTGGATATTCGCGTAAAGTAATATTGTTTAAGCATAATAAGCCAATAATCATAATCATGCTATTTAGTATTATGCTAATAACTGGATGTTTAATAAAATAATTTGTAATGTTCATAGTTTATTTTTCAGCTTGAAAAATTTTAACTTTAGCAAATGGATAAAGGCGGGATTGTCCGCAAACTATAACTACATCTAATTCTTTTATGCCTTCTATTATTTCGATTTGTTCTTTTTCTTGTAAACCAGTAGTTACTGGTTTTAAAATTGCTTTATTATTTTCTACAATATATACAGAGGTGACACCATTTTTTAGAAATACCGCACTAGATGGAATTACTAGTACATTATTTTTTTTAGCTACAATTAAATCAACATCAATATTTTCTCCAATAAAGCAATTTTCGCATGGGTAATCAACGATAGCAGGAGACATATTGGTATTTGGATCGACCATTTTTTGGATATGTTCTATGTGTAAAAGTTTGTTGCCGATAATTACTGTTTGTCCATTATTAATTTGTTTTAAGTAATTTGCCGGAATATTGAATTCTATAATTATTTCGTTTGGATCGTAAAAAGTAAGAATTTGTTCGCCTTGAGTGACTTGCGATCCATCTCGAATTTTGTACACTCCAACAATACCTGCAAATGGAGCTATAAATTTTGTTTGATCTAATTCTTGTTTGGCGGTAGCTAGAGCTTTTTGTGCGGTAATCCAAGCGGCTTTAGCGTCGTCTAGACTTTTTTGGCTTATAGCGTTAGATTTAGCAAAAACTAGAGTATATTTATCGTATTGTTCTTTAGCGAGTTTGACGGCATCCTCAGAAAGCAAGACCGAATGTTCTAGATCGGCATTTTCTAATTTAGCAATTAAGTCCAATTTATTTGCATGTTGACCGGCATTAAGTACTTTTTCTAATGTTCCAATAACTTTTGCAGTAAAAATTGTGGATTTGTTAGCCTTAACAGTGCCAATTAAACGGATACTTTGTTGGATAGAGTTTAAAATAGCCGGGGTTGTTTCTACAACTTTAGCTTCTTGAGTATTAGTGTTTTGGTTATGAATATATAGCGTGCATATGGTAATTATTAAAACAATAGAAAATGCACTAACAACAATCGTTAATGGCCTGTGTTTTTTTAGTAACAAAAATAACCTAAGCATAATAATTTATGCCAAATATTTTATAAAAATAGCCCAATATTTATATCTTTATAGCGCTTTAATTCTTAAACACAAACGACTTTTATGTCTAGCTGCTTTATTTTTATGAATAAGACCTTTATTTACTAACTTATCCAATATTGAACTAACTAAACCAAGCTCAGTGGTAGCTAATTCTTTATTTTTGGCTTCTATAGCAGTAATTACTCGTTTAAGGAAAGTGCGCATAGCAGAACGCTTAGTGTTATTGTTTAAACGTCTTTTTGTATTTTGACGGATTCTTTTTTTAGCTTGAATTGTGTTTGCCAACTTAATTTCCTTTAATTTTTTTCATTATAATCAACTGATAATTAGTATGGGGTATAGTTTTTCATAAAATGATTAATATTGTCAATAATTAGTTTTACCCTATTGGTCTATTTCTACAGCAAGCATTTGGATTTTCGTGCATTACTTTTAAAATTGCTTCCATAGTTGATATGTCCATACTTTCTAAAATATCCGGATCTAAATTAGTGCCAATAGCTATGAGCATTGCTTTTAAATCTTCTTTATTTGGTGCTGCAGCAGCAATAGGATTAACTGATGTGTAGCAACTAGAGGAACTGCTACTAGTACGGTCATCACTCGAATTACAATGGTTACTAAAACTAGGAAGCGTACTAGCCAGCTGTTCTTGGTTAGGTTTTTGTTTTTTACGAGCTGGCGCAAGTTCCTCTTCTACTTCTGGATTTTGAGTATGCAATAATGATAATAGTTTGTTTCTATTAGTTTCATTAAAGAAAGATGTAATATTAGATTCTCTTAACGTCTTTTTAAAGCCTTCTACTATATCTTTTAAGTCTGGTGATGCGCTAGCTCTTGGAAAATAACCGCTTAAAAAATTATATATAGATTCTTGAGCTGATATTTCTAATTGAAGACTGGCTTGATTTCGACGTTGTTGTAAAGACCACAGGTTTATTAAACTTTGACATTCGGTTACTATTTCAGGTCCCCATGCGCTAACATTTCTAAATATAGATGCGAAATCATCCGAAGTTAAATGCATTAATCTGGTTTCGATTGATGCTGCTAGAGCTTGGCGGTCAGTCTTTATAAATAAAGACTGGTACTTATCAAAATTAAAGTCAGCACTTAAAGATCTTACTTTTAGTTCAAGTTCGCTAGAGTTTTGGTAGTAATCACCTTTAAGTTGACCAGCACCATTTATAAATAAAAACCTGAAGTTTGCTGGATTTAAACTGGTTAAAGTTGTTGTATTATCAGCTTTTAACTTCGTCAAGATATCTTTAGCGATGTTATTAATTATGTCAGCACTTTTATTGCGAATTAAGATACATAGTTCATTTAAAACGCCTTCATCAATATGGTCATTTTCAAAATATTTAATTGTAGCCTTAAATAATTGTGTGCTTACGTCTTCGTATCCTTTCGAATCAATACAGCCGCGGCAGCAAATTTCTGGCAGTACTTTTGCCCCGCCAATGGTAACAGGGGTGCTAAAATTAATACCTAGCTTATCTTTATTTAATATTAATTTGTTTAAAATTCTTAATAAATCATCATGCGCTACATCTCTTAATGTGGCAAACATGGAAACTATCGGTATACCAAATCCATTTACATAATTAATTATGCTTTTTATATTTGTTCGTTCTGCTTCAGTAGTGGCCGCATTGTATAATTCGATACATTTATCTAGTATAACTTCTGCGCTTTTAGCGTTATTTATAGATAAAGCAAATAAAAGCGCATTATTGGATTGGGCGTGGCCAAAGTGGGTATCACTTATTTCTTTTTCATCTGCATCCAAATTAGATTCTTCCATAGGAAACCTATAGTCTAATGCGGCCATAAGAGTGGTCGGTGGAGTAGAATTTAAAAATGCTTGTAATTGTGCAGAATCAGACGTATTATTAACTAATAATCGAAATATAGTTTTAGCTAGCTTGTTCATTTTTGTTCTCCACTCGATATTAAGAGTATTATAATTTTTTAATAATTTATCGATCATACAATATATTGTTAGTTTCAACAACAGCTAACATGGTAAAAACAATAGATAAATTAACTGTACCGATCTGATTATTCTTTACATTGTGTTAAGAAGGCTGTTATTAATATTTTAAGATTGACGAGGTAAAATAGTATGAATTTTTATGAAAAATATATGAATATAATTGGTCCTATTGGTAATATAATGTTTTACTTACAAGCTTATAAAATTTTTACTTCTAAATCCGCGATAGCCGTTTCTGGCCCTGGTTTTTTTATAAGCGTAATTGGTCTTAGTAGTTGGTTATTTTATGGGATCTTATTGAAAAATAGACCACTAATAATTGCTAATGGATTTGGAGTGCTTGGAGCCATATTAACCTTGAGTGGCATATTAATTTATGGAACTTTTTCGTTGTAATTCAACCTGCTTTTATTTAGTTTTTTATGAGAAAATTTCATTAAAAAACAGTAAAATTTATAGATTGATTTTGGAGATATATAATGAAGTGCTTTTTTCACTCAACTATTGATAGTATAGGTTCTTGTAAGCATTGCTATAAAGGTCTTTGTTTAGAATGTTGTGTAGATACAGGGGAAGGGCTGGCTTGTACTGGCAAATGTACTGAACGTGTTAAAGTAACGCACCATTTTTTGGAAAAAACTATATATAAGCGCTCTATCAAATTGTCCGTCCCTAATCTTTTATTTGGATTAATTAGCATCATATTTGGTTGTTACTTAATATATAGGCTTGGAGTAGCTAAAGATAATATATATTTTGGCTTATTCTTTATCGGTATGGGTGTTATTTTTTTACTCAGCTTTTGGTTACAATTGTTTTTGTCAAAAAAACAAAAATAATTAGATTTTGCAAATCGTATTATCAATTCACCTAACATAAAACCGACAGTTAATTATTATTATCCTAGTATTAATTTATATAATTAGTATATTTTGTCATAATATTATTAATATTTAACAACTAAAATAGGTACACAACTTGTCAAATGCATTAGATTTTAAAGAACCTAAAAAAATATTACAATTTTTAACTAAACATTCAATAAATTCTAGCCTAGTTACATTATTGTCTAGAGTATCTGGATTTATTCGCGACATAATAACAGCTATATTATTTGGTGCGACTGCTGGTTACGATGCATATGTTTTAGCATTTCGTATACCTAACTTAATGCGCAGATTATTTGCCGAAGGTGCTTTTTCTCAAGCATTTGTTCCGGTGTTTGCTGAATATACAGATCAAAAGAATCCCCAGCAAATTAAATTATTTTTAAATAATATAGCGGGTAATTTAGCCATTATATTGTTAATTATAACTATATTAGGGATTTTATTTTGTCCGTGGATAATTAAAATTTTTGCCCCAGGGTTTGCCAGAAATCCAGCAAAATTACAAAATGCAATTAATATGCTACAAATTACTTTCCCTTATATATTTTTTATATCGTTAACGGCATTAGCAGCTGGAGTATTAAATTGTTATCATCAATTTATAGTACCAGCTTTTACTCCAATATTATTAAATCTTAGCTTGATAGGTTTTAGCCTAATATTAGCTAAAAAGTTTACTCCACCAGAATTATCTTTAGCGTGGGGAGTACTAGCAGCTGGAATTATACAGTTAGGGTTTCAATTACCATTTTTATACAAACTTAGATTGTTGCCTAAATTAACTGTAAATTGGAATGATCCAGGGGTTAAAAGGGTATTATTTCTAATGGTACCAGCAATTTTTGGTGCTGCTATTGGACAAATTAATATTTTAATAGATAGTGTATTCGCCTCTTTTCTGCAAACAGGAAGCATAACTTGGTTATATTATGCAGATCGTTTAATGGAATTTCCTTTGGGAATATTCGGAGTGTCTTTTGCAACAGTTATTTTACCTCAATTATCTAGAAGTTTTGTTAAGAAAAACCAACAACAATTTAATGAAATTTTAGATTGGGGTATTAGATCAGCATTATTAGTAGGGATCCCAGCTAGCATAGTACTATTATTTTTGTCGGAGCAAATTATAAGCACTTTATTTTTAAGAGGAAAATTTACTTATCAAGATGTATTAATGTGTAGCCAAGCTTTAATGGCATATTCTTTTTCAGTATTAGGAATTATGCTAGTGAAAATTTTTTCTAGTGGTTTTTATGCTAAGGGGGATTTAAAAACCCCAGTTAAAATAGGAGTGTTTATATTGTTTGCTAATATTGTTTTAAATAGTATTTTAACAAAATATTTAGCGCACGTAGGGATAGCTTTAGCTACGTCTATAGTATCTATACTTCATGCTATAGTATTACTTGTTTTTTTAGATAAAAAATGCATGCGCATACATTTTTCTAACAAAATATCTAGATTTACTAAAAGTTTAGTTATGGCAGGGATACTATTGGCATTATTTTTAAATTTTTATCCAGCAGAAGTCTCCGAATGGATCACATGGTCAATAAATTATAAAATTTTTAAATTAAGTGAAATATTTGCTTTAGCAGGTATGATATATTGTGGTACATTATGGATGACCGGGGTTAAATTAAAAAATGTTTTAGTTGGTGGTTATTGATAATGTACGACAATAAAGCGGAAGAAAATCAGAATTTTGATTATAAAGATACTTTAAATTTACCAACCACAACTTTTCCTATGAAAGCTAATTTAGCTACAGAAGAGTTGAATATTTTACAGTTTTGGCAACAAATTGATTTATATAATCAGCTACAAGATATCCATAAAGAGGATAAAGTTTTTATTTTTCAAGATGGTCCTCCATATGCTAATGGTTCAATTCATTTAGGGCATGCCTTTAATAGGATCTTAAAAGATTTTATTGTTAAAAGTAAAACTTTAAGTGGCTACAAGGTACCGTTTATTCCTGGTTGGGATTGTCATGGGCTACCCATAGAGATTAAAGTTGAAAAAGAACTAGAGCAACCAAGCCATAAGATGGATCCCATTTTATTTATTACTAAATGTCGTGAATATGCAGCTACTCAAATTACTATTCAAAAACAACAATTTATTAGACTAGGAGTAATTGCTAATTGGCAAAAACCATACGCTACTATGGATTTTAAATTTGAAGCTACGGTAATGCGCACTTTAGCTAAGATTATGGCGAATGGGCATTTAACTAGAGGGGATCGTCCAGTACATTGGTGTGTAAATTGTGGTTCTGCTTTAGCTGAGGCAGAAGTTGAATATAAAGATAAGCAATCGCCCTCTATTTACGTTGCATTTAATTGCAAGAATAACTCACAAATTGTGTCAATCTTTAAATTAAACGATACTATTTTAGATCATGAACAAACAGTTTCTGTACTTACTTGGACTACTACTCCTTGGTCCATGCCTGCTGTTTTAGCGGTTGCTGTTAATAGAAAATTTGCTTATTGTTTAATACACAGTAAAGAATTAAATAGATTTTTTATAATGGCAGAGCAATTATTATTTAGTGTTACTACCGCTATACAATTAAAAGATTATTCTGTTATTGCTAAGTGTTCCGGGGCCGAATTAGAACATGTTTTATTACAACATCCATTATATTCTCGGATATGTCCGATTGTATTAGGTGAGCATGTAACTTTAGAAGTTGGTACTGGTTGTGTAACTACAGCTCCTGCCCATGGGCACGATGATTATATTGTTAGTAAAAAATATAATTTACCAATCGAAAATTTTATTAATAATCGAGGATGTTTTTTAGAAAAAACTGAATTTTTTGCTAATTTACATATAAACAAAGCTGTTCCTGTTATTCTAGAAAAACTTAAGCAACATAATACCTTATTAGCTTATAGTGAAATTGTGCACAGTTATCCACATTGTTGGCGGCATAAAACCCCGCTTATTTTTATGGCTACTCCACAATGGTTTATTAGTATGGAAAAAAACCATTTAAGAAAAAAGGCTTTGTCTGAAGTTAATAAAATTCATTGGTTTCCAGTGTGGGGAGAAACTCGCATGGAGTCGATGTTACCGGAAGGGCGGCCAGATTGGTGTATTTCTAGACAAAGAGTATGGGGAGTACCGATTCCATTTTTTATTCATAAAACTACTGGAGAGTTACATCCAGATCAATTATCTTTAATAGAAAAAGTTGCACAAAAAGTAGAATTGGGCGGCATAGAGGCATGGCATACATTAGAATCGCAAGAATTAATAGGTAACTTTGCTAATGATTATATAAAATCTACGGATATATTAGATGTTTGGTTTGAATCAGGTACGGTAAATTGTTGTATAAATTCTACGCATCAGGAAATGCAAGGTTATGCTGATTTATATTTAGAAGGTTCTGATCAACATCGTGGTTGGTTTCAGTCATCATTATTAGTATCCATGGCTGCTAATAATAGGCCCCCGTTTAAAGAAGTATTAACCCATGGATTTGTATTAGATGCTTCTGGTAACAAAATGTCTAAGTCTTTAGGTAATGTTGTTGATCCAGAAAGTATAATAAATAAATATGGTGCAGATTTATTACGGTTATGGGTTGCCACCACAGATTATAGTGGTGATCTTAAAATTTCCGAAGAAATCTTAAAACGGGTTAGCGATTCTTATAGAAGGATTAGAAATACTGCCAGATTTTTATTATCTAACTTACATGATTTTGATCGTAATAAAAATATGTTACCCGTCGAAAAACTATTGTTTTTAGATCGTTGGATGTTAGAAAAAACTAGTGCTTTACAGCAAGAAATTTTACAACATTACCATGAATATAAATATCATTTAGCTTATCAAAAAATTCATAATTTTTGTGTGGAAGAATTAGGTAGTTTTTATTTAGATGTTATTAAAGATCGGCAATATACTTGTAAACAAAATTCTATTCCTAGAAGATCTGCACAAACAACTTTATATCATATTTTAGAAACATTAGTACGTTGGATAGCGCCAATTTTAAGTTTTACTGCTGAAGAAATTTGGAAATATTTACCAGATCGTATAGAGCCATCAATTTTTCTAAATAGTTGGTATAATTATAATTGGCTTAATGTTTCTGTAGGTTCAGTAGTACATAACGATTTTTGGGATACTATCTTAACTATCAGAAAAGAAGTAAATAAACAAATAGAAATATCAAGAAACCAAAACCAAATAGGTTCATCGTTAGAAGCAGAAGTTAAAATTTATTGTGATGCAAAAACATTTAAAATTTTAACCGATATACCAAATATACAAAGAGAGCTTAAATTTATTTTAATTACTTCTAGCGCAGAAATTGTTTTAGATCACACTCTTAATGAATTATCTGGAACTTCTGGATTCTCAATTACAATTAATAGTTCTAATTACCCTAAATGTGCACGTTGTTGGCATAGAGTTAAGGATGTTAATGATTCTAAATTGTGCAATAGGTGCACTATTAATTTAACTACCGAACAAGGGGAAATTAGAATATATGTTTAATGTCTTTAATATGTTTAAAAATATATGTGTAGTGGTTAGCATAATATTATTAGATCAATTTAGTAAACTTTATGTTTTACAAGAATTATCTTGGAACGAAACTTTAACTATAATAGACGCTAAATTTTTTGGATTAAATTTATTTTTAACCTATAACACCGGCGCTGCATTTGGACTTTTACATAATAGTAGTGGTTGGCAAAATTATTTGTTTTTAATTATTGCATTAAGCGCAGCAAGTTGTATTTTGTATTTATTGATTAAAAATAAAATTAATAATGTTTTAGAAAAAATAGCGTTATTATTAATTTTAGGTGGTTGTATTGGTAATTTATTAGACAGAATTATGTATGGGTATGTTATAGATTTTATAGATGTTTATATTAAAAATTTCCATTGGTATACGTTTAATGTAGCTGATAGTGCAATTTGTATAGCTATAATATTATTAATGTTTAATTGGTTATGTTTATCATCAACATGTTTATCGCATGTAACCCATGATTCAAAGCAGTAAGAATATTTTATTAGAAGACAGTTGGAAAAATTTATTGTTATCAGAATTTTCTGAACAATATATGCTTGAATTAAAAAAATTTTTAGTGCAAGAAAAGCAATCAAAGAAAATTATTTATCCTCAAAGTTCGGATATTTTTAATGCTTTTGCTTTAACACCTATTGAACAGGTAAAAGTTGTTATTGTTGGGCAAGATCCATATCATGGTCCCAACCAAGCCCATGGTTTATGTTTTTCGGTATTACCTAATGTTCCGCCACCACCATCTTTGTTAAATATTTATAAAGAATTACAAGATGATTTAAATATTGCTCCTTATAAACATGGTTGTTTAATAAGCTGGGCTAAACAAGGGGTGTTGTTATTAAATAGCATATTAACCGTAGAGCATGGTATGGCAGGTTCTCATCATAATAAAGGATGGGAACGTTTTACAGATCAAGTTATAAAAGTGTTAAATAATTGTTCTAATCGAATAATTTTTTTATTATGGGGATCTTATGCGCAACAAAAATGTCAATCTATAAATCTCGATAAACATTTTATACTAAAGGCAGCTCATCCATCACCATTATCAGCTTATCGAGGCTTTTTTGGTTGTAAGCATTTTTCTAAAACTAATGAATTGTTGCAACAGCTTGGGAAAGATCCTATCGATTGGGGTTTAACAAGGTAGAAATACTAAACAGTACATACACACTCACTCTTGCCTTCAGCAAAATAAGATGCTATAATTAAACCTATTAAAGATGCTAAATAAAGGTCTTAATATGAATCAAATATTATCAGATTGTTCAACCAGTATAACGGAGTTAAAAAGGAATCCAAATGCTTTGTTAGAAGAGGCAGATGGGATGCCTATAGCTATACTTAATCATAATAAACCTATTGCTTATCTTGTACCAGCTGATACTTATGAAATTTTCCTAAATTTACTAGAAGATAAACAATTAGCTAAAATAATTGAAAGTCGTAGAAACGAGCACAGTAAGGCTATAAAGGTAAAATTTAATGACTTATGATTTAAAATTTTTGCCAACTGCTCTTAAGGAATGGGAAAAATTAGGAAATAATATTAGAGAACAATTAAAAAAAAAGCTTAAAGAAAGACTACAAAATCCAAAAATACCTTCTGCTCAATTGTATGGTTTTAAAGACCATTATAAAATTAAATTAAAGGCTTCTGGTTATCGTTTAGTATATAAAGTTAGTGACAAAGAAATTTGTATTATTGTTATAGCGGTTGCAAAAAGAGAAAGAAACTATATTTATGCTTTAGCTGAAAAAAGAAGCAAAAAATCTTAATTTTATCTTTTGGAATATAAAAACAACATTTGTCTATTTACAACGCCAGATTATTTTTGCAGCAATGATTGATGTTAGTTCTTTACTAGAACAATAAATTAATTTAGGATATTATTGAGTTAAAGTAACATAAGGTATTTTGTGCGTGGATAAATTATCTAAAAGTACGGTTATAAAATCTATATTATCCTCTTCTATCGGGAATGTACTAGAGTGGTATGAATATACGCTTTATGCATATTTTGCCACAGTAATTAGCAGCTTATTTTTCCCAGTCGATAATCCTTATGTTTCCATGATGATGACATTCGCTACATTTGCGGTAGGTTTAGCAGCAAGACCAATTGGTGGCATTATTTTTGGATATATTGGGGATAAGTATAGTAGAAAAAGAATGCTTACTTTAACTATGTTATTAATGTCGATTCCAACAATATGTATTGGTTTATTACCAACATACGAACAAATTGGGATTTTTGCGCCAATTATACTTATTATGTTACGTATTTTACAAGGTATAGCATTGGGCGGAGAGTTTGGTGCATCTTGCGTTTATCTTTTTGAATCGGTTCCACAAAACAAACGAGGATTTTTTGGTTGTATGGCTCTTACTGGGGTTGGTTTTGGTCTTGTTCTTAGTTCATGCACTATTTTTATAGTGGAATTATTAGCAACTAAAGAAGCAATATATTCATTTGCTTGGCGGATTCCATTTTTTATTAGTGTGTTTGGTGCAATGATCGGGTTTTATATACGCAGAACGCTGCTAGAAACAGAAGATTTTATTTTTGCTAAACAAAATAGAGAACTAATTGGTAATCCATTTATGGAAATGTTAAGGAACCATAAATCGACCTTGTTTGGCCTGTTTGCTATTTTTTTAACCACCCAAATATCATTTTTTATTGTTTTTATTTTTGGTAAAACCATGATGATAAATTTTTTAAATTACGATAATCATGTTGCTGGCAAATTTAATTTATTTACGGTACTTAGTTATACTGTTGCAACAGTGTTTTTTGGCTATTTATCAGATAAAATTAATAAAAGATATATTATTATTGTAGGAACATTAGGGATTTTGTTGGCGGCCTATCCTTTTATATTATCTTTAAAATTTGGTGGATCATCTTTAATATTATTATTTTCTATTTTAATGGGAGCATTAATAGGCATGACAGAGGGAACATTAAATCCTCTGGCTGCTGAATCGTTTCCTACTAACATAAGGGCTACTAGTGTTGCATTCTGTTGGAACTTTACTTCTGTTCTATTTGGTGGGGTTGCGCCAATTATAGCAATGTGGCTTATTAATAATTTTGGTGAAGTAGATGTGGTTGCTTATTATTTAATGGTTGCTTGTACCATAACTATTATTATTACTTTATATACTTTAAGAAAAACTAAAAGTATAATATTACTAAACCCACAGGTGGATTTAGTGTGATTTATTTTTGGCTTAATAATAACGAATGGTTTGTTGAACAAGTTTCGTTAGCTGCTATTGCTAAAGAGCTTGGCACACCTTGTTATGTATATTCTAAAGCAGCTCTTTTGAATTCTTGGTATGCCTTTAATAAAGCATTTGTTCATTACCCTCATCAAATAAATTATGCAGTTAAAGCTAATAGTAATTTGGCAATATTAAATATTTTGGCACAACTTGATTCTGGTTTCGATATTGTTTCTATAGGAGAATTAGAGCGAGTATTAAAAGCTAATGGGCAACCAGAAAAGATTATTTTTTCAGGAGTAGGTAAAACTAGCGAGGAATTATCTAGAGCATTACAAGTTGGTGTTGGGTGCATTAATATAGAATCTGAAGCAGAGTTATTACGTTTAAACCAAATAGCAATTACTTTAGGTAAAATAGCTAAAATTGCTATTAGGGTTAATCCAGATATTGATGCTAATAGTCATCCTTATATTTCTACTGGGCTTAAAGAAAATAAATTTGGGGTTAATATTTTAAAAGCTAAAGAATTATATCAATTATCTAATAAGCTTGCCGGGATCAAAATTCAAGGGGTTGCGTTTCATATTGGTTCACAAATAACTTCGTTAACGCCATTTTTAGCGGCTATAGATCAAATATTAAAATTGATTGATAGTTTAAAGTCTATGGATATTAAAATTTATCATATTAATGTTGGTGGTGGATTAGGAGTTGTTTATAACAATGAAACAGTACCGTCACCACAAGCATATGTAGAAATTTTATTATTAAAATTAAAACCAACTAATTTAGCTATTTATATAGAACCAGGTCGCGCTATAGTGGCTAACTCGGGAGTTTTATTAACTAAAGTAGAATATATAAAAAAACAAGATGTTGAAAATAAATACTTTGCAATTGTTGATGCAGCGATGAACGATCTATTAAGACCTGCATTATACAAAGCATGGCATAATATTGTGCCTGTAACTTTTAGGGATGATATTCCAAATGTTTACGATATAGTAGGGCCAATTTGTGAAACATCTGATTTTTTAGGAAAAGATCGTTCACTATCAATAAAAGAAAATGATTTGTTAATGGTTTGTTCTGCAGGTGCGTATGGATTTAGCATGAGTTCCAATTATAATAGTCGTCCTCGTGCGGCAGAAGTTATGGTTGATGGTGAAAATTTTTATGTAGTTAGACCAAGAGAAAATATAACAGATTTATTTGAATCTGAAAAAATATTGCCAAATTAACTATCTTTTTTAGGTGGTGTTTTTATTTCTAGATTTTCTTCTTTGGTTCGTGGGTGATGTGGAGGTTGTTCGGGTGTAGTGGTATATGCGCCAAAACCAACCAATTTTTTTAAAGCTACCTAAACTAAATCCATGAGGAGGTTCTTCTTGGGTGGTAGACGTATAATCTGCTAAAAGACTGTCGATTATTGTTTTACCTTCATCCCCTAAAATAAAACTATTAAAAATATTATTAATATTTTTTTGATCAAAAATTTGTTTTAATTCTGGATCCTGGGTTGCTGTTTTAATTTTTTTTAATGGTGTAGACATATTTTAAATATAGAGTAAATAAATTGTTAGTATATACAATAGCGTTGCTAATCTATTTTATAAACTATTCTTACTTAATAAACAGTAAATAAGATTTGTGTATAAGCATTGTTATGCCTCTAAAAACAGAAGAAACAGTAGATTTAAGTATATACCCAACTTCACCAGACAAGCTGAATTCTGGGGATCAGTTAACTATAGGGGACCTTCACGGTAATTCTGTAAAGTTTATTTATTTTTTAATAAAACAGGGAGTGTTAAAGCTTGGTAAAGAAGCAGAAGATTATCAAGAAATTATAGCTATTTATAATAAAGAAGAACCATTAGATGCAGCAGATTTAATCAAATTTAAAGATATTTTAAACAGAGCAAAATTTACTGAACATGCCAAAGAAGCAACAGTTAGGCTTATTGGAGATGAAGTTGCAGATCGAGGTAATAATGATTATTTTACATTGCTAGTTTTAAAAAAATTAAAAGATGAATGTGTGCCAACCGAAATTATTTTTTCTAATCATAGCGCCGAATTTGTAAGGTTTTATGAAGAAGGGTGTGTTGCAGGCTTTACAAGTTCAACAATGGATCATAGTGGACAGTTAGGTTCTCTTACTGGTAATAGAGTAAATAATGTGGGCATACCGTATAAAAACCAGGGACTTTTAGGTTTTATAGAAGAAAATCTTGCAACTTCTGCAGAGCTAAAAGAACTAGTAGATAGCGCCTATAAACCTAACGTAAAATTATTGTCTTACTCAATTGATAAAACTATCACGCCTAATACTATTGCTCTTTATAGTCATGCCCCGATTGATCTGACAATGATAAAAGATTTAGTTGAAAAATTTAATAAAATCCTGCCTGAAGGAGAAAAATTTGTATATGATGATTCTACATTAGATGCTTTAACTGGGGCTATAGATTTTGTTAATAGAGAATTTAGTAAATTAGTTGCTGCTAACAAAGTATCTGCATGTTTAGAAGAAGAAGCAAAATCTGGAAAGCTTAGCGATAATAGAGAACAAAGTAATATAGAAAATATTATATTAAATACTATATGGAATAGAAACATAGTAACATTAAAACGAGATAGTACTATTGGGGATGAGGATAAAGCTTATGGTATTAAGTATGTTCATGGACACGTAGGGGAAAATTATGTACTGTCAGAACCAAGTATTTTAAATCTTGATACTAATCTTGGCCGTCCTGGGCAAGACGATGGCAAATATTTAGTAGACGTTACCAATGTGCCTTTACCAATACCAACTCTTAAAATTCCTACTGTAAAACCACCACAAAAAAAAGATAAAGATGGTTTGTTGAGTAATGTTGAAGAAGCATGGCCTATAGTTATTAAGTCGCAAGGAAAAATTGACTCAGCTAGGTTGGTAAGTTATTTAGCGGAACATAAAATTTTAGGAGATAACACTGCGAAAGTTGAGACAGTATCTCCTACAGAAGCAAACGATCAATCAACTTGGGAAGTAGTATCTTGTGAACTAGATGGTACAAAAAAAGAAACTATTATGCGAGGTAACGATCAAGCAGTACAATTCTTATCAGAAAATAAAGAAGATTTAATACGACATGCGGTAGCGACGTTACAAAGTATGTCTACCTTTATTAAGGGAGGAACAATTACAACTACTGGTTTTAAACCAGACCAATTAATAACAATTATACAACAGGCAGATGCAATAAATAGATCCGAAGACCCAACAGAAGAAAAAATTTATATAAAATTTGATATAACCAGTATTGATCCATCCCAGAAACAACTTAAAGATTTTATTGAAATTCATAATAAGAATATGGATAAACTAGTTAAAAGTGAAGCAGGAACATTAGCAAAATTACCAAGTTTAGTCGGCGCTCATCTTGTTTCTACACTTAAAGTTGCGCCGAAGTAAAATTTTCTGATGAAGTAGCAGATGATATTGTAATAATTTTAAGTAATTTATAACAGGCAGTTAAGCCAATAATTAAACTTAATACCATTACTAATCCGATATGAAAAAATACCCCGCTATAAAGAAAACCTACTAATTGTAATCCAAGGGAAGTTAAAATTAATCTGCTAGTAGTCATAATAGCGGTCATACGACTTGGGGCGCCTGTAACAGCGGTTAAAGCTAATGGCCATAAAATATTAATTGGGAATACCACTCCAATAGCTTCTAGTAGTAAAACTAGAGTAATAGTAATTGGGTTGTTAATCTTAAAAATGATTAATAAACAAGTCGCAATAACAAAAATAATTAGTAACCAAATTCCAGAAAAAAGACATTTTTTGGTTCCAAATTGTTTTATTAAGTAGCCGCTAGATAAACTTACAATGGCGAAAAACAAACATAAAGATCCTTGATAGATGCCGAAATTTTTTAGACTTACGTTAAAAGCCTCCATATATAAAATTGGAGATATACCGACAAAAATCCAGTAACTTTGTGTAATAAAACAAATAGTTATAATAAAATAAATTGCAATTTTAGAACTAAATATTGGTTTATATTCTTTTATAGAAATTTTAACAGTATGATTAATTTCGCTTGGCGGTAAAAATAATATGGTTAGAATTAAACAAATCATTCCTAATAATAATAATATAACAAAATTACCTTGCCATTTTAAAAAAAGACAAGTGTAGCTGCCAACAACGGGGGCGAAGGCTATTGCTAAAGTAGCAAAACCATTTAACAATCCAATTTTATGTAGCTGTTCTGTTTGTGGGTAATTATCAATAATTACTAAGAAATTAAGAACTGCTGGTCCTGCAATACCTAATCCTTGCAGTATTCTTCCTAGTAATAGGCACCAATAATGGGTTGCGAATACGCAAAATAAACTGCCTATTATAAAAACAATTAGGCCAGTAATAATAATATTTTTTCTACCATAACGGTCACCAAGATTTCCTACTATTAGTGCGCTTATACACTGAGCGATAAGATTAACACTTAACAACAATTCGACAGTAAATGGAGATAAGTTAAAAACAGTTTGTAATTCTGGGAAACTAGGGGTAAACAAATCTATTTCTGCGCCACTTAAAATAGCTAAAATTAATACAGTAAAAAACATCATAGTTATTAATTATATCTATATTTTAATTATTCAACACGTAAATATTTAGATAAAAAAATTGCTTGAAATACAACAAATATTGTAGTTAAGCCCAGTGTTCCAAATAATTTAAAGTTAACCCAAGTGTTAGTATCAAAATGATATACTATGTATAAATTTAAAGTTCCCATTAATATAAAAAATATTATCCATAATATATTAAGCTTAGCCCAAACTTTTTTAGGTAATTGTAAAGTGTTATTACTCAATTTTTCTAATAATGGTTGTTTGTTAAAAAGATGGGTACCTAAGAAAATAATTGCTAGCAGCCAATAAATTGCGGTTGGTTTCCATTTGATAAAAATCTCTTTTTTACAGACTAAAGCGAAGCTGCCTAATATGAATAGGCTTAAAAATGATATTAATTGTAGGTATTGAAATTTGTTAGTTTTGATTTTAGTTATAATTAATTGAATAAAAGACACAAGCATAGCAGCTATAGTCGCAGCCATTAGGTCTTTCCATTTAAAGACCCCAAAAAATATAACTATTGGAAAAAAATCAACTAATAGACTCATAAACATTGATTGTAACATGATTTAAAAAAACTTTAGAAAAATTTTATAAAAAATTTTGGCAATAACTTGCAATTCATCATGATGAAATACTACACTCTTCGTTAGGGGGTAAACTTAAATGGAGCAACATAATCAACCAACATACATACAGTCATATGAATATGTCAACAAGCAATGTTGTTGTTTTAATATGCGTAA
>Ga0182016_10003366_pt1 | contig 18333 bp, 15 predicted proteins | sample 712S2MmetaG_FD_120491 | JGI IMG/M metagenome (GOLD analysis project Ga0182016, IMG submission 120491) | Permafrost microbial communities from Stordalen Mire, Sweden - 712S2M metaG | ecosystem: Environmental > Terrestrial > Soil > Wetlands > Permafrost | place: Sweden: Stordalen | collected...
ACCCGAAATCCCCATCAAAAACGCATCGAGTTGAATCGCCCACGAGCTGCCGACTCATGCCTGACCAATCGTCAGCAATATAAAAACCCGCAAGCCAAATCGCTATCCCCGACACACTCCTAGGGCACGAGTTTACTCGTGCCGATAAGGGCAATAAAAAGGCGGGTTTTTACCCCTGCGGGTCTACCCTTCTGCGCCCACACTCCACTCGACCAGTTTTTCTGCAGCCGCTCCCCACCTGCTGTACTCCCATCCCTCAGAAACCACGCCAGACCTTTGTTTCCCCCCTCAATTGATGCCTTTACAATGGTTTCAGGGAGCTCTCGAACCGTCATGCCCAATGTTTTTGCATCGTTCAGCCGAAAGCAATTTCCGCGCCTTGGCTTCGCTCTCGGACTCTTTTCAGCCGTGCTGCTGGCTGCTTCAGCCGCCGGCGCAAGCGCACAGTTTGGCGCTCCTGAAACCACAAAGGTTAACGACCCCGCCGCGCTCAAACCGCCGCCGGGCAGTCATGTGGCCATCGTGGCGTTTGAAGACCTGGAATGCCCCGACTGCGCCCGCGCCAATCCGCTGCTGATTGAAGCCCAGGCCAAGTACAAGATTCCCTGGGTAAGGCACGATTTTCCGTTGCCCTTCCACACCTGGAGCTTTCAGGCTGCGGTCAACGCCCGCTTCTTCGACACCAAGAGCAAGCATATGGGCGATGACTACCGCAATTTCATCTTTGCCAATCAGCCGCAGATTGAAACCCTTGGCGATCTGGTCAAATTCACCAAGCAATTCGCCGACGAACACAAGGTGGATTTGCCCTTCGCAGTCGATCCCATGGGCAGGCTTGCCGCGCTGGTAAAAGCCGATTACGCTCTGGGGCAGCGAGTAGGAATCGAGCACACGCCCACCATCTGGGTGGTGACCGATAGTTCGCATGCGGCGCCGTTTGTTGAAGTCGTTGATCGCACTAAGCTCTATCAGCTCATCGATTCGGCTCTGGCTGCAACGAAACACTGATTCCGGGCCGAATAGCATTTCCAAATCCGGGTTCCAAACTTCACCGAGGAGAAGCGCGTCTAACCCTCATGTTGAAATCGATGGTCTATCTTCCCCTGCACTTCGCTGGACCCCTGAGGTTCGTTCGTTCCCAGGCCCGCATTGGTCAAATTCGTTCCCTGGTTCTGGCCGCCGCAATCGCTCTCATTGCGCCAGCCTTCTCGGCCGCCCAGTACGGGCCGTCGCCGGCAACCAAGGTTCTCGATGCCTCCCCGCTCAAGCCGCCGCCCGGCGTTCGCGTCGCCATTTTCGAATTCGCCGACCTCGAGTGCCCCGCCTGCGCCGCCGCTAATCCGGTTCTCAAGCAGGCCGCGGCGCAATACAAAATTCCCTGGCTGCGCCACGATTTCATTATCCCGAACCACGTCTGGTCCACCCAGGCCACCGTCAATGCCCGCTGGTTCGACACCCAGGTCAAAGGTCTCGGTGATCAATACCGCGACCAGGTTTTTGCCAATCAGCAATCCATCGAAACGCGCGCCGACCTCGAGCGGTTTACTGAGAAATTCGCGCAGTATTGCAAAGTCAGCCTGCCCTTCTCAATGGACCCGCAGAACAAGCTGATGGGCGAAGTACAGGCTGACGTTGCGCTTGGCAAACGTGTCGGCGTCGCTCGCACCCCCACCATCTTTATCGTCGTGGATACGGCCAACGGCCCGCGCTACTTTGAATCGCACGATCCCAAGACCGATCTCTACCAGACCATCGACCAGGCCATGGCCGTGGCGCGCCCCGTGCCTGCCAGAACTGCGCGCAAATAAGACTGCCCACAAATAATCCGTTTCCATGCCGCCCCCAGAAAAAGTAAAGGGCGGTATTTTCAGCCGCGTTGAATACCAAGCACTTAGTCCCCATTTTGGTTGCAGGCAATTACCATCTTCCGGCGCACAATAATAAGCTGAAGGATCGAAAACCATGAAGAACCAGGAAGAACCGAATCGTCCCTGCCGCAGGCAAAGTCTCCAAACCAAGCCCTAAGTAAAAGCGCCCTTTTTTCCTGTGAAACGGTGAAACAACACTCAATTGAATCAATCACCTGGCGGCACCGCCTTCACAGTTTCACGGTTTTACCACAAAAAAGGATGGGCAACAGGCAAGTCTCTGTTCCCTCGTTCCATTGTGCTCCCTCGCTCCCTTGTTCCCTCGTCTCATCTACTGCGCCGTGCAATTAAAGTCCGGCGTAAGGCTGGTTCCATTCAGCAGGAAGCACGACACTCCATTCATATCGGTGCGCAGTGTGCGGATCTGCGCGGTCTGCAATTCTTCAAGCACTTCCTGCCGCGGGTGCCCGTAGCGGTTGTGGAGCCCGCATGAAATCACGGCCCACTGCGGCGCAACGCGAGCCAGAAACGCCGGCTGCGTTGAAGTAATGCTGCCGTGGTGTCCCACCTTCAGCAGCGTGCTGGCAAGGTTCGTCTCGGCCAGCATTGCATGTTCAATCGGCGCCTCTGCGTCACCCTCCAGCATTACCGACGTTGAGCGATACACCATATGCAGCACCAGCGAGTCGTTGTTGGTGGGCAAGGGGCCGGGCTCGTAATCGGGAAACGGCGCCAGCACTTCCACTCGCGTCGAGCCAAAGCTGAAGGCCTCTCCCGAGTGAAAACTGCTGACCCGCGTATGCAGGCTCGCAGCTTCTTCGAGCAACGCGTTGTAGGCTCCAAATCGCGGATTCTTTCCCACCCACAACTCGTCGGGATGAAAGTCGCGCAACACCGCGGGCAGCCCGCCCATATGGTCGGAGTGCGCATGGGTGAGCGCAACTGCATCCAGATGGCGAATGCCGCGCGCCCAAAGTGTCGGCGAAACCACTTCCTCGCCAATATCGAAATCCGGAGCGGCCTGGCGTGGACCGCCTCCAAAACCTCCGCCATCCACAAGCAGCGTCTTGCCGTCAGGCGTGATCAGCAGAATCGAGTCGCCCTGTCCAACGTCGATAGCCTCAACCAGCAGTGCGTTATGCGGGTGGTCAATCGGCCTCGGGATCACGGCCGCCAGCGCCGCAAGCAACATGGCAGCCCATGCGAAACGCCGCTGCCATTGCGCGCCGCGCGCCAACAGAATCGCCGCGGCCAGCAATGAAACAAAAGCTGCCGTTTGCCAAGCCAGCGGCGTGGCTACGCGCACATCGCCAAATCGCAGCCCTCCGAAACGATGCACCAGCCCCACGCCAACGTGAAGCACCAGCGCAACCACAACTGCGGGAACGACTGCGGCAGCCGGCCACACGGCCAATAACAAGATCGTCAATAAAGCCGCGGGCATCAGCACCGCCAGCAGCGGCAAAATAACAATATTCACGGGCAGAGCGAAGATCGTGATGCGATGAAAGTAGACCGCCATCGGCAAAGCCATGGCAAGCTCAACAATGCACGAAACAATCACCAAGTCGACGACGCGGATCGAGAACCGCACTGCCCAGGGAATCGCCCGCCGCGTGACGAAGGCCGGTGCGGCAGGACACAGGACGCGGACATAGCGCAGCAGATGCCGCAGATGGGCTACCTTAGGCTGCAACTTCGCATCGAGCGCCTTGGTATCTAGGTTGCGCGTAGCTTCAACATACGGATGAATCGTGTTTTGCAGCAGTGGCGCGGCGATACCCGCGATCACCACCACAGCCAGCAGCGTCATCTGCAGGCTTGAATCGAAGAGGCTGTGCGGACTGACCGCGAGCAGGCAGAGCGAGGCAAATCCGATGGTATTAAGCGGGCTGCGCTCGCGATAAATTAGCCGGCCCAGCAGATACAGCGTAATCATCAGCAGCGAGCGTTGAACCGGCGTAGCAAAGCCGGTGAAGAGCGCGTAGGCCAGCGATGCTCCAATCGTGATCAGCGTCGCTGGCATGTTGGACAGCCGCAGGCGCCGCGCGACGAAGAAGACACATGCCGCAACAATCGCCAGGTGAAAACCTGAAACCACCAGCATGTGGAATGAGCCGGTGCGCTCGAATCCCACGCGGAGGTTGTGCGTGAGATAGGTGCGGTCGCCGGCCACCATCGCGGCAAGCATGACGGCGTCATCCTCTGATATCCGTAGCGGCGCGGGCAAAGAACGCATGGCAGCCGGCAAAGCCAGCAGCCGCGCGGTCGTTGCGTGTTGCCACCCAGCGGTGCGGCACGCAATCGACGCAAGCAGCGGCAAATGCGCTGCGCCGAGCCGCGTGATACGGGCAACATGCACCGGCGCAGTCGACGTAATGCCCTGGTCGATCAGATACTCGGCGCGGCTCCAGACGCCCGGATCGCGATAAACCTCAGGCGTCAGCAGGCGCACCTCGGCGCTCAAGCGCTCTCCGCAGCGGAAGGGTTGAATTTGCTGCGCGGCAGTGCCTGCGGGCCAGCGCACGGTCAACCGCACCGCGCCGCTGACCGGCACTTGATGGTCGTCCGCGTCCGTCACCACTTCGACCGTCGAAACGCGCAGATCGACGCGCTGCGCGGGCGAGTCGATCGAAGGTTCATCGACGTTCTGCTCGAGTTCGCTGCGCAGCGGCCCCGTGTCAACAACTGTGCCCTCAACGGTGCGCAGCAAATTGTCAGAGAGCGAGGCCAATTCAGGAGCCGCCGCAGGTTGCGGCTGCATCAGCGCGCACCACACGCCCATCAGCAGCCACAGTGTTGCGAGCGGCGCCCACACCATGCGGGTCGCGCGAAGATTCGCGAGTACGCAAAGCCCGGCAATCAATACGATAGCGACAAGAACCAGGCTCGGCCGCAGCCAGAGGTGGCCGGCCACAACAATGCCGCACGCAAACAACCACGCAGCGTGGAAAAGCGGCACGGCGCTAAGGCCGGCTCCTGTCTGCCCGGTGGTATGTTCCAGTTGCATCGCGGCCCTGATGATTTGTTGTGCTCAAGGGTAACAGGAGTGAATGCTCACGCGCATTTCGGTGCTGCGACTGTCGGCGATGTTATCGCCGCAGACGCACAATCGACTCCAGATGAAACGTCTGCGGAAACAAATCGGCCAGCACGAGCGATTCAATCGCGTAGCCGCTCCCAACCAGCGTGCGAAGATCGCGAGACAGCGTAGCCGGGTCGCACGAAACATAAATCACCGACGGCGCGCCAATCTTTGCCAACAGTTTCGCCGACTCGCCATCGAGCCCGGTGCGAGGAGGGTCGAGAACGACAAGGTCGGGCCGCTCGCCTCGCGAAGCGCGCCGCAAAAAATCAATCGTGGTCGACTTCACCGCCGACGCGCGCGTGCCAGACAAATTGTGCGCCAGCGCCGCGGTCGAGGCAGGCGACGATTCCACGGCAACGACACGGCTGAACTTCTCAGCCAGCTTCCGCGCGAACAGACCGACTCCGGCAAAAAGATCCCACGCCAGCGATCCCGTCTGCCCTGCGGTCACGCAATCCACGAACTCATCAACCAGCCACCGGTTTACCTGGAAAAATGCTCCGTGATCGACGCGGTATCCGAATCCCGCAGCCTGATAAGTGAGTGAAGCCGCGCCCCAGCGCGCCACCGTTCTCCCCGGCCTGCCATCGCGGTCCTCAGCGCTCAACTCGGCACCCGCAAGCCGTGGTATCTGCGCCGCAAGCTCGCTGCAGACATGCTCAAAAGGAAACTTCGCCGTGCGCGACGCACTGAAATCCGCCAGCAATTCCGTCTCGTTTCGATCGCAAAAGAGCGAGACCTCATCGGCGCGCGCACCAGGCGCCAACTCCCGCATCATCGCGCCAATCGCCAGCGCCGCGCTCACCAGCAGCGGTGCGGCAATCGGGCATTCGCCAATCGGCACAATTGTGTGAGAACGCCGGCTGCGATACCCGGGGTTGCCATTCGCGTCAAACGCCAACCGGATGCGGTTGCGATAACCCCAAGGCTCGCCGTTGAGCATTTCAATCTTGTCGGGCGCAGCCACTTTTGCGCGCTCCAGCGTCTCGCGCAATATCGCCTGCTTGATGCCGAGCTGCGCCTCGTACTTCGCGTGCTGATAGTTGCACCCGCCGCACACACCAAAATGCCGGCAGGCAGGCACTGTGCGATCAGGCGACGCCGCAACAATCTCTTCCGCTTCGGCAATCGCGTGACTGCGCTTGTCCTCCACAATGCGCACACGTGCCTGCTCGCCCGGCAGAGTGAGTGGAACAAAAATAGCCTTCCCCTCGTCGCGCGCCAGAAACGCGCCGCCGTAAATGGGCTTTTCGATCGTGAGTAATTTTGCGTTGGTAGGCATCATTGCTGGCTCATGTAAAACAGGCTGAACCGCGGCAGATTGTAATGCACCAGCAACTGCTTCTGCACAAACTGCCGCTCCACTTGCCTCAGTTGCACCACGCCCATGCGGCTGCGGTAAGGCGCCAGCTCGCGAGCCGCGTGCTCCTTCAGCGCCACCAGCAATTCCTCAGGCGCGGCCGCCGTGAGCGCGGCAAACAGCTTCTCTTCAAGCACCGTGAGCGAGCGCTCCAGCGATTCCAGATCCGGGCCTTTGTCCGTCGACCCGCGCACCTCGGCCGCCAGCTCGCGCAACCGTGCAACCGTCGCAGCGCATGCTTCTGGCGCGGCCGCTTGCGCCGATTCAAGCGCCTCGGCCGCCGACTCAAGATGTGCCGCCACGCGCTCATGCTCAAATCCAGTCTCACGCGGAGTCGCGCCCAACACTGCCGACCCCGCAGCCGCCTCGTGCAATTCCTCAGCAGCTGTCATCACTGCCTGCGCGCACCATGCCAGCCCGTTGACCCTGCGCACGCGGCCTCGCTTCTGCCGCGACTCATATTTGTCAAAGGCCGCATCAATGCCGCGCAGAACCGCCTCCAGCGGAATGCCCGCCTCCTGCCACGTCTCAATCAGCGCCCAGTCGAGCGTCGACAGCAAAAGAATGGACCCGCGCCGCTGCTGAAAGCGTTCTTCGATCTCGGTAAAGTAGTTAAAGTAATTGCGCAACTCGTGCCTCAGTGCGCCCTGCCCCGCGGCTTCACGTTTCGATTGCGCTCAAACAGAATGCGCAGTCCGTCAATCGTCAGCCGCTCATCAATCTCCTGTATGTAGCGCGAGTCGGCCGCAATCATTCCGGCCAGGCCGCCGGTGGCGATAATGTGCGGCACCGGGCTGCCGAACTCAGCCAGCATCCGCTCGATAATGCCGTCTACAAGCCCGATGTAGCCGAAGTACAAGCCGCTTTGCAGGTGCCCCACCGTGTTGGTGCCAATCACCTTCGCTGGCCGCTTGATGTCCACCCGGCTCAGCCGCGCCGCGCGATTAAACAACGCATCGGCGCTCAGGCCAATGCCTGGCGCGATGGCCCCGCCCAGGTACTCGCCCTTCGCGCTGATCATTTCAAACTTTGTCGCCGTGCCAAAGTCAACCACGATGCACGGGCCGCCGTAGCGCGCAAATGCGGCTACGCAATCGGCGATGCGGTCGGCGCCCAGCTCGGTCGGATTGTCAATCAGCATCGGCATGCCCGTCTTGATGCCCGGCTCAACAAACAGCGGCTCAATGTGGAAGTACTCTTCGCACACGCGGCGAAGCGTAGTCTCAACCGGCGGCACCACCGACGCAATAATGATGTGCGTTACCTGGCTCGTCGCCATGCCGTGCATCTCAAACAGATTCACAAAAAATACGCCATACTCGTCCACGGTCTGCGCGCGATGCGTAGTAATGCGCCACTGCGCCGCGAGCTCAGGCGCAGCATCTTTGGGCGCGGCATGTTCTTGTCCGGCCTGTTCGCCCGCCCCCTCGCCATTCAGGCGGTAAAGGCCGAGCACGGTATTGGTGTTCCCAACATCAAGGGCGAGCAGCATTGAAGGCGAGCTCCCAGCTTTCAGTTATCAGCTTTTAGCTTACAGCGGCGCCGCCGCCTGCGCCTTCGCTTCAAAAGGCATCCGGGCTGAGAGCTGATGGCTGAGAGCTAGAAGCTGCCTCCCGTATTCCCCCTGTCTGCACAAACACCAGCCCGCCGGCCGTTGCAACGCGGAGAAATCCGTTCGCATCGAGCCCGGCGGTGGTCCCCGTGCAGGCCTGCGGCCCGTGCACCTCAACCCTGCGCCCCCGAACCCAGCTTGAAGCGGCCTCAACCCGCGCGGGAACCTCCTTCGCCAGGTTTGGGTCAACCACGGCCCCTGCTTCACGCTCCAGCGCGCCAAGCAAAGCCACCAGCAGCCCCTGCCGGCTCACGCGGCGTCCCGCTGCAACATCGAGCGACGTCGCAGGCGTGGCCAGGTCGCCAGGAAACGCGTGCTGGTGCACATTGACTCCAATACCAGCTACCACTGCGTGGGGCAGATCTTTGGATTCGTTTCTTGCCTCAACCAGAATGCCGCCCGTCTTCAACGGACCGATGAGCAGATCGTTAGGCCATCGAATGTCGACCGCAAGCCCAGTCACTTCGTCGATTGCCTGCGCCGCGGCCAGGCCCACAGCCAGCGGCAACAGCAGCAGTCGCTCGGCCGGCACGGCGAGCCGCAGAACCACGCTCACGTAGAGCCCGTCGCCTGCCGCCGAAAGCCATGCATGGCCACCGCGGCCCCGGCCGGCGGTTTGCTCATCGGCGAACCACACTGACCCATGGGCCGCGCCGGTGCGTGCAGCAGCAAGTGCATCGGAATTGGTTGATTCAGTAACCGGCGCGTAGTTCAGTTTTCCGGCAAAGATTGTTCCAGCCAGCGAAGAATCGAGACCAGCCAGATCGTACATGCCCTAGCTCGGCTCCGCGTCGATCGTCATGGAGATATCTGCCGCGCGCGCGGAGTGCGTGAGCGCGCCCACGCTGATAAAGTCGATGCCCGTCTCGGCGTAGGCGCGAATGTTATCGAGCACAATGCCACCCCCGGCCTCGGTCGGAATCCACCGGCTCTCTTTCTTGATGCGGTCCACCGATTGCTTCACCTGCGCGGCCGACATGCTGTTCAGCAGTATTGCCTCGGCCCCGCCGGCAAGCGCCTCTTCGAGCTCCTGCGCCGTGCGCACCTCAACCTGAACGCGCTGGCCCGGCTTGCGCGCCGCGAGCGCGCGCTTCAGCACTGCCTGGATTCCCCCGCCCAGCGCAATGTGGTTGTGCTTGACCAGAATGCCGCTGGCCAGATCAATGCGGTGGTTGGTGCCTCCGCCGCACAGCACCGCGTACTTCTCCAGCGCCCTCATGCCCGGCACGGTCTTGCGCGTATCCAGAATCCGCGCGTGCGTGCCCTGGATCGCATCGGCATATTTGCGCGTCAGCGTGGCAATGCCGCTCATGTGCTGTAGCAGGTTCAAAATCACGCGCTCGCAGCTCAGCAGCACGCGGGCGTTGTGGCGAATCACGGCCAGAACCTGCCCCGCATGCGCGCGCACTCCGTCGAAGATTTCAGGGTGGCTCACAACCTCAAAGCGGGTCTGCGCCTGGGGCCTCGGGTCGAGCCGGGCATAGACCTCAAAGAATTGAGGAATGGCGCCCAGGCCCGATACCACCATCTCTTCGCGCGCGATAATGGAGCCGGCCGCGCGCAGCCCCGCATCGATGGTCATGTTGGTAGTAGCGTCGGCCGCAGCCTTGTCTTCTTGAAGCGCCTGCTCCAGGATGACGTCAACGCGATGGCTCTTCCATTCCATAGGCAGTGGTCAGTGATCAGTTGTCAGTGATCAGTCAAAAACTTCTCGTCTCAATACAAGCTTACGGATCAATTCCAGGCTCTTTCGCCCTATCCTATGCAGCCAGTCATCTCATAAACCGCCTGTCATCCTGAGCGAAGTCGCATAGCGACGTAGTCGAAGGACCTGCAGTTGCTTTTTGTCTCTCCGGCAATACTGTTGGGTGCCCCACCCTCGCCGCGTCTTTGTTTTTGCGGCTAGGGTGGGAAACCACGAAGCCCACCTTACTCTTCCGGCAGCCCATCCAGCGCCGCTTTCGCTTTCTCCAGCAGCAGCCGATTCTCCGCCAGCTGTTTCTTCCTTCCTTCAACGATGCGCTCAGGAGCCTTCCCCGTAAATCCTGGATCGTTCAGCGCCTTCTCATCGTTGGCAATATTCTTTTCAAGCCTCAAGCATTCCTTTGTCAAGCGGTCGCGCTCGGCGGCCACGTCGATCTTCTTTTCGTAGACCACGGCGACGTCGAATGCCGCAGTGGAGTGATTCGAGAGGCCCGCGGAGATTTGATCGACAAATCGCACTTCGCTCACGCGGGCGAGCTTTTCGACAATCTCGTGATTTTCATCGAAGATCTTTCTTGAAGCTGCATCTGTTCGCACTTCAACGGGCACAACGGCCTTCTCTTCAACGCCGATTTCCTTGCGCAGTCCGCGCGTCTCGACGATGAGGTCCTGAAGTACATGCATTTCGACTAGGGAGTACGGATTCCAGGCCTCGCCCGCAAAACTAGCCATCGGATACCGCGTCAGCGCAATCGACTTCGCCGGCCGCTTGCCGTCGTATACTGCATGCCAAAGCTCCTCCGTGAGAAATGGCATAAAGGGAGAGAGCAGGCGCAAGGCGGATTCGAAAACGCTGACCAGTGTAGTGAGCGCTGCGCGGGTTCCCTTAAGATCGCGGAGGATTTGGCCCTCGGTTCCGTTGGTGACCTGGATGCCATCAAAATCCAGCCGCAACTTCACAATCTCGATATACCAGTCGCAGAAACTGCCCCAGAAGAACTGGTAAACGACGTTCGCTGCTTCGTCGAACCGATAGTTCTCCAGCAGCTCATTCACTTTTGCTGCCGTCGAATGAAGCTCAGCCACAATCCAGCGGGCTTCGAGCGGTGCATCCGGCGCAACCGCGGGCATTGATCCAAAGACCGCCGGATCAACCTTGATGCCCGCCTCCGCCGCCCGGTCCACGTTCATAAAAATGAACCGCGCCGCATTCCAAATTTTGTTGGCAAACGCCCGATAACCCTCGGTCCGCGCCACGTTGAACGCAATGTCCGTGCCCGGAGACGCCATTGACGCCAGCGTGAAGCGCACCGCGTCGGTCCCATACTGCTTCACGATCTCGATCGGGTCAATCACGTTGCCCTTGGTCTTCGACATCTTCTCGCGGTTGGCGTCGCGCACCAGGGCGTGAATGTAGACTTCGCGGAACGGCACCGACTCCGCCAGTGACCGCTCGCTGCCGTCCGGCATGGGAACCTCTGCCGAGAACCAGCAGCCCAGCATGATCATGCGCGCAACCCAGAAGAAGAGAATGTCGAATCCGGTCACCAGCAGGGAAGTGGGATAGAAGGCGTCGAAGTTCCCACGATTCTCCGCTGTAATACCCGGCCAGCCGAACACACTCACCGGCAACAGTCCCGACGAGAACCACGTGTCGAGCACGTCGGTCTCCTGCGCGATCTTGTCGTTGCCGCAGTGCACGCAGGCAGTAGGATCAGTCGTTGACCCAGGCTTCGGCACCGTGATCTTATGGCACACCGCGCAATGCCACGCGGGAATGCGATGCCCCCACCACAACTGCCGCGAAATGCACCAGTCGTGAATGTTGCCCATCCAGTTGAGGTAGGTCTTCTTGTACATCTCCGGCGTGAACCGGATGTGTCCTTCTTCAACCGCGGCGATGGCTTTATCGGCCAGCGGCTGAATTTTGACAAACCACTGCGTCGAAAGCCGCGGCTCAACTACCGTCTTGCAGCGGTCGCAGTGGCCTACGTTGTGGGCGTGGTCCTTGATGCCCGCCAACAGCCCCTGCGCTTCAAGATCGGCGACGATTTTCTTGCGGGCGACGTAACGATCGAGCCCCGCATACGCTCCGCCGTTCTCGTTGATATGCGCGCGGTCGTCCATCACGTTGATCGAAGGCACGTGGTGCCGCTCCCCGATCGCAAAGTCGTTGGGGTCGTGCGCCGGGGTCACCTTAACCGCGCCGGTGCCGAACTCGCGACTCACCCACTCGTCAAGCACGATGGGAATCTCGCGTCCCACCAATGGCAGGCGCAGCTTTTTGCCGTGCAGATGCAGGTAGCGCTCGTCTTCGGGATGAATCGCAACAGCCGTATCGCCCAGCATCGTTTCTGGGCGCGTGGTTGCCACGGTAATGAACTCGTCCGAGTCCGTACCATCCGGGCCGACGATCGGGTACTTGATCTCCCACAAGTGCCCCTTGTGCTCTTCGTACACCACTTCAAGATCGCTGATGGCCGTCTGGCAGCGCGGGCACCAGTTCACTATGTACGCGCCGCGATAAATCAGTCCCTGCTCGTACAGGCGCGCAAAAGCCTCGCGCACGGCCACCGATAGCCGCTCGTCCATGGTGAAGTACTCGCGGCTCCAGTCCACGCTGGCGCCAAGGCGCTTCATCTGGTCCAGAATCGCCCCGCCGTAGTGGCGCTTCCACTGCCACACGCGCTCAACAAACGCCTCGCGGCCCAGCTTCTGGCGCGACGAGCCCTCCTCGGCCAGCTGCCGCTCCACCATCATCTGCGTGGCAATTCCCGCGTGGTCCGTGCCCGGTAGCCACAGCGCCTTTCGGCCGCTCATGCGCCGCCAGCGGGTCAGGAGGTCCATCTCCGTCTGGTTGAGCATATGGCCTATGTGCAACCGGCCCGTGACGTTGGGCGGAGGCAGCAGAATGGTAAAGGCGTGGCCGTCATCTGGCGAGTTCGGGTCCGGCGTCGGCTGCGCAAACAGCTTCTCGCGCACCCAGTATTCTGCCCAGTGATCTTCAATGGCAGTCGGGTCGTAGGCTTTGGGTAGGTCGTGGGGCATTTGGGTGTCGGATGAGCCCCTGGAATCTCGGGAAAACACCCGTCGAAACAGGGGCTTTCAAGGCGAAGGGACTACCCTTCAGGTTAGCAGATTGACGGAACCGGGTCGCGGCCGGCGCCTCATCGTTTCTGCAGTGACTGCGCACGCATATCAAACACCTTAAAGCCGATTGGAACATCCCACAGGTGAGGATCGGGCTCGCCGCGCGAAATCTGGCTCAGCTTTAGAACTTGTTTGCCGTCAATAGGATTTAAGCGTGTGACCGCGAGGTTGGTCTGCAACTCGTCGGAATACCAATATTCGTTCGTCGACGTCATTGCCAGCTCATTACCCCTTGCGCCCGCGCTGATCGTCGTGGTTTCCCGCGTCCCTGTTACATAGATGCCCTCAATGGTGTCGGCCCCGAGATGCTCGCGTGTCAAAGTCCGCGCGCCGTGGTCATAAATCCCCTCAGGCGTCTCCTCGAAAAAGGTCTGCGGCTTGTAATCGGTCAGGCCGCATCGGTAGCTACGCCCATTGCACAGCATCTGGGTCCTCGAAACCGGGTCGTACAGATGAATCTCGTATAGCGGGGCCGGTCCGGTCGAGTCTGCCGGCACAAAGTTGTGGCGCTCACGGTAAACGCGTCCCTGGCTGTCGCGGGATACGCGCGCTTCAAGGCGAAGGTGAATCGTTGAACCGTCTGCGAGTGTGCGGTCCCACAGGATAGTGCTTTTGGCTGAAAATGGTTTGCCGGGAATCGCAAGAATCTCAATGCCGGAAACCCGCGACGAAGTTTTGCCGTCAGGGCCGCGGGCCGGGTCCTGCGCAGGGGCCGCCAGGCCCAGTGCCAGAAAACCCGCTGCAACAATGGGAGCGAATCGTTTCATTCTCGATGCCTTGAATTACGCAATCATCGTAGCAAAAATGAAAAGGCCGCACCATCTGGCGCGGCCCTCGCATTCTCGTTCCCTTAGTCCCTTGTTCCCTGCCCTTAAAAGATCTTCGCCAGCCCCTTCTTCTTTTTCTTCTTGCTCGAGGACTCGTCGCTCAGGTCGGCCTTGGGCTTCTTCTTGTTGGCATCGGCTGCCGTCGGTTGAGGCACTTCGCCGGGCTTTACATCGTTCACCTGGGCCGGCGCCGCGGCTGGCGCTTCGGCTGTGGGAAGCGCGGTATTCACCGGGCCAACCGGCTTCAGCACAGCATTAGGATCGGCGGCCGGCGCGGCCGGTCCGGTCGCATTCGGCGCGCTCAAAATCTCACCACCCACGCCCGTTCCCGAACCGCTGGGCGGAGCCATCTCAACCGGAGCCTGCGACGGCTGGTCGCTGCGCGGCGGCTCATTCGGCGCGGTGGGCGTTGCCGCAACACCAGCCGCCGCTTTGCCCGGATTCAGGGCCTCGGTAAACAGCGCCACATTCTCTTTGGTAATGTCGGGCGCAAGCACCCGGTGAGGATCGGCAAGCGTAGGATCGCCCACGTGGGTAGCTTCAACCACGGTAGGCCCATGCTTGATCACGCCGAGCAGGCTATCGGTAAAGTGCAGGGCCTCGTGGCTGCGCACCTCTGCATCGCTCTCCGCAATGGCGGCTTCAGTCGGCTCGGGAATTGGCCGGTTCATCGTCACCAGCCGGTCGCGCGCATCCTCAACGTGGGGATACATGGGGTACCGCGTGATCACCTTGTCGTACGCCTCGGCAGCTTTGTCCTGGTAAATGGCAACCAGCCGCTCGCGCACTGCGCCAGGCATGCGCGCTGTGATTGCAACGTTATGCGCCTGCAGGGCATATGCATCGCCAATGCCGATCAGCACCTGGTCGCTCTTGGAGTACAGCGGATACGTATCCGAAACCGTCTCCAGGCGGGCAATGGCTGCATTGACGTTCTCGCGGCTCTCATAAAAGAACCCGATCTCAGCTTCGCGCTCGGCCAGCACTTCCTGCACATCGCGCAGTTTCTGCTTGGCGCGCGGCACAAGTGTGGAGTCGGGGAACATGTTGATCATGTTCCGGTACTCCTGCTCGGCCTGCTGGGCGTTGTTAAAGTCGCGGTCCGGCTTCTCCATCTGCTGGTAGTAGATGTCGGCCACTTTCATCTGCGCTTCAGCCGCTTCAGGGGCGTCGGGGAAGAACGTGATGAAATCCTTGTACTCGGCCTCGGCCTGGGTCAGCGCCGCGGAGCCGCCTTCTTTAAACCATGTATCGCCCACTGACAGTTTGGCCCGCATCCGGAACTCCGACTCGGGGTACGTGTTCAGCAAGGTCTGCAGGTCGAGGCGAGCCACATCGTAGCGGCCCTTCTTCATGGCCACCATCGCCTTGTCGTACAGCTCCTTGTCGGGCTGCTTCGATTGCACGTTGGCCAGCGGGTTCGTGTTCAGGTCGTAAGCTTTCTTCTTCTTCGGCTTCTTTGCCCCATAGGCGCCGCCGGCAACAAACAGCACGGCGATCGCCACTGCACAAACTCTCATCAACAACCGGTTCATACTACCTCGATGCCGCCAGCGGGTGAAGGGGCCGCCTGCGCTTTGGCTTCCTGTTTCTTCTGAATCTTACTTCGCTTCCCTTGAAAACTGATGACTGGTCACCCGGCACTCGCGCCGTCTCAGGATCTTCTTAATCAGTCCCCGTGCCCCATCCTTTTGCGTTCTTTGCAAAGGGGTGGGAAACTCAACTCTCTCCGGCCGCTTTCTTCGCGGCCTTCAGCAGCCTCTTCGCATCCAGCTCAGGTTTGCCGCGGCCAAAAACCGCATTCCCGGCAACCAGCAGCTCCGCTCCTGCTTTGACGACCTGGGCCACCGTGTCGTGAGCCACGCCGCCGTCCACTTCGATTCTAAATCCCAACCCCAGTTCCTGGCGCATTTCCGCCAGCCTGCGAATTTTTCCCAGGCTGAAAGGGATAAACTCCTGCCCGCCGAACCCCGGATTCACGCTCATCACCAGCACATGGTGCACCATGGGCAGGATCTCAACCAGCAAATCCACCCGCGTGGCCGGATTCACCACCACTCCCGGCTTCATTCCGTGGCCAATAATCATTTCGAGGGTGCGGTGCAGGTGGGTGCAGGCCTCGTAATGCACGCTTACCCAGCTGGCCCCGGCCTCGGCAAACGCCCCAATGTACTCGTTGGGGTTGTCGATCATCAGGTGGCAGTCGAGCGGCAGCTTTGTAAACCGGCGCAGGCTCTTTACCACCGGCGGCCCAAGGGTCATGTTGGGCACAAAATGCCCGTCCATCACGTCCACGTGGATCACCGTGCCGCCGCCGCGCTCAGCCGCCGCCACCTGGTCGGCCAGGTGCGCAAAATCCGCCGAAAGTATTGATGGACAAAGCTCCACCATAGTGTTCCGCCGTCAACTCCTTGCGTGGTCAGTGTATCAAGCTTTGTGGTCCGCAACTCCCGCCTGGGCCGTACCTCTGCTGAAACAACTCAGCGCAGAGTATAGACCTCAAGATCTCCCACGCCGCTGCCCGGTTTCGTACGTGGAAAATCACCCTGCGGCCAGAACGCCAGAATCGACCTGCCATCCGAGCTCATTTCCAATTCGGGGGCCTGCTGATAACTCTCGCACGCCCCGAATGTGAGCCATGGGCAAGTGTGGGTCTCGACGCGCAGCGACGGCGAAAGCGCCACAACCTTCCCTTGAGCGCGATCCCAGACAGTAAAGCGGGCGTTGTCAACTTCTATTTCTCCCGCCTTCGAATTGCACGATTTGCAGAAGCGCTCCTTGCCTGAATATGCAAACAAAACCTTCCCGTCAGCGGACGAACCGAAGAAGCGGTACGTCTGATTTCCGGGCCAGCCCAGCAGCGATACCGCGCCTGTGTTGCCAAAATCCCAAACGCGCACCTTTCTGATGCCGGGCGGTGAAGCGGGCTCGCACGTCATGTTGGGTTGACACGCAGGCTCTCCAATCATCAGCGCGCTCTCGCCGGCGAACGCCAGCTTATGGGCGACTCTGAAGCTATCGCCGAGCTCAACGCTTTTCATCAGCTGCCCGCTCTTCGCGTCAACCACATCCACGCCAGACGATCCGGACATTGAGAATTTGACTGCAACCTCGGAACCGTCGGGAGAAATCGCCAAACCATCGCCGAGATACCTGTGATAGAAGCCCTTGAAAGTCAGGTTTCGGTAAGCTCCTCCCAAATCGTTCACTTCTTCGCCGGTTTCGAGATCGATAAGTTTTATCGCGTCCACTCCCAGGTCGCCCCAGAACCCGAGCACCGCTATGCTGCTCGACGCGGCGCAATCGAATTCAACCATTGGCAAAAGAATCCCGGCACCCGGCGTTCCCTCAATGCCATCGTCCTTGGTAAAGCGCAGAGTGGAAAGGTAGACCTGGCTCCGAAGCTGCATCGTGCCCGCGTCATACACGAAAAGGCGATCGGTGGGCGCGTAGCCAGCCAGGTACTTTCCGTTGTCGCAAAAGCGCAGCCTCGGACTTATGTAGAATTGCCCGCCGCCTGGGTGGTCGATTCCGCGCGGCACTACAACATTCGCAACCTGCTGGTCCGATGCCACGTTTCGCACTTCCACTGCCCGCAGCCCGCTGGTTGGATCCATGTGCAGAATTGCAACCCGCGCTCCGTCCGCGGAGATGGCGGCAGCCTCAGTCTGGTAGTTTGGCGCGGCCACAGACTTCATTCCGAGAATGCCGAATCCCAGAGGAAACCGCTGCCAGCCGTACCACAGCAGTCCTGCAATCAGCACGGCGAACGCTGTTGCCAAGCCTACATAGGACTTTCTTGACCAAATTCCTCCCGTTGGCACGTTTCACCTCGTCTGGCACGCTTCAAAAAGAGGCCGGAATTCGCGCCCAGTGTATCAGTCAAACATGTGCAGCCCCCCATGTTCCCTGCGCGCTCCCATGCCTCGTTCCAGCTTGTTCAAAAGGATGCGGCTCCGCGCCCGCATGGCAGGTGTGCCCGACCGGCCCTTCAACCTGAGAAGATCGACGACCTCCGGCAGGGAATCCGAATCCTGCCGCGTCAGCTCAGCAAGCCCGTTGAGCGCGGCAGTCTTAACAATGGACGACGAATCGTCAAGCCACGTCTTCAGGGCTGCGGCAATCCGCCGGCATTCCGGAACCGTGAGCTCCAGACGTGGGAGCGTCAGGGCCAGGTTCCAGCGAACCTTGGGGAAAGTGGCATCGGAAAGCAGCCCAATCAGTTCTACTTTGTATCGCGACACCGCCGTCTTCAACGCCTTGGATGGCCTGCGCGTGATGTGCTCAAGCACATCGGCTGTCCGGCTTGCGACACCCTGGTCTTCATCCCACAACAGCGCCACCAGCCTGGGAAGGCAGCGCGGCCACCCGTCGATCCACTCCGCTATAACCAGCACGCGGCCCGGATCATGCGTATGGCGTCCCACCGCCAACTCAGCGCGAAGATCGACTCGCTCGGCCATTCCTGGGTTCCGCACTTATTGTGCTACGAATCGGAACTCCCGGTAAGTGATTTTGCCGCCACTCTCCCAATCCCGCGCAAAATCGACCGTATCGGCCAGCGATCCTCGCCGTCGGGAAAAAAGATCTCGCCCGTTCGCTTGGCCTCAGGCCGGTAGTACCAGCGCTTGAGCAGCGCCACATGCCCCTGCCGAGCCGTAGCCGAAGGCGCAGGCCGTGGCGCACCCAGCGCCACCAGCACCTCGTCAAGCCGCAACTCCAGC
>Ga0182016_10003367_pt1 | contig 18330 bp, 17 predicted proteins | sample 712S2MmetaG_FD_120491 | JGI IMG/M metagenome (GOLD analysis project Ga0182016, IMG submission 120491) | Permafrost microbial communities from Stordalen Mire, Sweden - 712S2M metaG | ecosystem: Environmental > Terrestrial > Soil > Wetlands > Permafrost | place: Sweden: Stordalen | collected...
AGGCGACTATAGAGTTATTTACGATATAGATGATCGGAGAGTAGTTATTCTAGTTATTAGGATAAGGCATCGTAAAGACGTGTATCGTTCCTAAATTGGCTGGGGAAACGGGATTCGAACCAGCCATAATATATTACCATCCGATTTTCGGACTCGCTCTGTACTAGCTTGCATTTGACCCCCGTCAAAATGATTATTAAAATTAATTAAGAATCTGGTCAATCAAAGCCATACGCACATATAAGCCATTCCCTGCTTGTGGAAAATATTGGGCTCGTGGGTCGGAGTCAACTTGAGGATCAATCTCGTCAACTCTTGGCAAGGGGTGCATAATAATAGCATCTTGTGGTAGTACCTCTAGCGCAAGTGCATCAATAGTAAACCCACCCTTCGGTAAAGCGTCTGGATTCTCCAGGCGTTCTCTTTGTAGCCTTGTCCAATAAACTACGTCAGCGTCACGTAGCGCATCGTACATATCGGCGGTTTCTTCAAAACCAGTGCCAGACTCTCGGAGTTTAACTTTTATATCTTCTCCGATTTGTAGCTCGGGGATTGAGACAAAACTGAGGTGGTTACCTTTATAGTGAGATAATAACTGAGCCAAAGACCTGGCGGTTCTGCCATTTGCTAGATCACCACCAATCGCTACCCGTAAGTTATCTAAACGCCCAAATTTTCTAAAGATTGTATGGGCGTCAAGTAAAGCCTGCGTGGGGTGTTCCCCCTTGCCATCGCCAGCGTTTATAATTGGAGTTTCACTTACACTAGCTGCTTGAGAGGTAGCTCCGGTTTCATGATGTCTTAGTACTATAATGTCAAATCCATACTCATTAAGTACTTTGACGGTGTCTTCAATTGTTTCACCTTTTGACGCTGATGAAAACTCTCGGGCATTTTCCGTGCTAATCGGTATCATGCCAAAATTGGCAGCCGCCTTTTCAAAACTTAATCTTGTCCTTGTAGAAGGTTCATAAAATAGTGAGCAAAGCTGCCTGCCAACATACCTAGAAGCCAAATCTCGTCGTTGCTCAGGATCTGCCACTTGGTCACGAAACTGATCAGCTTCTATAAATAACTCCTCCAATTGCGCACTGTCAAATTGCTCCACTGATAAAACGTGGTGCATGACTCGACTCTCCTCTTCTCCCATATGCTTCATGGGTAAATTATAGAACACTTTAGCCATTTAACGAACTGGTGATTTAAACAAATTTACTAAAAAAATGCGGGGACAGGGATTCGAACTCAATAACAGGGGTTAGTATATTTTACAGAGTTTATGAATTATTATTAAGCATATGGGTCTACCCCTGTTATGCTGCGTCTGGCTGCGGATGAGGGATTCGAACCGCCTAAATTAAAAGTCTATTTATTATTGTTCTTTTCAGCTGGCTCAACTGCTAGGTGAGGGAGAATCTTTTCAAACCACTTGGGCAACCACCAGTTGGCATTGCCGAAACGGTGCATGACAGCTGGGACTAGGAAGTTACGCAGAATAAACGCGTCAAGTAAAACAGCCGCTGCCAAACCTATACCAAATTCAGCTATTACACGCTGCCCTTCAAGTATGAAAGACAAAAACACCAATATCATAATAGATGCAGCCGCAGTTATAACGCGGCCAGTTTCGGCTTGTCCAACCCGAACTGCCCGGTCATTATCGTGGCTATGCACCCACTCTTCGTGCATACGACTTACCAAGAAGACCTGATAGTCCATTGATAAACCAAACAGTATAGCTAGCATTATTACTGGCAGGAAGGCCTCAACCGGTCCCGGTCCACCAGTGTGCAAAATACCAGACAACCAACCCCACTGAAAAATAGCAACAATAACGCCAAAGGCGGAACCAGCAGCAATTAGGTTCATAGCGGCAGCGGTTAAGGGAATCACGAAGCTCCTAAAAGCAACCATAAGTATCAAGAAACCTAGCCCTATAATAACGGCTAGAAAAAGGGGTAATTTACTGGAAATTACGCTAGCAAAGTCGTTGAAGATAGCTGTGATGCCACCGACATAGACGTGCAGAGAAGTACCCTTTTCGGCTCTCGGTATGACATTGTTTCGCAGGTTCTTTATAAGGTCGCTGGTAGCTTTGGATTCAGGTGACGTAGTCGGTACAACTTCAATAATCCCGACTTTTGTTTGTGGCGTAAGTGGCACTTCGGCTACTTGGGCTACACCAGGTAGGTGAGTAACGACTCTGGCTAAGTTAGTAAAAGAGCTTCGCTCACTAAGCGTATTAACTCTACCAACAAGCTGCAGCGGTCCATTAAAACCAGGCCCAAAACCATTAGCCAGTAAATCGTAAGACTTTCTTGTAGTGGTTCCAGCAGGATCATTACCGGCGTCTGAGGAACCCAAACGGAGAGAAAAGTAGGGAATAATTAGGATGAACATAATTACTATGGCTAGAGTGGCTACCGCCCAAGAATGTTTTTGGACAAATTGGGCATTTCTTGCCCACATGCCAGTAGTTACGGCGCCTTCATCAATCGGGCCCTGCTTTTTTAGTTTGGCGCGAGCTCGGCGGGAGAGAACCCGCATCTTATATACACCCAGTAGGGCGGGTAAAAGTGTAATGGCAGATAATACAGTTGTCGCTACAACAAGGGCGGCTGCAATACCAACGCCGCCTAAAAAACTAATCCTAAGCGTCAGTAGACCAAGTAAAGCCACGCAAACAGTAATGCCGGCAAATAGGACGGCCCGTCCAGCAGTATTAAGGGCTTTAACGGCTGCTTCCTCGGGACTTAAGCCGGCTAGTAATCCAGAGCGGTGACGAGTAATAATAAACAACGCATAATCGGTGCCCACGCCTAAACCGATTAGGGCTCCCAGTATCGGCGAGAAAGTTGATATAGCTAGGACGTGAGACATTAAACCAATACTACTTATACCCACACCAAGTGCCACTAGTGCCGTAATCAGTGGTACAGACATAGCAAGTAGTGAGCCAAAGGCTATGAATAACACAATCGCGGCAGCTATTACGCCCAGACCAGCGCTAGAAGAAGTCGATGACTGCTCGCTTTGTTCTACGGCTTGACCACCGATCTCTATTTCAAGACCTTTAGTACTGCCAGCCTCAGCATCGGCAATAACGGTTTTGACGTTTTTCTTATTGAGATTTTGGAATTCACCGTTCCAAGATATTGTCGCATAAGCGGTCTGATCATTTTGGCTTATTTGCCTAGCGCCAGCAGCAGTATAGGGGCTAGTGATTGAGGCTACCTCGGGCACTGTTAGCACCTTTTGCAACATAATATTTACCCGTTGCTCAACTACAGCACTACGCACCGTTCCGCTGCTAACATGCCAAACAATAGTATCGGTTTCACCAGAAGCACTGGGCGAAACGGTTTGTAGTAAACTAAGAGCCTTGGTTGAGCCGGTGCTCGGAAGAGAAAAACTGTTTGAATAGTTGGTTCCATAGGCTCTAGTGAACCCGAAGCTGGCCACTAGTGCCAAAATCCAGATTCCAATAATAATGTATTTGTGCCTAAAGCACCACCTAGCGATATTAGCCATTTTAGCTCCTTTGTTTTAATGTTATCACTGATCTATTCAAGAGTTTTCTCTTTATGTTTCTTAACAGCTTCAGAGAGTTTGCCAAATTTTGACTGCATTTGTTCAATCATACTCTCGAGTCTTTCGGCCTTAAGAATCATCAGACCACCACCATGGAGGTCACGAAGCACAATAAGCTTTTCGCCTTCGGCTAATTTTAGTTCTTCTCGGGCTTCTGCTGGTATAACGATCTGGCCTTTACTACCAATTGTTGCCGAACCGTAGAATTTAATACCGTCTAACATGAGGGAGCCTCTTATTTTTACCGTATTCTTAATATAACTTTTCATACTAATAATACATTTAGAATTCCAAGTTAGCAAGCGAAAAAGTCGATCTGACTAACTTTTCCGGCGGGCAAGCCATGTCATAACAACACATCCAGCAACCCAGTTCGGTAGAAGCGTAAAGACTGCTTGCCAGAAACTGTAGTTTCCTTTTATGACAAATATCAAAGCGCCAATGATATAGGCTAAATATGGGATATAAAGTAACCAACCTTGCCACGAATTAGGCAAGTAACTTCCGCGGACTTTAATAAACCAAGCTTTAGATTGACTCATTGCTACTAAATATAACAATTCGTAACCTAAAATCACAGCAGGCGGTTACTGATTGTTGCTCCCAGAGCATATACTACTAGTGAATGAACCGATTGACGAAGCTAATCAAAGCTATAGACTCTTTTCAGCGTAGACACACCAGAGTCGGTTTTTTGTATGCCATAATAAAAAAGTATAGCCAAGATAATTGCGGATATTTGGGTGCGGTTATATCGTATTACGGTTTTTTATCGCTGTTCCCCCTATTAGTTGTTTTTACTAGTCTCGCTAAGCTATTGCTGAAAAACAACTCTGCCCTAAGGGAAAGGGTTGTAAATAGCACGGTTCACTATTTTCCGATTGTCGGGAATCAGTTACAGCAGTCAATACGTAGTCCCAAAGAGACCGGAGTCGCGCTGATAATAAGTCTAATTATAATGTTGTATGGTGCTAGGGGCGTAGCCAGCACTCTACAATATTCGCTTAGTTCACTGTGGTATATTCCGCAGTTTAAGATGCCCTCATTTATAAAAAACTTATTGCGAAGCCTCGGCATTATCATTGTCGGCGGAGTCGGGTTACTCATAGCATCTTTAGTATCTGGCTACACTGCCATTCCAGGTAATGCTCTTTTTATTAAAATCATTACGACCTCAGCGAGTTTACTGCTTTTATGGCTAACTTTTATATTTATATTTAAATTAGCGTTAGTTGGCCATAAGCGAGTTCGACAAGTAATAGTTGGGGCCGCTATAACAGCCATTGGCCTGCAAATCCTTCAAACCCTTGGGGGCTTTATTATGGTCCATGAACTAAAAGGTTTGAGCAGTATATATGGAACCTTTGCTTTAGTCGTAGGATTGCTATTTTGGATTTACTTGCAGGCCGAAGTACTTCTATATGCTGCCGAAGTTGACGTAATTAGGGCCTATCATTTATATCCTAGGAGTTTACTGGGTCAACTAACTTCGGCCGATAAAGTGGTATATCGTAAACAAGCAGGGTCTAAGCGGCAAAGAGCTGGCGAAGAAATAGCTATAGAGTTCCAAAAATAATAATTTTAAAAACGTCAAGATTTAAATTCTTTTTAACTTTGGCTGGGCGATGAGTGATCCGTCCCCCTAATCGTAACGTCGACTTCTGGCTATTCCCCCTATGGCTAATACTCCACCAATCGCAGCGACACCCATGACTATTGGAGTTCCCATTAGCAATGCCCGTCTGTCCAAACTATCAACAATTTCGTTATAGCTAGGCGTTAATACAATCGTGACAGGCTAAACTACCAGCGTTTTGATCAACTGAGCACGTTTCAGAAACATGGATAACGTCATTTGGCTCGTAGCCGCGAGACTCATGCACCATAAGAGCCGCTCCACCGACTAGAGTCGACGCACTTAGTGTTGCTCCAAAGATTTTTGCTTTTACTCCCAACTAATCCTCCGAAAGCCAGAAAACGAGTCGTGAAATTCAACCAACAAACCCGGTCTATTATCGTGAGTAAGTTTTGACGCTTCATAAAGCATCCGGGAAACATCATCACCCAGCTCAATATTTACGTCCTGTATAGGTCCTCGTTGTTCTGCCATTGGACTGATTATAAACTCCTGATAATTGATACCAAAGCATGGGCATTTAGCGAGTTGGGTCTATAACAACTTCACCTCTGTTGCATATACCAACAACTGATAGAGAAACAATACTATAACATATGTTTTTTTCAAGTATTAGGCCTATATTTGACAAATGCATAAGCGAAATATGGTGTAATAAATACACTTGTTTTAAAGTCATTAATGATATATATTGTGAATAACGTTAAAAACTAAGAGGTAATATAAAAAGCTCCTGGCAATAGCGTTCGAGAAACTTGTGTGTGAGGTTGAGAATCCAGAGGTGGATAAGTTTGAATATTAAAGAACTCCTTTCTTGGGAGTTTTTTATTTGCATACGAATCTTAACGTATCAGTATTGCTAAAAACTTACTAATATGTCATTATAATGCATTATGGAATTCCAAGACGTCATATCCGAAATTAACACAACGCTTGAGAGCGCTTATCCTGACAAGTGCGAGGGTTGCGCGGTGCAATGTGATAATCGGGGGCAATTAGGCGCTTTATTAGTCCAAAAGGCCGTTTATAACCATATGGCCACAGAAATGTTTATAGATGAGGGTGGAGCTCAAGTAGATGAATTAATTGACGCTATCTTTCCGACCGATCAAGCCGATCAGGCAAAAACTAGTATTAGACAAATGACGGCCAGTGAACTTGATGGCTTGGATGAAAACATTCAAAAAGTCCAAGATAAAATTGATGCCAACGCCCGATCTTGCAGTGGTCCTTTAAAAATGAGAGCAACAAAAGATGGAGTTGCCTATCTAACTTCAATCTGTACGTCTGCGAATGTTTATGTCCGTGGTGTTCGTAAGCACTTACCAGTTCATATCACCGCAGAATTATAATTATTACCGAGCTATCTACTATAAACATATCATTAGCTTATATCTAAGACTTGTCGTCAAACAGATCAAGTTGACTAATTTCGCTCGGTAAGAAGCCTCCAGTCGGTTTAAAGCCGGCTTGCCATTTATAGCCCTTATTGTAGCCTAGCTCGCTCATTAGCTTTGTAGGGGCATTACGAACCTCCAAGGGGACAGCTAAATCGGGGTATTGGATCGCTACTGCTTCAGCTTTAGCCATGGCGCCAGCGATAACCCGTGATTTTTTGGTTTTAGCCAGTACCGTAGCGCAGTGGAATAGGGCAAATTTACATTCTGGCATACCTATCCGCTCCACTGCCTGAAAGGTCGCTACGCTCAGGTTTAGGGCGGCAGAAGCTTCTAGGCCGACGTCTTCAGAGGCAAAAATTACCATTCGTCTGGCTATAAACTTCGGATCTTCACCGGCATTTAGCATTCTGGCAAGATAATAGAGTGTGGCGTTCGGGTCACTGCCACGCATTGATTTTATAAAGGCGCTAATAACGTTATAGTGATTTTCACCCTTCTTATCGTAGCCCGGCAAACGTTTTTGGGCGGCAGTCGTCACGATTTTAGTAGTAATCGTGGCTTTGGTTAGCTGCATGGCCAGTTCCAGGTTGCCAAGGGCCACTCTGGCGTCGCCACCAGATAATTCGGCTAACAAATCAATACTGGCCTCCGGCAAGCGTTTTAGACTTAGTTTCTCGGCTTTAGCGGCTGATTTAATAATCTTGATAATCTCATCTTTATTAAGTGGCTCTAAGATCAGTACCCGTGATCTACTAAGCAAGGGGTTAATAACCTCAAAACTGGGGTTTTCGGTGGTGGCGCCAATAAGAATAATTGTGCCGTGTTCGACGTGCGGCAAAAAAGCGTCTTGTTGGCTCTTACTAAAGCGGTGAATCTCATCAACAAAGAGAATGGTCTGTAATCCAAGTCGCTGGTTAGCTTCGGCGATAGTGACAACTTTAGTAATATCGGCTTTGCCAGCGGTCACAGCGCTGAGTTCAATGAATTCAGCCTTGGTTTCGCCGGCAATAATTCGAGCTAGAGTGGTTTTACCACTGCCCGGAGGTCCCCAAAGGATTAGGCTGGTCGGCTGTCCGTGGGATATAATCTCGTGGATTATCTTACCGTTATCGACTAGATGATGTTGGCCAACAATATCGCCCAATTTCTCTGGGCGCATCCGGTCTGCTAACGGCCTAAAACTCATATCTACAGTATAGTCGATACTGGTACGAAGTTAAGACTTAATTATTAACTATTTTCGAGCGTCCAAAGTCTAGATCTGAGGGGTAACTTCAGCGATACCCTTAGCCATAGTCTCAACTGTCAGGCCTGAAGCTTTAACAGCGGCTAGTTGAGCGGTTAGCTGAGCCGGAGTGACACACCATTCATCGCTGTCAACAGCGGTTGTCAGGTTGGTGTCAACACCGTGGTAAACAAAGATTAACCAGGTATTTGTAGCCTTAGCTTGGGCTAACCAATCAGTTACTTGAGCGGTTGTAGTAGTCGTATAGATATCCTCAACCTTTAGATCGTAGGCGTTATAGTTATCTTTAGAGTTTAAGCCACTTTCTACACCCCGAGCGGCTCCGTAAACAGCCTTAGTAGCTGAAACTACAGCGGCATTATATAGGCCGTAAGGGTAAGCCATATCGGTTGGCGATACGCCGGTATCGGTTTTTAGGGTAGTTTGGGACTCGGTCATTTCGGTCTTGAGCTGGGCAGCTGTCTCGAGCGTAAGGTTGTCGTGGGTCACAGTGTGTGAAGCCATCTCATCACCATCGGCTGAGAAGCTTTTAAGTTGGGCGGCGGTCATGTAACCACTCTTACCAATTAGATCGGTAATGATAAAGGCAGTTGCCGTAAACTTATCAGCTGTAAGGATAGGCAGAGCATTGGTGTAAGCAGTTGAGTAACCATCATCAAAGGTTAGGGTTACTATTGGTCGGGTAAAGCCACTAGGGGTGTAAGGAGTCATGCTTGCATTGTCGATAGTCAGTGTTCCAACGCTTTGGATTAAGTGATAGATAGTTACGTTCACGGCTCCCTCAGGAACAGAGAACTTAGTAGAGAACTGGGTCCAAGTAGTAGCTGCGTAGGGTATACCGATAATCTCGTATTCGGTTGTACCATCACTCATAGTGAAAACGGCGTCAACTAGGGTCTGTACGTTAGATTCATACTCATCGGTGAACCGGTACTGAGTATCCTGGGCTACGGCTTGAGGTGTAAATATCCACTTGGCGTCGCCAGACGTGTATTTAGTCATATTAATTTCAACACTGCGGCTATCACCAGTTGAACCTGTACTTAGGTATGAACTAGTAAAGGTATTGGTGCCCCAAGTTGCTACCGACCAGTCCTGAGGGTCAGCGGCATTTGTTGGGCTAACAGTTGTCATTAGTGGGTTAGGGATAAGATTGCCACTTGTTGTGCTGGCGTTAGAAATCTCAACGCTGACAGCAGCAGATGTAGTAGTCTTGCCATCGCCACCTGTAACAATGGCCGTAATTGAGTGAGTACCGTTGCTCACGGTTGCGCTGTTCCAAATTAGCGAGTAAGGAGCAGCCGTTACTGGGCTACCAACGTTCGCACCATCAACTTGGAATTGAACATTAGTCACACCGGCATAATCACTGGCGTTAGCGCTAAGCGTAAGGTTTCCGCTGTAAGGAGTGCTAGTTGCAGTTGAGGCAGCTGGAGCCGTTAAAGTCACGGTCGGCGCGGTGCTAATAGTCAGTGAATAATTATCAGTCGTTAAGCTACCAACAGCATTTAGGTACTGGTAAACAACGGCACTGACGGTGCCGGTTGGGACAATGAAACTGCCGCTAAACTGCTTCCAGGTGCTAGAGGTTGCTGGTGATCCAAGTGATAAGTAGGAGTCTGTACCGGTTGAACTTATAAACTCTACTTCAACGTTAGTTGCAATTGTTGACTCGTAGTAATCGCTGAAGTTGTAGGTATCACCGGCAACAACGTTCTGAGCGTTATACATCCATTCACTAGAACCGCTAGTAAAGGCCGTTGTTTGAACTTTTACGCTGCTTGTGTCACCAGTTGAACCAGTACTCAAATAACTAAAGTTAGTCGTGTTGGTACCATAAGTGCCAGGAGTCCAGTCAAGCGGGTCGCTTGAATTGCTAGGATTAACTGTTTCAAGTAATGGGTTAGGAATAACATTTGTGCCAGCGGCAACAGTATTATTAACGGTTACAGAAACTGCTGCTGATGTTGTAGTTACACCTTCGGTGTTGGTGGCAACGGCTGTAATAAAGTGTGTGCCGTTAGCAACAGTTGTTGAATCCCAGTTGTAATCGTAGGGGGCTGTAGTAAGTGGGCTACCAACGTTCGTGCCATCAACTTCAAACTGAACTGATTTGATACCACCAGCATCAGCTGCATTGGCTAGTAGTTGAACGGTTGTACCGCTAACAGTTGAACTAGCACTAGGTGAGGCAACCACGATTGATGGAGTTGAGCTAGGAGTTAGTGAGAAATTATCGGTCGTTAGAGTTCCAACACTACTAATCTCGTGATAGATAGTTGCTGATACAGCGCCGGCTGGAGCCTTAAAGCTTGCGCTAAACTGTTTGAAGCCGCTACTAGCGCTCAAGTCGCCTAAGTCAACATATTGCTGAGAGTTATCACTCATAGTGTAGGCAACATCAATTTCGCTAGCAGTTGTCGACTGATAATAGTCACTAAAAGTATATTGATCGCCGGCTGTTATACTGACTGGCTTAAAGTACCACTTGCTGTCACCACTGGTGTAGCTAGTGGTTTGGACGCTGACACTGTTGTTGTCACCGGTTGAACCAGTACTCAAATAACTAAAGCTAGAGGTGTTAGTACCCCAACTGCCAGTTTGCCAGTCATTAGGAGCGCTAGCGTTGCCGGGTGTGGCTGTTTCAACTAGTGGGTTTAAAATCAGATTAGTACCAAGTGGGATAACGTTATCAACAGTTATTTCCTCAGGAGCTGATGTAGTAGTAATGCCTTCAGTATTAGTAGCCTGGGCGGTAATGCTGTGTGCGCCATTAGCGACAGTTGTCGAGTCCCAGTTGTAGGAGTAAGGAGCGGTAGTAACTGGCGCGCCAACGTTTGTGCCGTCAACTTGGAACTGGACGCTAGCAACGGCATTTAGGTCGCTGGCGTTAGCGCTTAGAACGACACTTTTGCCACTGACTGCTGAACTGGCAGTTGGTGCGGTTAGACTTACGGTTGGAGTTGAGGTAGCGCTTAGATCAAAGTTGTCACTAGTTAGTGAGCCGACACTATTAATAAGGTGATAGATAGTTGCATTAACAACGCCAGTTGGGGCAGTAAAGTTAGCTGAGAACTGTGTCCAGCTGCTACTGGCTGATGGATCGCCTAAGTCAACATATTGCTGGCTGCCATCACTCATAGTGTAGGCAACATCAATTTCGCTGGCAGTGGTTGATTGATAAAAGTCGTTATAAGTATATTCAGTACCGGCTGTAACGGCCACTGGGCTAAAGTACCATTTGCTGTCACCGCTAGTATAACTAGTAGTTTGAACGTTGACGCTATTTGTGTCGCCAGTCGAACCGGTATTCAAATAACTAAAGTTAGTCGTGTTGGTCCCCCAACTACTGGATAACCAGCTAGCTGGTGCATTGGCATTACTCGGGTTAACGGTTTCAACTAGTGGGTTAGCAATAAGATTTGTTGGAGCGGCACTAACCATTGATGTTTTTAGGATTGGCAGAACCATAGTAATAACAAGCATCGAACCGGTTAGAAAATTAGTAAATCGCTTCACAAACATATCTCTCTACCTCATCTACTTAATGATTAATTATCACTACATTACATTATTAATGTGGTTATGTCAAATATATTTTTAAACAATTAAAACGTAAGTGTAATTATTGGATCTTGCCGATTATTTTTTCGGACCAACATAAGGGTAATAAGCAATCGATTGGATTTTCATTTTGGCCGGCAGGTCAGAGTTTTTAATACCGTTTTTGCCGTAGAGACTTTTATCGGCCGGGTCGCCGCTACCCCAAGTACCACCCATAGCCAGGTTTAGTACCAAATAGTAAGGTTGGTTAAAGGGATACTCTTTATAGGTTTCACCGGGTTTTTTAAGATCTTCGTAGGTAGGCTGACCATTAACTAAAAAGGTAATCGAGTCCGGAGTCCACTTCACGGAGTAGGTATTGTAGGCGGTTGACTCATCCTTGATAACGGCGTGACCTAGCCCATGGGCATCAAGAGTATGAACTACATCGTAGACATAAAACGGATTGTTGCCGATACCCTCCATAATGTCCATTTCACCATCATTCTTCCAGCGCAGCGGGTCGCTCGTTGGTGAAAGGTTCTCGTATTTATTATTTTCAGATAGCATCCAGGCGGCAAACCAATCGCCGGGCGCATTTCCTGGCACCTCGGCTACAATTGATATCTCGCCGTATTCAAAACTCTCTTTGCCTTCGGTGTCAATTCGAGCCGAGGTATAGTTATAGCCATCGTATGATTGGTGGCGGGCCTCAATAATTAGAGCACCATTCTCAACTCGAAGGTTGGCTGGGTTGTCGGTGTAATATTCGGCTTCATTATTGCCCCAGCCCTCAACTCCATTGCCGGTTTGTACATTCCAAATACTGCTACTAACTGGTCCGTCTGGCATCGAGGCATAGTCTTGAACCCACTTGGGTTTAGTGGAAAAAAGCGGGTCGGTATTGATCAGCGGCTGGATTGTTTCGGTTACTGGCGGCTTAGTGCTTGGTTTAGTAACGGTGTTACGAGTGGGTGTAGATGTCTTATTTGGTTGGCCAAGAGTCGTGGTTGTCGTTGGGCGGACTATGGCCACGGGCGTATTATGCTCAGCGTTTAGATCAGCGGTCGTTGTGACAGCATCGTAACTTCCACCAATTACGGCTCCAAGAAAGGCCGTCGTAGCCAAGGCTTTTAATACTTTGTATTGTCTGGGTGGCCGTTGTATCTCTTCAATATCTGCCGTCGGATCAACAAAAGGCTCAACGACGAGGTCGCGATCAAAAAACTCCGGGTGGAGTAGTTCGTCGAGATTGGGCTGGTTTATAGGAAACTCTACTTGCATAAGAGCACATATTATAAATTGAATATGCTAATTAGTCAATACGGTGTCATAAAGTAATTAACAAAAGCCCTTATGTTTACATAATATTGACAAACTGGGAAAGATAGATTATGGTATAACAGATAGTGAGGCCATTTTTACACTCTATCTAACCGATTCTAGTGTAAGCCCTCCTATTGCTTATTAACAACTTATTAGACAAGTTTTCGTTTTATCTCTGTAGTCATCTACTAGTTCGCTATGATCTATAACTTCTAGTGGCTTGGTAGATGATTACATCGATGGTATTACGAAAGGAAATAGAAATGGATATTGACTATGGAACGACGACAAATACGAGCGTCTTCCAGAGCTCAATATTTTCTTCGTCAACGCAAAAAAGCAGTTTGCTACAGAGAATCGAAAATGAAGTGGTTATTCATAGCCGGAGGAGTTCATCGCGAATTAAACCCGATATGGTGGCCATTTTAATTCCAGCTTACAACGAGAAGGCGATGATTGGTGAAACAATCCAATCACTGCGGGGGCAGTCAATCTCGACAGATATTGATTTAGTTGTTTGGGTAATTGCCAACAACTGCAAAGACAACACTGCTGACATTGCTCGTCACTACGGAGCTCATGTAATTGAGATGCCGGACAACCCGTTTATGAAAGCTGGAGCCCTGAACAAAGGCATTCAAGAATTACTGGATTACCAAGAAATACCGGAATTTATCATTACAATTGATGCCGACACAATTCTCGATCAATTTTTTGTTGATCGCTGCATAAGTGTCATGAGGTTGCACCCAGAGATTGGTGTGCTAGGGGCTGTTTGTAGGGGAATCCCTAATCTTGGTAAAACGCTGCCGCAGAAGATGCTACTTTGGCTCCAGCAAGCCGAGTATGCCAAAGCTGGGGAAGTGCGAATGCGTCAAAACATTCACACCGCGCCAGGGGCAGGTTCGTTTTTCCGGATGAAGGCCATCCTTGATGTCCTAAGGTATCGACCTACGCTGTACAAGGAACACAAGCTAAACCTGGTTGAAGACTTCGAGGCGACGCTTGAGATCAAAAAACGCGGCTGGAAAGTTACCAATAACTTTCACTGCATCGCGCATACCGATCTCATGCCGACCATTAGAGGTCTTTTCAATCAACGCATCCGTTGGGTTCGTGGAACAATCGACGAACTCCGTAGGAGAGGTTGGCATAAAGAAACAAGAGCGAGCATCGCAGTTATGGCTCTCGGGATGATTTCCATACCGGTGTTCTATCTGTGGTGGGCAATTGCAGTCTGGGGATTTACTTCCGGTAGGGAGCACCTTCTCAGCTTTGCAATGTTGCCACTAATGTCTATCTACCAAGCGATTACCTTGCGCAAGCTAGGTTGGAAATCTTCGCTGGTTGGGGCATTACTCGTTCCAGATATCATCTTCGCTATGATGCGCCATACGTGGATCGTAATCAGCTTAGTGAAGTCATATGTCGGTAGACCGCAAAAGTGGTCTAATAGTTAGAAAGGAGGTACGGACTTTGAGCAATTATGCCGCCCTGGGAACAGGATCATTAGGCATTGGGGCATTTGCTGCAACCGACGCAAAAATCCTTCCCATATGGGTTTCATTACCAGGGATGGCATTATTGTTAGGGGCAGTCCTTGTTACGAATTATTTTCGTCGCAGAAAAGAAGCCAGAGATGCCGGTCTTACCAGAAAAACGAAGTAATCAAAATGATTGTGTTGGCCCCCGATCGGGAACTAAAAAATCCCGTCGGGGCCACGCATATCAATTTCCTGAAGAAGCTTGTCTAGAAGTTTTGTTATTTAAGCCCCGGTAGGTTGTTAGCCAGTGTTGAGTCTTTTCAGATTCCACCATACCCCGCTAACAACCTACCCGCAACTTCCACTGGGTGTATCGTTCCCGTGCTGATGAGTCCAAAAGGACGAAAAGTTGTGATAATTATAAGTTTAGAACGTAGCTTTAAGGGCTAGGAGCTAGCGTCTGGGCCAATGTATTTGGAGTAAGTTATCGAGCGAATTTTAAAGGTAGCTGGCAGGGCAGCGTTATTGATGCCATTTGGTGGATACTGGCCACTATCTTGGCCACCATAAGTTCCACCAAGAGCATCATTTAGCAGTAGGTAGAAAGGCTGATCATAGGGCCAAGCTTTATAAGTATCACCGGGCTGTTTATTAACAATGTGGTAGGGCTTGCCGTCAACTGTAAAAACCAGCTGAGTTGGCGTCCACTCTAGTCCGTAATCATTAAATGCCGTAGTTGCATCAGGGACAGTATTGGTCTTAATGCGCTCAGTATTGTCAGTTGGATTATAACTACGTGATTGAGCCGAGGAGGTTACCGTATCCGGCTGGGCACCAATTTCCTCCATGATATCTATTTCACCAGGGTTAAGGTAGCGCAGCGAGTCGTTTTTCGGGCCGGAATAATAATAAATATTTTTTTGTGATAGCATCCAAATAGCTGGCCAGGTGCCAGCGCCGCCTGGTAATTCGGCCACGACATCGATTTTACCGTACTCAACGTCAACCTTACCTTCGGTCTTGATCCGACCGGAAGTGTAATCAGAGCCACGGTAAGCCTGCTTCAAAGCAGTAATATCTAAAGAACCATCCTTGATCTGGACGTTATCGAGGTTATCGGTATAGTATTCGGCCTCATTGTTGCCCCATCTAGGGTCAGTTGGACCACCAGTACCTTGATCAAAGCGCCAATAAGCCTGATTTATACCGCCATTTGCCGTCTTATCAAAGTCTTGGACCCAAGTCGGTTTAGCGGCAAAGTCACGGGTCACCATTAAAGTATTATTACTAGCGGTAATCTCTGTCGGTGCTGCTACGTGCGCGCTGTTATTATCGGCACCGCTAGTTTCAGCCAGATAAACGCTGGCGCCAATTACAGCCAGTCCGGCGACGCCGATTAGTATTTTTTTCCTAAGACTCATCGGCTGCCCTTCAGGCTGGGACAAGGGCTCGCCTGCCTCGGGCAGTGGGGCGCTGATAGCATCTAAATCATGTTCGGGACTCACCATAGTTAGACTATTATTCACTATTTTTCACAATTTAGCAAGTATTGGCGGTCTTAAATATAACTAGTCTATAGTAGAGGGGGCATGGATATAAATAGGCAGATAGGACTAGCTGAGGATAAGCTTAAAGAGCTAGACCCGACTTTAGGCCAAATTATTGTGTCGCAGGGTCCGCTCCGTCATCAGCCCCGGGACGATTATTTTTCGGCACTCTGCCAATCTATTATTAGCCAGCAGGTCTCAACCGCTGCGGCCGCGGCAATTTTTGCTCGGTTAAAACAAACAACTGGCCTAAAACCACTAAACGTTAGTCTTATTGACCCAGATCAAATTAAGCTTATTGGTTTGTCGAGACAAAAAGCCAGTTACCTTATTGACCTAGCTGAGCACTTTGTAACTGACCCTAAAGTCTATAATCATTTAAGTGAGAGTTCTGATGGGGCGGTTATCGCCGAGCTAACGGCCGTTAAGGGTATTGGGCTTTGGACGGCCCAGATGTTTTTAATGTTTACGTTAGTTAGATTAGATGTCTTTGCCCCAGCCGATTTAGGCCTACAGAAGGCTATAACTAGGCTCTATGGTCTTAAAAAAATACCGGATCAAAAGAAGCTAGAGTCGATTTCAAATAAGTGGCGACCTTATAGAACGGTGGCTTGTTGGCATCTATGGCATTTACTGGATGCGCCGGGCAGTACCTGGGAATAATAGGCTTATATCTCGGTTCGATCTTCGAGCGTCTTTATAACTAAGACCGAGCCCATGAAGGCTAGTTGTGCAGCTAGTAGCTGAGGGTGCAAAGCTTCAAGTAGAAGTATTTCTAACTCATTGTTAAGCGGTTCGGGGGTGTGAGGGACTGGGGAGAATTCTGTTCTAATCATAGCCTACCTCAAGCATATATTAACATAAGCGTAATATATTGTCAATGGCAATGGGTTGTACCTGCTATAAAATTATGCTTTGATATAGCGATATGAGTTTTGCTGAGGAAGAACCACCTATTGATCTTGAATGGAGTGACTACGAGGTTTTCGCTATGCGAGACGATTTAGAGCTTCTAAGAGAGCGTGAAGCCTATAATTTTATAACCCTGCAAGTCCCAGACGGTAATCAAATACCATTTGAAACATTTTTAGGTGGCGTTATACGTCCCGATAAACCCAACCCAACAGACGTCTGGATTTCTATTCTAAAACTAGGTAACGCTGAGCTTACCACTCTAGTTGAAGGCAAGAAGAAATATCATATATCAGCTAGTGATGTGGTGGTCAAAGAGGGGGACAATCCAGATAGGCCGGCAAATCGGTATGACGTTGGGCGTATTCGTTTTCTACTTAACCCGAGTGTCGGTCATTGGAGTAAAAATGATTCGCGACGAATCGCTGAGAAATTACACGAGACCGATAAGCGTCAGCTAACCTACTGGCTCTTTCCTCGGTTATCAGGCCCCTGGGTTTAAGCGCTGATACCAATACATAACCTCTTTGCTTAGGCGCTTATACTAGGACGTCACGTAAATATTCAAATGAGTCGGTTTATGCCTTTAATCAGCCAATACTGGTTCTCTATAAGGTAGCCTCTTGCCAAAGTGGAGCTTTATTTGTCTTACTGTAGTACTCATATTATTAACTCTTGTACTTGCTTTGTGGGGATAGTCTCCACCTGCGCTGTTATTTCGTTCATGAAAAAAGGACCTTACAAATATAAAAAAACTCACGGGAGTGAGGACTTGGCCTTAGGAGGGCTAGTCTATTTTATATTCTTGGGGTCCTCTTCCAGAGGGGACAAGCTAATAAAAGCTCTATTCTACCCCTCTGGGAAACCTAATGAAGGTTCAATTTAATGGTAATTCGTGATGAATAAAATCTTTAGCCACCTTAGCTGCCTCTCTGGAACTTTCCACTTTGTCTTCGATGATTGCAAGAATTAGGGAAAGCACGGTTTGGCTAATTGCTTCGTCAAAATAAGGCTGTACACCGCTGCAAGCAACAATGATGTTGTCACGAGTGACACCGCCCCACCAGATGACATCGCCTTGCGATGTTAGAGCTGGGTGCAGAAGCACTGCCACGCGGGAGTTTAAGCCTGTCTCGGCCATCATCTTGATTTTGCCTGTCGCAATTGCCTCGTAGTCTTCTTCCCACTCTTCGGGGACACCAACTCGCTTGGTACGTAGAACGTCGAATAGACCATTCCCATCACCAAGTGCTACGATGACACAAAGCTCTCCACGACTTATGACTTCAAATTCGATCAAACCATCGATCATCGGCGAAGCCATGTCTAAAGCCAATTCTGCGATACTCTCATCTATTACAGTCATTATCTTTAACCTCCAAAGGTGCTCTAGGGGTTACCTAGCTGCTCTCCAATCTGGAAAACAATTTATAATAACATCTATCTAATATTATGGCAACAGACTGATGCCGTTAATACTCATAGACCCAGCTAAATTATCAACTTGTTTGGTTTGTATTTCGAAATTGGCAATCTCAGCACGTATCGGTCCAAGTATATGGGCTGCGCCTTTGATTATTTGTTCATCGGTTAAGTTTATAGAATCATGTGTCAAACTGCCGTTTTCAAGTAAAGAGATTGCACT
>Ga0182016_10003368_pt1 | contig 18327 bp, 16 predicted proteins | sample 712S2MmetaG_FD_120491 | JGI IMG/M metagenome (GOLD analysis project Ga0182016, IMG submission 120491) | Permafrost microbial communities from Stordalen Mire, Sweden - 712S2M metaG | ecosystem: Environmental > Terrestrial > Soil > Wetlands > Permafrost | place: Sweden: Stordalen | collected...
ACCGTTGCCGGTGAAACTGCCCGCGAGGAGGCAAAAGAGAGCAGAAAGCGGTGGGAGGAAAACCGGCCGCTTGGCATGCTTGACGGAGTACCTATCGCAATCAAGGACAACATCGACGTTGCCGGGCTGCCATGCACGGCCGGTGTCGCCGCCTTCCGCGAGCGCGTGCCACGGCAGGACGCTGCCGTTGTCACGAGCCTGCGGCAGCAGGGTGCGGTCATGCTCGGCAAGCTGAACATGCACGAAGGCGCGTTCGGCGCGACGACGGACAATCCGGTCTATGGACGCTGCATCAATCCGGTTCGACCTGGCTATACCCCAGGCGGATCGAGCGGCGGTTCCGGCGCCGCGGTCGCGGCGGGACTGTGCGTTGCCGCACTGGGTACCGACACTATGGGCTCGGTGCGCGTTCCGGCCGCCTATTGCGGCGTGTTCGGCTTCAAGCCGAGCAATGATGCCGTTTCCACGCAGGGCGTCATTCCACTCAGTTCCACGCTGGACAGCGTCGGCGTGCTTGCGCGGTCCGCGACCGATATGGCCCGCATGGCCGCTGCCCTGCTGCGGCCGTCGGCCCCAGTCGGTGACGTATCGTCAGCGTCGTTGGCGGGTGTGCGGGTTGGTGTGCCGCGGCAAATCTCCCTGATGGACGTGCAGCCGTCGATCGAAACGACCTACGATCGCTTTTGCTGCTTCCTTAGTACAGTTGGAATGCTCATCGTGCCGCTGGATCTGCCGTTTTGGCATCCGGGCAAGGCACGCCGCGCCGGGCTATTGGTAACGGAGGCGGAAGCAGCCGCATTCTACACCGACCATTTGGGGCCGGACCTTCCGGGGCTTTCGATTGGCTTTGCCGCCATGCTCCGTTACCCCGCCCGGGCAGGATCGGCGCGGGTTGCCGCAGCCTACGAGGCGATCGAAGCGGTCCGGCGCGGTTGCCTGGACAGCCTCGACGAGGTCGATCTGGTCGTCTCGCCAACCACGCCGCAGACCAGCTTTCCGCACGACGGTCCTACGCCGCCTGACCAGGCGGACTGCACCGCGCTGGCCAATATCGCGCGTGCCCCGGCGTTCTCGCTGCCGTTCGGCGCCGACCCCTTGCCGATCGGCATGCAATTGATGGCCGCCCCGGGCAAGGACGAGTTCTTGCTTGGTGTGGCGGTTGCCCTGGAACAAGCGCTACGGCGTTAGACCGCAGGTCAATCGAACTGGGTCAGAAACAGAGCAATCTGCGGCACCAGACAGAGGATCAGCAGGGTTACGAACATTACCAGCAGGAACGGCAATGCGCCCAGCGCAATGGTGCGCATCGAGGCAGTACGATTGATGCCCTGCAAAATGAACAGATTCATGCCGACCGGTGGGTGGATCAGGCCCACCTCCGCCATGATCATCAGCACCACGCCGAACCACAACGGGTCAAACCCCAGCTTCACCATGACCGGAAACACCACCGGCAATGTCAGCACGAGCATGGAAATGGAATCTAGGAACGCGCCGAGAATGACATAGATCAGCACGACCGACAGGAATACGAACCAGCGATCCACGTGGGTGTGCATCGCGGTTTCCATGATCCGCTGCGAAATCCGCAGATAGTCGAAGCCGAAGGTAAGTACGTTGGCGCCCACCACAATCAGGAAGATGAACGACGTGACGATCACCGCCGAATCCAGCGATTCCGTGATGACCCGCCAGCTCAGCCGTCCGCGCAGCCCACAGATGAGGAATGCGGCGATGACACCGACGGCCCCGGTCTCCGTGGCCGTTGCTATCCCGGAATAGAGCGAGATCATGATCAGGCCGATCAGCGCGACGACCAGGCCAGCGTCGATGGCGCTCCGGCTGGTCAGCGCATTGCCGCCGTCATCCGACACCGCCGGTGCAGAGCATGGATGCAGCACGGCCCAGCACAGCACCACGGCCATGAAGGCAAGCATCATCAGTGCGGCCGGCAGCACGCCGGCGACAAACAATTTAGTAGCCGGGACGCCCACGGTTCCCGCGTAGATGATCATGGCAATGCTGGGGGGCGTCAGAATCCCCAGCGTACCGCCGGCGGCGATCGTGCCGTAGGTGAGTTTCTCGCTGTAGCCGCGGCGTAGCATCTCAGGGCAGGCAACGGTGCCGATCGTGGCTGCGGTCGCGACACTCGATCCGGAGACCGCGGCGAAAATCGCGCAGCCGACAATGGCGGCATAAGCAAGCCCGCCGGGAAACGGTCGCAGCAGCTTCGCCATCATCGAGAACAGGTCGTTGGTCAGGCCGCTGCGCACCAGGATGGTCGCCATCAGCACCTTGAGTGGCACGGCGGTCAGGGTGAAGCTGTTGAGCCCTGCCCAGGCGCGTGTCGGGATGGTGACCGGGAACGGTACCGGGGTCAGAAAGTAGATCGACAGAGCGCCGATGATACCGAGGGCAAATGCGACTCGAACGCCGATCGTCATGAAGAAGATGATGCCGGCGAACAGTAGCGCGGTCAGGAATGTGTCACCCCAGGAGCGGCCCAGAACGAACAGCAGGATCGAACCGCCCCAGACGGCCAGGACCCAGCTTCCGACCCGCAGGCCGTTGGTGAGAAAAGCACCGGCGATCACCGCCGCGAGAATCATCGCACTGCCAAGATCGTAGTGCGTGCCGGTGATCAGCGGCGGGGCGGTGCCGAAGCCCAGAAGTGCCAGCGCAACCAACACGAACAGCAGATACGGTATCATCCGTTGCCATACCGCGCGTCGCCTGGATTTCATGTCGATCTCGGCGACGATCGCTGCCGCCAGAAGGCACAGTCCGATCGCGATGGGCGTTTTCGGCATCCATGTCGGTGTCAGCAGCAGGCTGAAGATGCGCGCACCGTGCCGATAATCGGAAATCACCATCAGGATCGCCTGCCAACCGGCAACCGCGACATAGGTCAGCCCAAGCCAGGCCGCCATCAATTCCAGATCAAGTGCCGCGTCGGCAGTCAGCCGATCAAGCAAAATCCTGATTCGAACATTGCCCTCAGCAAGGTGCGTGTAGGCGAGGCCGAAAAAGATCGTGCCGACCAAAACGTAGGTGCTGATCTCGGTGGACCAGATCGTGGGGGAATCCAGGAAATAGCGGACAAACACGTCATAGACCGTTGAGATCGACATGAAGAGCACGCCGATGCCAGCAAGCACCGCGAACACCTTGGCAGCCGTCGCAACCGTGATGCCGGCGGCTGTACGGTTTCTCAGTGCCAGAGTTGGCGCAGGCCCCGCGTGCGACAATTCGACCATTTCACCTGCGTCGCCCGAAGCGGGGAGTCCCTTGACATGATGACGCGCGACTATGGTAGTTTGTCCGTACAAGATCAAGGGGGCCAAATGTCATGCAGCGTCGCACCTTCCTGCTTGCCACTCTGTTCGCGGCGGGCGAGTTGGTGCCTGCCATGGCGGACGAAACCACCTGGACCGCCGGTTTTGTAAACGCGGTCGGCAGCAGTTATCTTGAAACGCTGAAGACCGTTCCCGACCGGATCAACGCGGCGACGCAAGGCCGCCTGAAAATCGTGCTGTATGACACGTTGGTCGATGGACCGGATCAGCCGGGCGCAGTGCGCGACGGCCGCCTCGACAGTTCGTTTGCCGTCACGCCATGGTTGAGTGCCGAGGCGCCGTATATGAATTTCGGCAGCCTGCCGGGCCTGATCACCGATGTCGCGCTGTATCGAAAGATGCTTGATCCTTTCCTGCGCGGCGAGATGGACAAGATCTGGACGACCAAATACAACGCCGTGCAGTTGATGACCGGCTTGTTCGAAGAGCAGTGCCTGATTTCGAAAGTGCCTATCCACACGATCGAGGATTTTGCCGGCAAGAAGGTGCGTGTCCACAATACGGAAGCCGGCGAGCTGATGAAGAAGCTGGGTGCTGCGCCCACGCCGATCCCGTTCGGTGAGATCGTCCCGGCGTTGCAGCGCGGCATTGTCGATATCGTCATGACGTCGGTCGGCACCGCCAACGGCTTCGGTTTCTATACCGTGGCCAAGTATGTCAGCATCTGGAAAATCGGCACGATCGTTCCGTGGTCGTTCATCGTGAACCAGGATGTCTGGGCAAAGCTGCCGGCCGACCTGAAGGCGGCGGCACAGACCGAATTGCGCAAGATCGAGGATCAGCATTTCGCCGAGCATGATGCCTTCGACCGCAAGAACATCGAGAGCTTCATCCAGCATGGCATGACGGTCTATGAGGCGCCGCCCGACCAGCTCGCAAAGGTGTTCGACGAAAAGAACGTCGCCGCGGTTTACGACAATTGGTACAAGCTGAATGATCGCGCCGGAACGGATGGCCGCGGACTGGTGGAAAAGATCAAGGCGCTGGAAGTCAGGCTGAAGCAGTAACCGCTGCCATCGAACCGTCAGGACCTGTTATGAACGTTCAGGATCTTCGGCCTGCGCTTGCCATGATGGATGCAGCGGGTGCAGCAGCCCTTGCTGCGCCCGGTCCCGAGGCAGCCATTCGTGCGATCACCCGGGCGTATTATGATTTGCTTGGCGACCGGGAGGCGCATCTCCGGCCAAACGCGTTGAAGCCGGGCGAGCGCCAGTTCTTCGTGGCGGGCGCGTTCTTCGTGACGCCCGACCTGCGCTACCATATGCTGGTCGGCAACGTGAACTTCCCGCCGGAGCAAGAACGATTGATGGTGCCGATCGATGGCGGCCATCCCGGCTGGGTGTACGCCAATCGCAGCAAGCTGATCCTGAAGAACACCGACGAGCACACGGCTTTCCGGCAGTACCTGAAGTCGTCGCGCATGGGTTCGACGATTTTCGCGCCATTGTTCTGGAAAGGCCAATTCATGGGCCAGATCATCATGGCAGCACAGGCGCGCTATACCATGCGCGACGAGGATCTCGCGGTGCTGGTCGTGTGCTCCCGCATCGCCGCCGGAGTCTGGGTGGCGCATGACGGGCCAGGCTGGCTTCGGTCTAACTACCCGCCGCCGAACGCGTTCTACGTCGAAAAGGAAGGCATGTAGTACTGCTCTCACAGCCCAGCGCCAGCCGCTGCCAAGCCGCGGTAAGACCGGCGCGGAAATCAGGCGCTGCTCCTGCATTCAAACGCGCTGTCCGTGCGCGAGTCCAAGGCCGCGCAGAACGGCGATGCCATGTTCGGCGACCACCACACCGATGCCGCCGCGTTGGACCGCCTTCGGCCCGAAACAGTTCGCGCGGCACGAAGCTGTCGGATCTAAATGGGGTTGAGTTCCGCGAAACGCTGGGCGATCGCCAACCGCGAGGCCACCCACACGGATTTCTTTGCCGCGACGTACTGCATGAAGCTGGCGAGTGCGCCGATTCGTCCTGGCCGGCCGATGATCCGAAGATGCACGCCGAGCGACATCATCTTGGGTTGTGCGGCGCCTTCCTCATAGAGCTGATCGAAACTGGCGATGGCATAGTCCAGCCACTGCGCCGGCGTGTATCCCGGCGAAATCCAGAACTTCATGTCGTTGGTATCGAGCGCATAAGGCACGACGACGATGTGACGGGGCGTGCCGTCGATCTCGACGCTTTCCCAGCGCGGGACATCGTCGGAGAAATCGTCCATGTGGTAGAGATAACCGGCCTCGATCAGCAAACGCCGCGTGTTGGCGGTGTAGAGGTAGCGCGACAGCCACCCCAGAGGCCGAGTGCCGATACTGGCACGGATGCTCTGTGTCGCGCTGGCGATGAAATCACGTTCGCGCGCTTCGTCGAATGAGAATTGATGGACCCAGCGATGACCATGGCTGCAGACTTCGTGCCCGGCGGCGGCGATGGCGCGCGCGAGTTCCGGCGCCTTCTCCAGCGCTACCGCCGCGGCGGTGAAGGTGCAGGCAAAGCCATGCTGATCGAGCAAGCGCATCACGCGTGGCGCGCCGGCGTTGATGCCGTACTGGTAATTGCTTTCGTTTGGGTAATTGCGGACTGGCGCCTTGATCGCCACACCCAACTCATCGACGGGTTCAGGCCGTTTGTCGCCCATCGCGATATTCTGTTCCGAGCCTTCTTCGACATTCACCACGAGTGACATTGCGATGCGTGCGTCGTTGGGCAAAAGGAACTTGTACGGCATTGGTCAGACTCACCGGCGAAAATGTCCGGACAAAGCCTACATTGCTCTGCGGAGCGCGGTCAATCGTTGCCATGGACTCATAAGGGTCACTACAAAGCTCGACACCAGATAGACCACAAGCAGGCTCATGCGGTATGTGGCCCACGGCGGCAGCAGGCCGACCAACATGTCGCCGCGCAGCCAAGGAACCGCATCTCAATCCGCTGAAATCACTCAACCACCAACCGGAACGAGCCAACCGAGGCGACGGATTATGCCAAACAGTTCTAGAAATTGTTGAATAACCCAGGAACTTCTAAGCTGTCGGTCGTAGGTTCGAATCCTACAGGGCGCGCCAAAATCAATGACGTGATGCGGATTTTCATTGCATACGCACTCATGTGCGTCCAGTCCGAATGGACTGCAGGTCATTGTGCACGATCTCGCTCGCCCGAGCAGGGGCATCTGAGCCGCAGCGGGTATGCGAGAAACACGAGTCAGGCCTCGTGCGGGCCCAGGTCGGGCTCATTCGTCATCACGCCGGCGTCATGCAGCGCGGGGCTGAACATCGTGCTCGATCGTCACCCCGTTTTCCTGTCTTGCCTTGGTCAGGTCGTGCATGGCCTGCATGTTCATCCAGAATTCCGGGCTGGTGCCGAAGAATCGCGCCAGGCGCAAGGCCGTGTCCGCAGTCACCGCCCGTTCCCCCTTAACGATCGCGCCCACGCGTGTAGCCGGCACGCGCAACGCCATCGCCAGCGCATTCACCGAGAGCCCGAGCGGCATCAGGAATTCCTCCAAGAGTACCTCACCCGGATGGGTCGTGACACGATTGGGTGTGGCGGCCACCCGAATGGCCGCCATTTTAGTGGTAGTCGACGATTTCGACATTTTCAGGTCCCTCTTTCGTCCAAACGAAGCAAATACGCCATTGATCGTTGATCCGGATCGAGTGCTGGCCCCGGCGATCGCCCGAAAGGGCTTCCAGCCGGTTCGCAGGCGGGGCGCGTAGGTCATTCAGGTCGCGGACCTGATGCAGCATATCCAGCTTGCGCAGGGCCGGTTTTTCGATGCCGCCGAATTGTCGGACGAAACCGCCCATCCAAAGCTTCTCAGTTCTTCGATCCAGAAACGATCTGATCATGGGGGGAACAATATATCGTCTGTCGTACTACGTCAAGCGTATAGCGCCTTGAGGTGTACGCGGGCAGTTAGCGGCTTTGTCGGTCACGCCCAATGTCTGCGTGGAGAGTCCACTCCACGTACGGACAGTTGATCGCGTCAATCGTGGGGGAGAAGCGAGGATGGTCATTGCCAGCCAACAGAACTGTTGGCAAATCGCGGCGATGCCATCCAACAACAGCCAACCCGGTTCAGACCATTACGCCAACCACCGTTAAAATCACACAGAAAACAGGCAGCTTCTAAGCGGTCGGTCGTAGGTTCGAGTCCTTCAGGGCGCGCCAAAACCGGTCCGTTAGAAGAACGTTGCTTCCGGTTTGCAGAGTGGTTCGCAGAAAGCCCTCTCGCCAACCGACCGGGATTCCGCAGACCAGCATTGCGTGACCCCTCCGTGGCGTCACGATGACGAGTAGCGGAGCCAATTGATTCGGCTGAGCGGATGCTCAGGTTTGGTGTGCGATGTCACGTGTTGTGTGCGGCTGACCGAGCTTGGCCGGTTGGAACGCCCTGACGATACGGATAGCTCACCGGATCGACCGGCCGACCACCCTCCACATTCAACCACAGCCGCAGCAGGTGTCGCCGAAGCTCTGGCTCGTCGTGATCGACGAAACCGGTTCGTGCATGCAGGATAACGCTATTGTTCAGCAGTTGGATGTCGCCTGGTTCGAGATCCATGCCCAGCTGCAGATCTTCGCGCAGCGCGTGGCCGATGAAGGTTTCCAGCGCAGCGCGTTGCGCCGTGCTCAGTGGGATGCCGGTCTTCGCCTCGGCAGAGTAGATATACTCGATCACCGCTGGGCGGCAGCTCAGTGCTCCTTGATACAGGTTGTACACGGGACTGATAAAATAGGGCGGCTGCCCCGCGACTTCCTCACCGCGCCGGTCGAACAGGAAGTTGCCGTAAAGCAGTCCGAGCAGCGTCGGCGTCTCGGACAGCATCTCGTTGTGGACCGTCGTGGAGCTGACGATCAGGCTGTGGCCGCCTTCGCGGGCCGCGCGCAGGCACATCAGGCCGACTATATCGACCACGTCGGTATGAAACTCAAGCCGCGCGCGGGTTTGGTAGCCGCGGACGTCGGCTCGCCCGCGATAATCGGCGTAGCCATGATCGCGAACATGGCCGAGCAGATCGCCCTTGGCATTCTGCGTCACCACGTCGCCGATATGGCAGCCGATGCCGCGAAACAGCAGCCCGGCTTCTGCATCGTTGTACCGCTGCATTGGGATACCTCGCAGCAGCACGAAGCCGCGGCCGAACTCCACTTCCTGCCGCATGGTTGCGAGCAACGCAGCGGTCCGCGGCAGCGGAAAGCCGTCGCGCGTGATGGTGGCGGCCGTCAACCCGCGGCTCTGCGCGCTCTGCACCGCGGTGTCCAACTCGGCGAGCGCTTCGGGGGACCAGTGGACGATCCATCGTCGGTCCTCGACAAAGTCGGCTGCACGCCAAGCGGTGGCGTCGCCGATCCTGGTTGTCTGCATGATGGGCTGTGGGGTCAGCGCGTCCATCGGACGTTCTCCAGCGGGATATGGGGAAGAGGCGGTTTCATGCCATCTGACGCTCTGCAAGCCGATCGCTTTTAGCAAATTCCGCGCGAATCAAGCGCAACACCTGATCCTTGATTTCAACGAATTTCGGCTCGGTGACCACCTCGATCGACCGTGGCTTGGGAAACGGCACGGCAATCGACGCTTTGATGCGACCGGGCGAGGCGGTCATAACATGCACCTTGTCGCCGAGAAAGATCGCTTCCTCCACGTCGTGGGTGATGAAGAAAATCGTCGAGCGCGTGCGCCCCCAAAGTTGCAGCAGCATTTCCTGCATCGCCATTCGGTTCTGAAAGTCGAGCGCGGCAAACGGTTCGTCCATCAACAGCACCTGGGGCCGGCTGACCAGGGCGCGGGCAATCTGTGCCCGTTGGCGCATGCCGCCGGAAAGCTCGTAGGGATACCGGTCGGCGAATTTGCCGAGCCCGACCGCCTCGATCGTGGCGCGCGACTCACCCTCGTAGTCGCTGCGCGGCAGACCGCGTTTGCGCGGGCCGAACGTCACGTTCTCCAGCACCGTCATCCAGGGGAACAGCGACGGGCTTTGGAAGACCACGCTCCGATCCGGGCCTGCTCCCTTCAACGGCAAGCCATCGAGCAGGATATGGCCCGTGGACGGCGTGTCGAAGCCGGCGATCAGGTTGAGCAAGGTACTTTTGCCGCAGCCGCTCGGACCGACCAGGCAGACGATCTCGGTTTCCTCGATGGTCAGCCGCACTTCGTCAAGCGCCTGGACCTCGACACCTCTGCGGTCGATATAGACTTTCGAAACGCCATCGACTGAAATCTTGCTCATCGTGCCCTATCCCTTGGACTGCCAATGCAGAACCCGACGCTCGATCGCGGTGACGATAATCTCGAACATCAGGCCGATGCCGCCGATGATGACGACTCCGATCAGCACCTCGGGCGTGCGAAAGAAGGTGCCCGCATCCTCGATGATAAACCCAAGGCCGGCCTGCGCCGCGATCAACTCGGCGGCCACCACGACCGCCCAACTGACGGCGATCGAGGTCTTGATGCCGGTAAAAATCTGCGGCATCGCCGCCGGCAGCATGACACTGGTGAACAACTGCCGCTTGGTCAGGCCAAGATTGATGCCGGCGCGGATCAATTGCTCCGGCACGGCGCGCATCCCCGCGGCACTGGCGAGCACGGTGAAGTTGAACGAGGCAACGAAAATCAGCAGAATTTTCGAGACCTCGCCGATGCCGAAATACAGGATCACCAGGGGAATGAAGGCGATCGGCGGGATGGGCCGGATGAAGCCAAGCACCGGCATGCAGATCGCGTTCATGGTGCGGCTGTATCCGATCCATAGGCCGAGCGGGATCGCCAGCGAGATACCCAGGAAGAAGCCGGTCAGGGTGCGCAGCAGGCTGGCGACGATGTGTTCCCACAGCGGCTTGCCGGCATATCCATCCGCCAGCAGGTCGCGGAAATGGCTTGCCATTACCTGCGGCGACGGCATCACCATCGGGGAGGTATGGAACACGTTCGTTCCCACTGCCCAGATCGTCAGCAACGTCACCACCGAGGCGACGCTGATCGCCGGGTATCGCAGACGCCCCAGATCGCGCGACCATCTCCTTGGTGGCACGGCAACCGACGGCGCCTGTGGCACCGCGACCGATGCATGGCCAAAGGTCGGGCGGTGCGGCGCGTCGGTCACCTCGCTCATTTGTCGTGGTCCGCCTGGAGAACGTCAGCGATCACCGATGCGTCAATCACATTGCTGACGTCGATAGGCTGCTGCACGAGCTTCTGGTCATGCAGAAAGATAGCCAGGCTGTTCAGCGTCTTTTGCAGGCTGGCGCCGTTCGCCATGGACAGGCGGCCGTTGTCCGGCATGGTCCAGCGCCCGGGGTCGGACGGCGGCACCTCCTTGAAGACGTCGGCCGACCATGCCGGCGTAATGCCGGTATCGGTGGCGAATTGATCGATCACCGGCTGCGGGTCTTTTTCCACCGCCGCTTCAGCCATCACGATCGCCTGCAGGAACCGTTTGGCTGCTTCGCGATGGCTCGAGAGCCAGTCGCGGCGCACGGCATAGAGACCAGCCGCCGTATTGACTTTCAAATCGGCTTCGGTCGCGATCAGCTTGCCATTCGCGTCTGCGACCATGGTGTGCATCCAAGGTTCCCACACCTCGGCGGCGTCGATCTGGCCGGCCCGCATCGCGGCGACCTGCTGCACCGGTGCAAGCGAGAGCAGCGTCACCTGATCCGGCTGGATGTGATTCTGCTGCAATGCCACGAACAGGCCGTAATGCGCTGTGGACGCCCGGAAATAGCCGATCTTCTTGCCCTTCAGGTCGGCAAGCGTGTGGATACCCGAGCCGTCACGAGCGATGAAGCCTTCACCCTTCGGCCCTTCGGTATCGATGCCGATGGCTACCCATGGAATGCCGGCGCCGACTCCGGCGAGGAAGGGGACGAGGCCGGGGGTCGCGACATCAATGCTGCCACTCTGCGCGGCGGCCATCATGGGGGCGCCGGCAGCGAATTTTATGTAGTTGGGTTTCAGGCCCGCCTTTTCGAAGATATGAAACTTCTCTGCGGCAATGGTCAGCCAATCGGCGTCGGTTTGCAGGCCGACGGTGATTGGCAGGGGGGTCATATCGGCCGCCTGCGCTGAGGACACCGCCAGTGTTGGCGCTGCCAGAAGCAGGCCGAACACCAGGAATTTGCGGAACATCGAGACAACTCCCTGGATTGAGGCCGGTCGCATTGACCGGCCTCCTTGGTTTCTTATGGTGACGCAGCAGCAGGATCAGACCGGACGATCGCCATTGACGGTGACCCGATGCATCACGCGGCGCTGACCATGATAGTCGTTCAGCGCATAATGCTGCACGGCGCGATTGTCCCAAAATGCAACCGAACCGGGCTCCCAGCGGAAGCGGCAGGTGAATTCCGGCTGGGTGCAATGCGCCCAAAGGTATTCGAGCAGCGGCAGGCTTTCCGCGACGGTCATGTCCTTGAACCGCGTGGTGAAACCCTGATTGATGTAGAGGCACTTCCGGCCGGTGTCCGGATGGGTACGCACCACCGGATGCTCCATCTCCTTTTCGGCGTCGGTGCTGCCAATGACCTTCATCGCCTTGAGGTGTTCGGTGTAGTCCAGCGTCGCGCGCCCTTGCGGACCATAAACGTGCCGCGCCGTGTGAATGGCCGTCATCCCGTCGAGCATGCGCTTCATTCCGGGCGACAGCCGGTCGTAGGCCATGTACTGGTTGGCGAACACCGTATCGCCGCCATAGGCCGGGGCTTCCAGGCAGTAAAGGATCGAGCCGAGCGCCGGCTTCTCCAGGTAGGTCACGTCCGAATGCCAGCCACCGCCGAAGTTCTTGGTGTCGCCCTCGTTCTTGGCGACCACGATGATCTCCGGGTGGCCGTCCATCGCCTTGACGAAGTCGTGCACGTTCAACGTGCCAAACCGGCGGCCGAACGCAATGTGTTGCTCCGGGGTCATCTTTTGGTCGCGGAAGAAGATGGCGCAGTGATCGAGCAGTGCCTGGTGGATCAGTTCTGCTGTGCGGTTGTCCAGTTCACGGCTCAGATCGACTCCTTCGATCATCGCCCCAAGCGCGCCACTGATCGGCTTCACTGCAATATCCTGAGTAAGCGACATTGAATTTCTCCTCCTTGTTGTGCTGGGTGGATTACCCGGCCTTCTCGTGACAGCCCACTGCATGTTTGCGGCGGGTGCAACCTGCACCACCGAACCGCAGCAGGCGATATGCTGGCCCGGAGCCTGCTGCGGAAGCAATGTCGAAGATCGGATCAGCAGTCTCGCCAGATGTCAAGAAAGCTGCCGCGGTGGCATCACGGCTGCCAGTGGCGGAGCGATGCGGTCAGCCCAGGTGTCACACCCCTGAGCCGATCCGATGACAGCGATCATGCTTTGGCGGAACCGTCGATCGACAGGTCAGTGGACGGTACCCAAACATGCCGCGCCCGTTACGGCCGGTTCGTGGAAGGGTGGCGATGGTCCGGATACTGTCGAATGCGCTGTCATCCTCCGGCGTCACGTTTCCAGACCACACCCCGGGGGATGCGTCCGGCGTGCTCGACCGGTTATAATCCACCCGGTTTTGCGGCGGCCAAGCCGCATTCAAGCCGCGTCCCGTTCGCAGTTTGTCGCTACCTCTTACTCCCAAGCGTGTCGATTGCTTTATCGAGCAGATAACCCCGGGCGGTCAGGTGGTCGTGCACGGCACCGCAACCGAGCGGCGCACCCCTGTCGTCATGATGGGAAGATTGCGACACGCTCATAGCCTGTCTCCTTTCCCAGCATTCACTCCGGGAACCATTGGACGGCTTCGCCTGCGACGGAAACGGCGATGTTTTGCGTTAGCGCCTGAGCCACGAACGCGCAGGTCACATCGCGGAGCTGTGCCTCGTCCACATAGGCGACGGTGACGTGATTGCTCTGATGGCCAGCCATCAGGTCGTCGCGGCCGACGCCGTCCAGCACGACATTCATCATCGGCCATTCATAGGTCGTCGCGCGCCGGCGCCGTTCGAATTCGTCCGCCGGCAGCTCGACCGCATGGCCGGTGCCGATATGCATGAATACCTGCGTGCCGATATAGTTGGCGCGCGCCCAGACGAAGCGGCCGGCCTTGCACTGGCCAGTGATGGTGGCACCGCCGCGCGGGAAATACATTGGCGGCTGGCGGTAGCCGACCGCACCGGCAATGCCGCCCTTCAGGTGCGCGAACGGCACGGCGCCGGAGATTTCCAGATCCCAATAGAACTTGCCCTCGAAGACGCTGCCCCAGCGGATGTCGTGCAGCGTGGTCTCGGAGGGCAGGCCGAGGGAATCCAGCAGCCGCCACAGCATCGTCTGCGGAATGGCGCTGCCCATATCGACTTCGTTGATGCAGGGGATCGGCTTGCCTGCACGAATGACATGTCCGTCCGCATCAGGGATCGGATAGCGTTCCGCCGAGCCGATCGCACCCTCGGCGAAGTCGGACGCGGCACAGGAGCGGGCGAGGCCTTGTTGATACTGCACGCCAATCGCGGACAGGCCGAAACGCTCGGTGAAGCGGGCGAGCGCGATCAGCATCGCGCATTGTTCAAGCACCTGCGCTCGCACCAGTTCGGTCGCGGGGTCGCTGCCGAAATTGAACCGCATGCCGCGCGCCGTGTACCAGTCGAGGCAAGCTTCGCGCAACGATTGCGGCACCTCCGCCATTTCCGCAAGCAGCGCGGACTGCGACAGCGATTCGAGCGGCAGGCCGATATCGCACAGTGCCTTTTGCGGGAACACGCCGTTGATCATGCCCATGCAGAACGTGTCGAACAGGCCGATGATGTCCTTGTGCCGCAGCACGTACTCCCCGACCTGGCGGCCGATCTCGCCGGCGGGCGAGGCAAGCACCGCGTGGTTGCGCGGGATTGCGTGCAGATAACTGATGTCATGCTCGATGTGGCCGGTATCCAGCCAGGCACGCAGCCCGTTCAGGAAGAACGCATCGTCGAAGTTCTCCGACCACAGGCGCGAGCAAGCGCGGCCGAGGCTGGTGAGCGTGCCGGCCATGCACAGCATGCCGACGAGCCCGGGCCAGGTGCCGTCGAAGTTGGCCAGCAACAGGATCGGGCCGCGGTGCCGAACCAGGCTGGCGGCGAGATGGTGCGAATACTGCCAGGCCGTCAGCAACACGATCACCGGCGCGTCCGGGTCGATCGTGGCGAACAGGTCGCTGCCCTCGCGCTGGCTGCTGATGAAGCCGTGGCCCCGGTCGGCGTGCACGGGGTGGGCGCGGCGCAGCAGGACGTCGAACTTCCCGGCCAGCACCTGGCGCAGTTTGGCTTCGAATTTCTCCTGCACCGGCCAGCATTGCACATTGGCGGATTCGCGCAGATCGGCATTGGTGACCAGCAGCACTTCATGCTTGCCGGCGCGCACGATCGATGGCTCCGGCGGAAGATTCAAATCCAACATGACGAGTGCCTTTCTGCGTGTTCGTTGTGCCCTTAACCTCTCCCGCCTACGGCGGGAGAGGTTGAAGTGTGGCCCCCCATGACGGTGCGATACCGGCGCCAGTCGTCGTACATCGCGCGATAAACCGCGTATTTCGCGTCATGGAAGGCGCGCCGCGCCGGGTCGGCGCGCACCACGCCGCCGGGGCGCACCATCGCCGTGGCAGCGCTTTGCAGGTCCGGGAAAGCGCCGGATGCGGCAGCGGCCAGCACCGCGGCGCCGAGCGCCACCGCTTCGTCTTCGCTGGCCAGATGCAGGTCGCAGCCGGTGGCGTCGGCGTGTTCGCGCAGCAGCAGCGGATTGCGCGCGCCGCCGCCGCACATCACCACGCGCTGGATGCGATGTCCGGCTGCGTTCAGCGTGTCGATGATGTGGCGCGTGCCGTAGGCCAGCGCCTGCATCGTCGCGAGATAGCGTCGGGCCAGCCCGTCCGGCCCATGTTCCAGCGAGAGCCCCGCGATGACGCCACGCGCGCTCGGATCGGCGCGCGGCGAGCGGTTGCCGTGATGGTCGGCCAGCACGTGCAGATGCCGCGTGGGTTCGGGTTCGCGGTGCTGCAATGCCGCCACCCAGGCATTGGCCAGGCTATAAACAGTCTGATGGGTCGCCGTCGCGGCGGCTTGCAGTCCCGGCCAGGCGTCGCTCTGGCGCAGCGTCCAGTCGATCAGCGAGCCGGCGGCGCTCTGGCCGCCCTCGTTCAGCCACCAGCCGGGCAGCATCGCGCCGAAATACGGGCCCCAGACGCCGGGCACCATCACCGGCGTCCGGCTGTTCACCAGATGGCAGCAGGAGGTGCCGCTGATGATGGCAAGCCCGCCCTCGGGGGCTGCCCCAAGCAGCGCGAGGCCGCCGGCATGGGCGTCGATGATGCCGGTCGCCACGGCAATGCCCGGCGGCAATCCCAGTTCCGCTGCGCTGCGTTCCGACAGGCGGCCGGCGGCGGTGCCAAGTTGCCTGATGTCGTCGGGGATCTTCGGCAGCAAATCGGTGAGGCCGACGGCCGCCAGCAGGCTGGCGCTGAAACGGCGTTCATGCGCCAGGTAATTCCATTTGCAGGTCAGCGTGCACACGCTGGCGACGTCGGCACCGCTGGCGCGCCAGGCCATGTAGTCGGCGAGGTCGAGAAACCGCCAGACCGCGGCGTAGCGGCCGGGAAAATGCCGGCGCAGCCACAGCAGTTTCGGCAGTTCCATCTCGACGCTGACCTCGCCGCCGACATAGGCGAGGGCCGGATCGCCGGTGGCATTGATCTCGGCCGCTTCGGCGACGGCGCGGTGATCCATCCACATGACGATGTCACGCGCCGGATCGCCATCCTCGGCCACCGAGACAGGTTTTCCGCCCGCGCCGACCGCGACCAGGGAACAGGTCGCGTCGAAGCCGATGCCGGAGATCGCGTCGCGCGGCAGGCCGCATTCGGCGACGGCCTGGCGCACCGCGGCGCAGGTCTGCTGCCAGATGTCGGCCGAGGATTGCTCGTAAACGTCGCCGCGCGGATTGAACTGGTGGATCGAGCACACGGCCTCGGCGCGTTTTGCACCGGCATGGTCGAACACCACGGCGCGCACACTGCCCGAGCCGACATCGACGCCGACCGATGCCGTGCTATCGACCCCGACCGATGCCGTGCTGGTGTGGAGATCAGCCACCTTTCACACCTCCCGCGGTCAGGCCGGCCACGATCTCCTTCTGCATCAGCAGGGTCAGCAGCAGCACCGGTGCCGTCACCACCAGCGCGGCGGCTGCCAACGGGCCCCAGGAGATCTGTTCGAACGTGAGCACGTTATAGACGGCGACCGGCAAGGTGCGGGTGGTGCGGCCGGCCAGCACGACTCCGAAGATGAAGTTGTTCCAACTAAAGATGAACGACAGGATCATGCCGACCATGATACCGGGCCGGGCGAGCGGCACCGCGACATAGCGGAACGCCTGCCAGATGTTGGCGCCGTCAACCAACGCGGCTTCCTCGAGATCGACCGGCAGGCCTTCGAAATAGCCGATCATGATCCAAACCACGATCGGCACCGTGATCACCAGATGAGTGATGACCAATGGTGCCAGCGTTCCCAACATGTGGAACCACTGGAACATCAGGAACAGCGGAATGAGGTAGGACAGGCCGGGGGTAACGCGCGCGACCAGGATCAGCACGGCAGCCTTGGTGGCCTTGGACTTGGCGATGCCGTAGCCGGCGGGCACGCCCAGCAACAGCGCCAGGCCGGTGGCGGAGAATGACACGATGACCGAATTGATGCCGTACAGCAGAAAGTCGTTCTTGGCGAACACGTCGATGAAGTTTGCCAAGGTCGGCGGATGCGGGATGAACACCGGCGGATAGGTCGTGTTGTCGAGTTCGGTCTTCAGGGACAGCGACAGCATCCAGAAGAAGAACAGGATGGCGGGGGAGATCAGGATAATCACCGAGACGTAGAGGCCGATACGATTCAGGTAGCGCCGGTAGCGATAGGGACTGACCGCGCGCAGTTCGGCCGCCGCAAGCGTGACGGCGGGTTTTGTCGCCTGATCGCCTCGGACGGCGGCGGCGGTTGTCATATCCCATGCTCCCATTTCCGCATGCGCAACAGCACGCCGGTGAGCAATAGGATCAGCACGAAGAAGACCACTACCATGGCCGACGCGTAGCCCAAATCGTAGTAGCCGAACGCGGTCTGATACAGCAGCATGTTGATGGTTTCGCTCGATGTGCCGGGGCCGCCGTTGGTAATGACGAAGATGGTGTCGAAGGCCTTCAGCGCATCGATGATGCGCATCGCCGCCGCGACGACGATGAACGGCCAGACCAGCGGCAGGGTGATGTAGCGGAACATCTGCCATCCGTTGGCGCCATCGATCACCGCTGCTTCATAAGGATCGATCGGCAGGCTGGAGATGCCGCCCAGCACGATCAGCATCACCAGCGGCGTCCACTGCCAGGTTTCCACCATCACCAGGGTGGGGATGACGGTAGCGCTGCTATAGACCCAGCTCGACGGTGGCAGGCCGACCAGGCTGAGCAGATAGTTCAGCACGCCGAGCTGCGGGTGGAACATCATGGTCCAGACCAGCGCGATCGCCACCGGCGTGGCCATCATCGGCATGATGAAGATGGTGCGCGCTGCGCCACGAAACTTGAAGTTGGAGGCGAAGCAGACGGCGGCCCAGACGCCGATCAGCATCGGCGCGACGACCGCCGCGGTGGTGAAATACAGCGTGCGTCCCACGGCCCACAGGAAGCGCGGATCGCGGAACAAATGCTGGTAATTGCCCAGTCCGACGAAATAGACGTTGCCGGACACTTTCCAGTCGTTCACCGACATCACCAGGGTGAACAACCAGGGGAACAGGATGACCGCGACCACCACCACCGCGGCGGGCATGGCGAAAAGCCAGTAGCTGCGGGCGTAGTTCCGTCGCCCACTGGACTGAAGCCGCGGGATGGCCCGCATGCCTGCGGTGGTGGCGCTCATTTCGATCATCCAGTCGGACAGTGGCGCCCGGGCGTTTGCTCAGGTCTTCAGCGATTGCTCCAGGATGGGTTTGAAGG
>Ga0182016_10003370_pt1 | contig 18321 bp, 9 predicted proteins | sample 712S2MmetaG_FD_120491 | JGI IMG/M metagenome (GOLD analysis project Ga0182016, IMG submission 120491) | Permafrost microbial communities from Stordalen Mire, Sweden - 712S2M metaG | ecosystem: Environmental > Terrestrial > Soil > Wetlands > Permafrost | place: Sweden: Stordalen | collected...
ACCGCTTGGTTGTGTAACAACTAATGTCACTAAGTTACTGCCCGTCAGGTTGCCCACGGGCGTTACAAACAGGTTTGAAGGCCCGCTTCCGTTGGCTACGAACGTTAAGCTGGAGTTGGGAAGCGGATTCTGAGCGCCAAGTGGGGACGTAGTAGCGGATACGATAAGCGTGTTAGTGGCGGAGGTGAATCCGGCATCGCTGTAAACAAGCGGTATTAGAGTTGGCGTACCGGCATTTATCGTAACAATTCCACCCGGTTGCGAGATTGTCGGCGGGAATGGAATTGCGGTAACGGTCACAAGGAAACTGGCGCTCGCCATTTGCCCATAAACGTTAGCGGAAGTTATTGTCAACAGTGTGGTACCCGAAGCATTGGGCACATTTGTGAAATTAGCTGTCCAAGTCGTACCACTGCCGTTAAAGCTGACATTGGCCGGCGCTATTACGGCCGAGTTGCTCGAAGTAACACTGAAGGAGCTTGATGAATAGTTGATCGCACCGGCGGCTGAATCATCCATAATGCTGAATGTTACCTGCCCACCGCTTGGCGAATTCTCCGGGAATGAAACTGGTGTGGACGATGTCAGTTGGATCGTCGGTTGCGTCACCAACTGCAAGCTCCATCCGTTGGTGATCATGCCTACGTCGCCAGCCGAGTCGTCTTGCACATACAGATTCCAGGTACCATTAGGACTCGTCCCATTGAAGACGCCCAGATTTGTTGGGTACGGACCATTCGGAGGCAATGGACTTGGTGGCGTCAGATTATTCGGGCCACTTGTTTCAAAGTTATAAGGTTTGATGGGTTGGTAGTCAGATGGCGAATAGGAGGCGGTGCTTAAAGGCTGCGAGGCGGGGGCTGGACCAGCGCTATTGTTGCTAAAGGTAAGCGTAAGCCCTGACACAGGGAAACCAGAACCCGCGTTGTTCATCAGAACAGTATTTGTGCCAGTTGGTCCAACTAATAGGATGCCGACATCCGATGGATATTGATGTTGAAACCCATTAATCGTCACCACAACTTGAGACAACAATCCGACGAAATTGCTTACGGTGATCGCACTCGGCGATGGGATGGACGGCGATACATCAACGATACTAATCGGGTTCGTATTGCTGTAAAAGTGTGGTTCCGCCGGCACTGGGTTGATTTGAAAGTCATTCGTTACGCTCTTGCCGTTCGAATCGGTGGCAATGAGCTGGATAAGGGATTTAGTAGCACTAGTTCCCAACGTAATAGGCACTGTCCAGGTACTGCCAGCCGTTTGCGTTGCCGTAAAGGCACCAACCGTCACTCCACTAGGCGCACTGAGATTTGTCGCCGTGACAGTGACTTGAGGTGCACTCGCATCCTGGCTATTTACCTGGAAACTAATATTAGCAGTGCTTCCTTCGATGACGGACAGGAAGGATGGCGGCGCTGCCGGAACATTGGCAAACGTTGGAGTGAAGGCCTGCGGTGCCACCGTGAAGAGGAAGTTACTAGTGATAAGTTGGGGGCTGTTGAAGGCACCATCGTAGTTCGCCACTTGAACAGTAATTGTAGCCGTTCCAACCGCTCCAGAATTTGGAACCAAGTTAAGAATGACATCGCCCGAATTTGGAACGCTAGAAGCAAAACTCGCGAGGTTAAGACCCTGATTCGTGTTGAATAAGCCAGGAGTTAACGCGGTTGAACCGCTGCTGAATGTAATATTGCTATTTGCAATAATACTCTGCGAGCTCGAATAAGCTGACAAATAGACGTCGCTTAGCGGGTCGCCTATTTCAGTTACGAAAAATTCACTCCGCCCGCTTGTGTTCTCGTTAACACTTATTGGTCCGAGCCGAGTCAGGACGGGTGGAATATTGCTCTTCGTAATAATTACGGTCGCCGTGGCTATGTCAAAAGCGCCATCGGCCCGTGTGACTGTGAACGTAATGGTGTTTGTTCCGCTCACAAGGCTTGACGGAACAAAAGTAACCGAATAATCCACGTTGTCAGGAGCTGACGAAGTGGTTGAAATGATATTTGTTGCAAACAGTGAGGCAGGAGGAGTGGGCGATGAGCTTATGATGAGGTTATCCGAAGGAGCTCCGCCGGAGCCGTCCACAATATTAACCGCAATCGAACCTTCATTATTCTGGCCAGGTGCATTTTCAGCAATAGTTAGTTGGTTCGCCCCCAAGGATATTTCCGGAGCGGTGGTGATGCTGAGAGCCCAACCGTTGGAAATACTAACCGTATTGCCTGTAGTGTTGTCAACAACCCACAATGTCCAAACACCATTCAGTGCGGCTCCACTAAAATTTTGGAAAATCGCCAATCGATCAAAATATGGCGGCGCTGGAGCGTTGGTTGGCAAGGCGTTGGTATTGCCATTATAACCGGTCGGGTGATAAGCCACGGCACCGCCATTGGTCGTCAATGGAGAATTAACTGGAGGCAGTGAGTCACTATCCGCGAATGAAAGGGTCAGGTTCTGTGACGGTGCAGATCCACCCGCCCCCGATAAAAGAAGGACAGAAGTTCCATTGGGTGCGGCCAATAAAATGGATACATCCTTAGGATTGCTGGCACTAAATGCATTCAATGTCACATTCACCGAGTAAATCCCGCCAATCAGGCCAGAAACCGTATTGCTTGAAGCATATGGAGAGGCGACCCCGTTGGTGGCATTGACATTGGAAATGGGGGCGGTATTAGCAAAAACTGTTGTTGGCGAACTTAGAACCACATTGGTAAATGATGTAACAACAACATTTGTCGTCCCGTAGGCAACCTGCGTATTCGTGATATAGATAATCGTTGATCCTGGCGTCGCTCCAGAAGGAACAATAAGTTCGACGTTACCGGAATAGTTATTTGGAGCAACGTTGAAGAACGAAGAGGGCGTCACGATCAGGTTTAGAGGGCTATTGGGTAGGGCACTTGGATTCGATGACGAGGCCGTAACAGTCAGCGTTGCGTTTGATTCCGCCGTGCCTACAAAGAACGGTATATTGGTGGTGGTTCCGGTGAACTGTTGGTAATGGTTGGTAAAGGATCCGATTGTCGGAGCCTGAATAACATGGATAATTGAAACAGTAATGTTTGTGGTTACTGTATTTCCATTGCCGTCACTGATAGTGAATAACAAGGTTCCTTGATTCGTACCAAAGGTGTTGGCCACTGGCATAATCGTAAAGTTCGCCGTTCCGGTAGTCCCTTGCGACAGAGCCGCAGGGATATTCGCGTTCGTGACAATTCCATTAGCGGCGACGAGTCCCGAATCCGTAGTAACCAGGGACAGATTCGAGTAGGAAAGGGTTGAGTCCACATCCGAGACCGTGAAAGTAATCGATGCGGCACTGTTTTCACTAAACACAAGGTTGGTAGTGGACGGGACAATTACAGGAGGTTGATTGATATTTTGAACAATCAAGGTAAAGCTAGTTGTCGCTGTGTTCCCATGATTGTCCGACACGGTAATGAAGATGGAGTTCGTTGCATTCGTGCTTTGAATCGTGGAAGGATAGTTAAGTTTGGGAGTTATTAGTAGATTGGTCACTCCTGATGGTGATCCAGCTCCTTGCGCAGTTATCGCAATAGGAGTGCTGCTGGAGGTTATCGCGGCTCCGCTCCCGTTGGTAATGGTTACCGTAACATTCGAGGGGGTAGTGCTCGAGTCAGTAATCGTCACCGGCAAGCTAAGTGTAGTGTTCTCCGCGACTTTTTGTGTCGGAATTGAGGCGATTGCTGGTCCAGTTTGGAGGTACAACATCCAACTGGAGATGCTCCCACTGTCCGGGAAGCCTAGATCAAGCACATAAAGATTCCAAGTTCCATCGGGTTGAACACCGTCGAAAGTGTTCAGACTTGTTGAGTAGGGCGCGGATAAACCCGCAGGCAAGTTGGAGAAAACCAAGGAGGATGCGGGTGAAATATAATTGGCTGGCAGATAAGTCCCGTTAGTTAACGGTGTGAATTCCGGCAGGGCAAGCGTGGCCGTTTCGCCGAATTCCAAGTTGACGTTGTTGACTTCCGCTTGATCGCCTGCGTTCGCCATTAACAGCACCGCATGTTGTTGGTCAGGCGATACGAGCAACACTGCAATATCGGAGGCGTCATTGTGGGTGAAGCCGATCAAACTCACTTCGACGCCACTTACCAAGCCGCCAACATTGGAAACCGTTATCCCAGACGGATAGTTGGCAGGCACAGCTTGTGCGGTGGGAAAACCGGATGGATATGGAAACGAGATGGGGCTGCTGCTTTGATAAACTTGATTTGGAGCCACCAACAAAAAGATGTTGGTTTTCGCACTCTGACCAACCCCGTCCGTCACAGAGATTGTAATGTTCGCTGTGCCGGGCTGCACGCCGACGGGTTGCACTGTCAGCGTGTATGAGTTTGTACCGCCCACAGTAGGCCCTGGGACAACCGAAATGATCGGCGCGGGAGTTAGACCTGTAGAGGTCGCAGTGATAGAGTTGTTATTAGTGCTCTGAGCATCCCATACGGCGAATGGAATTCCGCTAATTGGCACTCCAGCCGGGGTGCTGAAGCTCACATTGGTTAGGAGAATGACGGGAGGTTGAGCGTAGTAGGTTACCACAAATTGCACATTTGCCGAACTTGTATTCCCACTGGCGTCTGTGGCGGTAACAAGGATATTATTTGTGCCAAAATGATAGGGAATTGATGTTACGTTTAGGACCGCCAGATTAGCAACCCCATTATTCGTGACCAGAATTGGACTGGTCACATTAATCGAAGGGGTTGTTGGAGAAGTAACAACGGCAGTTACCGTCAGCGTTGTATTGTTCGCTTCGGCATCCCCCACCGGGATGACGACGTTGAGTGGAGCGAATTCTTCGGCCGCTGTATAGAAGTTTGTAGTTGGGCTGACATGGGGCGCCGTTATGATGGATAATTGCCACCCACCGAAGATGGCTCCACCTTTGACTCCGTTCGTATCAAAGGCATAAAGGTTCCATGTTCCATTTGGGTTGATCCCAGCAAACGAACTAACCAGATTGGTTCCATAGCCTCCCGCACCTGGAGCTGGTGGAGCCACTGTCGCAGATCCAACAGGAATTTGCGTGGTGTAGGCGCTAGCTGAATAATTCGTTGGAATATACACAGCGTCTGAATTGATTTGGGCGTTTTGTGGTAAGACAGACGCATTCGTATCGGGCAAAGAAGCAAGTGAGTTGGAGAAAATAAGATTGGCACTCGTCAACGCGGTGTTTCCTCCAGCGTTGCCCATCAAGAAGACTGCCGGCGATTGCCCCGTAGCGTTGGTAGGGCCAACGAGCACAAGGTTTAAGCCAGCCGCGTTGGAGTATCCGACGTCGAAGACAGTGACAACAACATTCTCGACAGTTCCAACCAAGTTTTGCACCAGCACCGGAGATGGATATGGCGTACCATTGGTATTGGGGGTAATGCCTGTGATTTGATTAGGATTGCTGAAAAGTGGTGTGCCAGCTTGTTCTACTAGCAACAGGAAGTTTGTGCTCACCACATTTACACCATCCGAGACGGAGACTGTGATGATCGATTCTCCACCCTTTGAACCAACCGGGAAAAGACTGAGATAATTGGTCTGGTAACTTGGACTTCCCGCCGGAACGGTCGCGGGAGGTGAACCACTCGAAGCCCCGCGGTTTACAAAAGCGTTGTCTTGGGCGGAGGAGGTCGGCAGCAACGTTGGGTTGGATGAATTTACCGTAACAGTCAGAGCCGCTGCGTTTGTATCTGGTGAACCAATGACGAATGGTAGGTTGAGAACAGCTTGCCCTGCAAACGTCACTTGATTTTCGATAAACCCAATTGAAGGCGCTTGAGGAACGAAGCTCACAGTCAGCAAGACTGTATTGGTTGCTGTAAACGTACTGGACGTCCCCCCGGCGATTCCGTTGGTCTCCGTCGCCACTAGTGTGACGGTGGCAGTTCCGGCTTCATTCGGGTTTGCGGTGACCTTGACGATGTTTGTCGCGTAATTGGTGCCGTTAATAATGGCCGTTCCAACGGTGAAGTTGGTGCCGTTAATAACCGCGTTGCTGCCAATAGGAAGAACCGTGAAGGCAGCCAAGGCTGTGTCAGAATAATTGGGATTGATCGCAGGAGTGAGCGTGACAGCCGGCAACCCGCTTGGCACGCCCACAGTGTCAGAGGTGATAAACACAATGTTCGTGGTCGCTGACTCAGGGATTGTAATGCTTCCTTGCGCCGGCTCTACAACTACTGGGGCTGGATAAACCTCGAGAACCCACCCGCCAGAGATTCCGAATGGAACTCCTGAGTAATCAGAAATGTAAAGAGACCATTCGTTCGCAGCACCAGTATTTGTTATGGAATGGCCTGCAAATGCGTTTGCTAATGCGGTGGCACCCCCAACGGCATTAAGCACGTAATTTGTCAGCAACGCAGACCCGGTACTCGTGGTAGCGCCAGGGAGCGAATCGGATCCTTGCACATTGGGTAATCCAACACTATCGGCAAAGGTTAATTCGGCGTAGGTCGATGGAGAATTGCCCGCGCTGGAAAGGAGCAAGCTTGCAGCCGTCCCATCAGGCGCAACCAAAGCCAGCTGTAATCCGGAAGGGATGATGTTTGTAACCCCAAGAAGCGAGACACTTACCCGGCCAATCGCACCAATGTTAGCCAAGTTGGTGGCGGAGATTGGGCCAAAAGTCGCGCCACCTTGTCCAGCTTGGAGGTTTACCGCATTTGTATTGGAGTAAACCAGCGGCCCCGCTAGCGCGCCGTTATTTAGCGGATTAACAACCACCGTGACAACCTGGGTCGCGGACAGGTTGGCAATTGGGTCCGTCACGATAAAGTTGAGGTAACTAGTTCCAATCGGAAAGCCGCCAGGCACAATTGAAAAGTAAAAATTGTTGGTGATGCCGATGGTTGGGGGAGTCGCAGCAGGAAGGCCTACGATATTGGTGAAAACATTTGAACTGACTCCAACGTTACCGATCCCATTTGTTGCCTGCACGCTCAAAATCAGACTGCTTCCCGGATTGCCATCCAACGAAATTAGGCTGATGAAATTTGTACCGGATGCGGCTGCTTCACTTGTGGTGATGGTGGTGTTTGCCAGGGCGATTTTCGGTTGAACCGCTACGTGAGTCACCGTCAGGGTGACTGGCGCCGAGGAGACAACATTGCTTGTGCTGTCAATTAAATTGATCGTGAAGGTTGCTGTGCCGTATAAATTTGCATTGGGAGTGATGGTGACGAAGTTTGTCCCATTAGCGCTGATGGCGGAGAACTTGAAGTCGGAGGCTGAAACAACGTTGGGAAAGCTCCCTGCTCCATTGGTGTAACCAATGTTGGATGTGTTGACCGCAGTAATGTTGACCGAGGGTGTCAAGGTCGCGTTGGAACTAGTATCACTAGCTGTGAAATACAGGTTGGTGGATTGATTTTCAGCCACGGTCACGCTTGTATTGGTCACGGCCACTGCTGGCAGGGTGTAAAGGTTCAACGACCAGGAAGTGATGCTGCCTTTGGCGGGTAGTGAATCATCCAGCACATACAGCGACCAAGTGCCTTCGTAATTGGCGGGCGTGGCGCCAACAAACGACGCCAAAGTTGCATTGGCCAAGTTTGTCAACCCCGGAAACGGCTGGGTCGTGCCGTAGGAGGAATTATCTCCACTCTTGTACGTGGTTGAAGTAAGCGGCGTGGCAACGCCCAAAGTGGCCGCGCCCGCTGCGACATCATCAAAGGTCAGGGTCAAGTTGTTCACCGCAATACCCGCCCCGTCATTGCCCATCAGCGCAACGGTAGAACCGTTTGGCGCAACGAGCAACAGCTCGACGTCGTTAGGATATCCGTGGGTGAAACCGTTAATAGTGACGGTCACCTTTTCCAAGTTCCCCGCGACGTTCGTGGGGACGCTCACGGTTGACGGATAGCCGCCCACTGCTTCCCCGTTGGAGGTAGCGTCATTATTGATGGTGATTCCGCCGGGATTGGTCAGGGAATACTGACCAAAGGCGCGTGTTCCCGTCATAAACAACAACAAAATCGTGAGCAGGGTGATGCCTCCAGACATGCAAGCTACCCATCGTCCTTTCATTGAGTTTTTATTTGTTGTATTCATCATAATAGCTAACGTTGTTTCAGTCTTTTTTTCTGCGCGGCTTCAGTTTAAACGCGAAAGGAAGGCAAAATCATACATTTCCTTGTTCGCAAGACACTCCTGACGCCTTGAGCGGACTTTTTTACAAACACCATCCGCGTGCATTTTTGACAGAAGGTCTATTGTAAGCAAATCAATGTTGTTGTCTAAAAGCGACATTAGTGTCTAATTGCGACGTAATTCGTTAATGTGATGGTTTTTTCTGCCCACATCGATTTTTCCCTGGTTCCCCATTTTTCCAAAGATATAACTTTCCACAGTCCGGAAGCAAAGGTAAAAAGCCACTCGGGCAAGCATTCCGGCCAACTCTTACCCCGAACAGCCAGCGCCATGAGGAGCCTTGTCCAACTACGCGAAGCGGCAAAGTCTCGGGCGGGCTCTTGACCGGCCAAATGTGAGCTTGCAGAGCGCATCGGCAAGCAAGGGTTACTTGAAATAAATTGATTTCTCATCGATCAATGGCGAAAGCCCCGCGCGGTGACGAGAGCGTCAACTTAAACCGGTAAGTTGGCGCGAAGGTTTGGGGTGAGGCGCTATAGACCCGCTTAAACTGGTGACAAAACTGCGATTGGCTGGCAAACTTCAATTCGGCCACCACTGCCTTATTGGAGTAACCTTGGGCGATCAGCTCTTTCGCCAAACGACAACGCAAGCTTCGCAGCCCTTGCACTGGGGTGCATCCGAAATTACGTTTGAAAATACGTTCCAATTGCCGCTCCGAAATGCCGCAAAGCGAGGCCATTTTCTCCACTTTGAAATCGGCTTCCACCGCCAACTGCTCCCATTTTGGTTCAAGGCCTTTTTGATAAAAGAAATCTGAAATGTCGCGCGAATCCCCTCCGATCGCAACATCGTGAAGCTTGATTGCCGAGGACCTGTCGCCCTCAGCGGCTTTTTTCAAGTATTCCATTTTGCAGATTGTTTATGCAGGATTCGCCGCAAAATGTCAATTGTATGCGCTAAAAATCCGTTACCCAACGAATAAACCGCGTTCGAACTTCCGAGTGTTATTGGTTTATAACCACCAGAGCATCAATTATTTACTAACTAATTCCAAAATTTAAACTCATCAACAAAAAAAATTCAAAAAATGGAGCGAAATCAGCGAATTTGACCCCTTTAAGGTCTGCTTGAACATCATATAATCCCACCATTTTTTGGCAAACCCTACTGCCTTCCAGATTTCAAAAAGCACCCCAAGACCCAGGAGGAAAGGCCTTTCTCCAGCGGGGTGCAACCAAATAAGAGTCATTGGTTTTGCCCGTATCCTGTTGTTGGAGCGCCTTGTTCCGATTATGAATCGACAAATTATTTGCCTGCTCCTATAACCAAAAGCAGCCAATCGGTTCAGCGCCATTTGGCAACTATTCGAGTTAGCGCACGTGAGGAAAAACAAACCCAAGTCAAAGGCTGAGCAACCGTCAGAAAGTCCAACTGTTGGGCGCGTCACGACAATCCTTTTGGTGGATGATAATCTTGACACGCGCTTGATGACTAAATGGTTCTTGAGCTACGTTGGGCATGTCGTCCATGCGTTTTCCAGCCCGCGAGAGGCTCTAGCGCATTTCGACCCCAACATTCACGATTTGGTGGTGACCGATAATTCAATGCCACACATGACGGGCGCTGAAATGGCGCACATTATCAAACTGCGTTCGAGGACCACTCCGGTCGTCATGTTTTCCGGTGCGCCTCCGGCGGATCAAAACTGCCTTGATGCGGTGCTGCGGAGGCCGGCTCCTTTGTCTTTGCTCAAAGAAGCTGTGGATATGCTTCTTGATCGTCGCCCGTGACTCAATCCCCCGTTTGGAGAAACCTTTCCCGGATCTCGGGCGCAACAGTGGCTAAACCGCTCCGCAGAGGCGGTTGACCAAAAGTTCCCGGAATCCGTCCAGGCTTGACCATTCCGAGGCTACGTTCATCGGTTTTGCCTGCTCATCCACGACCGTCATACCATCATCGGTCACGCGGATTCCCAACCTCTCCATCCTGCAGAATTGCTGCGAGAAGGCCAGATACACCGCCACAGGGTCGAAGAGCGTTGAAGAGTGATTTTCCGCTTCCGCTTCGGCTTTGCGGACTTTGCACCAGAGTCGATAATTCTCGATTACGGTGGCCGCCACCGGATCCGTTGCCCGCAGGACTTGTTGATAGCGGCTGCCCTCGAGACTGACAAGACCGCAGGTGTCCAATGGAGTAATCGTGATATCCCAGGGAGCCGAAAGACCTTTCTTCGCGGCGGCAACATCGGCCTTCACGTTCCACTCCGGCGCTGGGGTCTTGGAACCGCCGTAACCCAAGCGCACGCTCCCGTCCATGCCGACAAAGCGCGCGCGCTCGGCGATGCGCGGTTCGCGTTGCAAAGCGGCGGCCACGTTCGGCATGGGGCCAATGCAGATCAGGGTCGTCGGCTCTGGAGATTTCATGATGGTCTCAACGATCGCTCCCACTCCGTCCTCGATTACGGGGCCAGGGTAGGAAGATAATTGATATTTGCTAACCCATTCGGCCAGAGGCCCATCGCCGTGCGGTCCGCTTTCCGGGCCGACCGCGATGGGAATATGCGCATGGCCTGTCTGCTGCAAAAACCTGGCGAGCAGCTTGGCCCGGTATTGGGGCTTGCCAAATTCCGTGGCCACGAGCTTAAGGCTCAATTCGGGGCTCTTCAAGAGCAGTCCCAAAGCCCAAGTGTCGTCAATGTCATCACCGATGTCCGTGGCGAGGATAACAGGAATGGAAGCGCGGCGCGAAGGACCGCCCGAGTGGCAGCCCGAAAAAAGAGCGGTCGCCAGCGCTGCACCCGCGGAGTATTGGATGAACTGGCGGCGGTTGGTTTTCAGACGGCCGGAAATAGCTAACCCGGCCACGGATCCCTCCTGCTGAACTTGGGATGACATGGGCGAAATTATGAGGAAGGAACCGCGTAACGCCAGAAAAATTCGATCAAGCCCCACCTTGCAACAGAGGGCAACCGTCAAATCCCGTATTTGCGGGAGGTCAAAAGAAAGGTAGATTACAAACGGATTTGACCGACGCGATTCTCCCAAAGGAAAACTGGGGGAGCGAAGGCGGCTCTACATTGATGAAATTCCGGACCCAGGGTTTGCTGCTCCTCAGCGCGTTTGCGCTGATTGTGGTGTTTTGCGCCGCGCGCCCCGCGCCACTGGCGGAAGGAAGGGCGAGCGAAGCCGACATCGCCCGGGCCACGGCCACCCTCCTGGAACGTTCGCAATTCTCGCAACGGCGGCCGGACGCGGCCCTCTCCAGCCGGTTCCTGGACCTTTATCTTGACACCTTGGATGGCGCCCATTTGCTCTTCACCCAGGGCGATCTGGCGGAGTTTGCTCGCTTCCGTTCCACCTTGGCTCAAATGGCTTTGCGCGACGGCGATACTCATCCCGCCCATCTGATTTATGCTCGATATTTGCGCCGGCTGGCTGAGCAGGTTGATTTTGCCACCAATCTTCTGCACGCGGCCCGGTTTGATTTTGCCGGTCAGGATTCATGGGCGAAGGATCGACACGATCAGCCGGCGCCGCCAGACCTGGCCGCCGCGCAAGAAATCTGGCGGGAAGAAGTGCGGGAAGAATATTTGCGCGAGGAATTGGCCGGGTCTTCCAAGAGCGAGATCGCCCCTTCCCTGGCGCGTCGTTATGCCCGCTTGCTACAAACGATGCGGCGTCTCAAACCGGAGGAAGTGCTCGGCCTGTTCCTGAACGCGCTCGCCCGGGTTTATGATCCACATTCCAATTATTTTGGGCCCGAGGAAGCGGAGGATTTTGACATTGAAATGAATCTTTCCTTTGTGGGCATAGGCGCGACCCTGGGAACAAAGGATGGTTATTGCCAAATCAGCGATTTGCTGCCGGGCGGCCCGGCCGCCCGCAGCGGGTTGCTCCAACCCGGGGACCGGCTGGTCACAGTCGCGCAGAGCAAGGGCAAGGCGGTGGACGTGGTGGATATGCCTTTGCCGCAGTTGGTGGAACTGATTCGCGGTCCCAAAGGCTCATCCGTAAAACTGACTATTATTCCCGCTGGCGGCCCCGTTTCCGCCCGCAAGACCATTTCACTGGTGCGGGATGAAATCAAGCTGGCTGACCAACAGGCCAAAGCCGCCATCATTGATATGCCGCAAACGGCGGGACCGCCGGTGCGCATTGGACTGATCGATTTGCCCTCGTTTTACAACCAAGGGGACCAGCCAATCGGCGGAGCGACGGCTGATACGGCCCAACTCATCAAAAAGCTGGAGCAAGCCGGCGCGCGGGGCCTCATTTTGGATCTGCGCCACAACGGCGGCGGTTCACTGGAAGAGGCCATTCAATTAGCTGGGTTGTTCATTCCTCCCGGCCCGGTCGTGCAAACGCTTGGACCGGAGGGCGACGTGGACATAGGGACCGCGCCAGAAGCGGCCCCGCTTTATGCCGGGCCCTTGGTTGTATTGACCAGCCGGATGAGTGCTTCGGCCTCCGAGATCGTAGCGGGCGCTTTGCAGGACTACGGACGCGCTTTGCTTGTCGGGGACACCTCGACCTTTGGCAAAGGCACGGTGCAAACGATTGTGCCTCTCTCGCAGATCTTCCATCAACTAGGTCTCGGGGAAGTCAAAATAACGATCCGCAAATTCTATCGTCCCAGCGGCGCTTCCACTCAACTGAAGGGTGTCGCGGCGGACCTTGTTCTGCCTTCGGAAACGGACCTGCGCGAGATTAGCGAGGCCAAACTGCCGGATGCCTTGCCCTGGGACATTCTCCCGCCTACCGCCTACACAAATCTGAATATGGTCCAGCCTGTGCTCGCGACCTTGCGGGAGAAGTCCCGGGCGCGGGTCGCGGCTGATCCGATTTTTCGCCTGGTGCGCGAAAAAATGGCGCTCGAGAACAAGTATGACCGTACGCCCTGGCTCTCCTTGAATGAGAGTGTGCGTCGCGAACAGAAAAAGCAATTCGACCAACTGGAGGACGAGATGAAGAAGATTCTCCGAGAGCAAGCCGCGCGCAATCCGCCCATGCATCATATCGGCCTGACGGCACCGGACACGGCCGCCCGGCCCTCTTCGCCCTTGGCCCCGCCCGCAGTGGGCAAAGGAGCCGGGAGCAAAGCCAATAAGGATTTTGACTTGCGCGAGGCGGAGAATATTTTAATTGACTACATTCGCGCCCTGCCCGCGCGCCCGGCGGCGGAGATAGTGGCCGGCGCGAAACCTTGATTCGCGTCGGGCCGAAGCGCTCAGGCGAAATTTTAGAAATTGACAATTCGGGCTATTCTGTTAATTCTTTGCCCCAACAAGGGCTGCCCTATGTTATTTAAGGTGGGCCAATTTGGCATTCAATAGAAGAAGGCTAACAATTAGGAATTCCATGAAAAAACTCTCAGCTCCCAATTCTCCTCGCAACAAGAAAATCGCCTGTGTGGTTTCGGCCGCCGCCCTCATGTTGGGCGTCAGTTCCGCCACCACCATTGGCTTGCATTTCCAGGATAATTATTGCGGTGCTCCGGCTTACTCCGGTTTTGTGGTGACAAAGACCGCGTTTGGCATACCCACAAACAATTGGGAAAATTTGCTGCCGATGGACACGGGATACAGCAGTTGCAGCGGCCCCTTGACTTACACCCTGGGACCCGAATTAATTGACAGCACTACTTCGACCAATGGCTTGAACCCGCTGCCCAATGGGTCCATTTCGATCACTTGGTCCGGCTCCACCGCCAATTTTGATCCATTCGGCGGTTACGCCGGGGTGCCTCCCACTTATCTGAACGCCATCCAAGGTACGCCCGGAGCTTTTGACGACGCCACCAACCCCATCACCGGAGAACAGCAAATCTACGCCACCTTTATTAGGGACGGCCTCAATTTTGGTCCCGGCTCCAGCGGCGGAGACAACACGGAACCTGTGTACTCAATCGATGTCACCGGGCTAAAAAGTCTTTTCACCAATTCATCCTTTGTCGTCGAGTTAATGGCTTCTTCCGACTCGATGCAGACCTTGACTAACGCCATGGTCATTGATGTGCCGGATAGCCTCACCAATCTCGTCTCCTACCCGAGCACGCCGCCGATCACTGCAGCGGACAACCAGGGAAGCGCGCCCTGGGTCCGCGGCATCGGCGGCGGTTTGAGCACCGGAACAGGGGCCATCCATACCGATCACATCCGCATCACCAGCGTCCAACCCCAGCACGGCGGCAGCGATCCCGGCTACGACAACGCTGGCACCATTTCGGGCTTTATTCTCACCGACAAACCGTTGGTCAGCATGTCGCCGCGCTCCATCGCGGTGGCCGGACCAGGTGATTCGGTTCTTTTGAGCGCTTATGCTATTGGCGTGCCCCCTCTTTCTCTCCAGTGGCGTTTAAACGGCAGCAGTATCGCCGGGGCCACGAATCTGTCCTATTCCATTCCCAGTGTAACGCTGGCCAATAACGGCAAGTATGATCTGGTGGTCACCAATCTCTATGGTGCCACCACCAGCCAGGTTGCGACCGTAACCGTGGACCGAATCACGCAGACCTCGACCACCAACGTCGTGGCCGATTCCAATCCGGCCAACCCGCAGCATAACGGCCTCAATCTGGGGGCCGCATGGCAGGCTTCCAGCACGGCGGGCACCGTGACCCGCACGGGCGTAATGAGTTTCACGGCGCAACAGACCAATGGCATCACCGTGGAAGACGATACCAATTTCAATGGCCCGACTGGCACCATTACGCTCTGGATCCAAACCACCAATGTGGTCGATCCCACCGGCGACGGCGTCTCCCTTTTCTGCCGGCCAACCGGCTCGGCCCAAAACAACTTCCTCCTCTCGCAAACAGACTCCGGTAATGTCAGTTACAACAGCCCGACTACCGGCGACGTTTACTTCACTTCCACCGCCAATGTGGCGGATGGCAAATGGCATCTTCTGGCGTTGACCTTCGACCAGACAGCCAGCGGCGGCGCGGCCCTATTCGTCGATGGCAACCTGGATACCACGAACGCCAATGTTGGGAACTGGTCCTGGACCACCGGAGAACCATTGGAAATCGGCTATACGACGGACACCAATTACGGCAATTACAACGGGCTCATGGATGACGTTCGCTATTACAACACCATCCTAACCGCCAACGAAATCAAAGCCATTTACACGTCCGACGCCTTGGAAAATACGGCCGGCCTGCAACTGCAATTCAACTTCACGACTCCCCCGGGAGGAGGCATCAACCTAAACTGGCTGGAAAGTTCCGCCGTATTGCAATCGGCCCCCAGCGTGGCCGGACCTTGGACGGACGTGAACGGGGCCATTTCGCCCTATATCATTGTGCCTACGGCGACGCAGCAGTTTTTCCGCTACACCTACGTCCCGCAATCACTGGTGAGCAACCCTTACCAGATGTAAGATTTGGGCCTTGGCCGGAAGCGAAGAAATACTATTTCGCTTCCGGCGCAACGGCCGCCGTGCCGTTGCGTTTGGCCATGATCGCGGCCACGATTTTTTCCGCCAGGGCGGGCTTGTCCACCAGCGCCTGACGCGCGGCTTCCTTGCCCTGGCCGATAAGTTCGCCCTCGAATTGCAACCACGCGCCCTTCTTGTCCACGACGCCGTGGGCCAGGCCCACTTCCAGAATGCCGCCTTCCTTGTTGATGCCGTGGTTGTAAAGGATTTCAAATTCCGCCTCGGCGAATGGCGGGGCCACCTTATTTTTGACAATCTTCACCTTGACCGCGTTGCCAATCGCCGCGCCCGCCGCGTCCTTCAACGTGTCGCGCCGCCGGATATCGATGCGGATGCTGGCGTAAAACTTGAGCGCTTTGCCGCCGGGCGTGGTTTCAGGATTGCCAAACATGACCCCAACCTTTTCCCGCAATTGGTTGGTAAAGATGCAGGTGGTCTTGGACTTGGCCAAAATGGCGGTGAGCTTGCGCAAGGCCTGGCTCATCAGGCGCGCCTGCATACCCATCGTCGCCATGCCCATTTCCCCTTCCAATTCCGCCTTGGGCACGAGCGCGGCCACCGAATCGACGACAATGACGTCGAGCGCGTTGGAGCGGGCCAGGGTTTCACAAATGCTCAAGGCTTCCTCCCCGCTGTCGGGCTGGGAGACCAGCAAATCATCCAGGCTGACGCCGAGTTTCTTGGCGTACGCGGGATCCAGCGCGTGTTCGGCGTCAATGAAGGCCGCCAATCCGCCCGCCTTCTGGGCATTGGCAATGACATGCAGCATCAAAGTTGTCTTGCCCGACGATTCCGGCCCAAAAATCTCCACCACCCGCCCGCGCGGCACGCCGCCTACACCCAGGGCCAGGTCCACCGCCAAGGCACCGGTCGGAATGAATTCGATGCCCACTTTGGCGCGCGCGTCGCCGAGCCGCATAATACTACCGTCCCCATACGCTTTGGTGATTGAGGAAATGGCGGCGTCGAGATCGCGCTGGCGGGTGGCGGATATTTTGGATTCCGGGGCGGGCTTGGTCTCGGCGGGTTTTTCAGCTTTGGGCGGCATAAATAGAGTCGTTTAAGTTTCTAATTCTGTACCGGTTTGGACGGTGGAGTCAATCGCGCTATCCTCCGGCGCGCCGCCGCGATGACGGCAGATCCCCCGGCGGCTGGCGGCAATGAAATCCAGCATGGCGATCGCGGAGGCGCCGGCAAATTCCAACCGCGCGGCCGCCACCGCGCCAGAGAGATTCTGCCCGGAGAGAAATAACCTGTGATAAAGCCGCCTTAATTGCAGCCGCTCCTCCGCGCTGAACTGGGCGCGGCGCAGCCCGATCACATTCAGGCCGGAAAGGCCGTTTGCCCCGCGCGCAATCGTAAATGGCGGCAGATCCTGGCTGATGGCGGAACCGCCCTGCATCAGGGCCAGGGTCCCCAAGCGCGCAAACTGATGGACGACACAATTGCCGGAGATGAAAACCCGGTCTGCCACCTGGGTGTGGCCTCCCAGCATCGCGCCATTCGCCATAATGATATGGCTGCCAAGGCAGGCGTTGTGGCCCACGTGCGAATTGACCATGAGAAAATTGTTGGACCCAATGATCGTTGCCTCCTCCGGCTTGGCCGAGCCATGCACCGTCGCACCCTCCCGAAACACATTATGATCGCCAATGATCAAGCGCGCCGGGTCGCCCTTGTATTTGAGATCTTGCGGCGCGTCGCCAATGACGCACCCGCAATGAAACTGGTTATGCGCTCCAATGGTGGCGTGTCCGGTAAGATAAACATGCGGCCCCACCTGGCATCCCGGTCCAAGGGAAACATGCGCGTCGATCACCGCGTAGGGCCGGACTTCCACAGTGGAATCCAGTTGAGCTTTGGGACTAATGATGGCCGTTGGATGGATCATTCGAGCGCATTCATAGAGGCACAACTGACCGGCAGCGTCAAGCTTCGCGCCCCGGCAGCGCGATTAAAACCGATGATCCGTTTTTATCCACTCCTCTGGCCGCCAGGGCGGCGCGCGATGGAATGCGCGCCCTGCCTGGCAAGGCAGAGAAATCCTCTTCATCTTTTCTTAAGGTGACGTCTGCGAGAGTGACGGCAGGGCACGGCTGTGTTAGACCAGTCGCCGCCCCGATGAGATGAGAATCCTGATTGTTGAAGATGAACCGGATTTGCTCCGCTGCCTGGCCCAGGCTTTGCGGGAGGAAGGCTACGCGGTGGACGCCGCGCCCGACGGCGAAGAGGGCCTCTTTCGCGCCGAAACTTATGATTATGACGCCATTATTCTTGACGTGATGCTGCCCAAGCTGGATGGCTGGGCCGTTCTCCAGCGCCTGCGCCAAAGCAAAAAGACGCCCGTGCTCATGCTGACCGCGCGGGACCAATCGCGCGACCGCGTGCGCGGCTTGGACAGTGGCGCGGACGATTATGTAATCAAGCCGTTCGATTTGCCGGAGTTGTTCGCGCGGCTGCGCGCGCTCATTCGCCGCGGCGCGGATAAAACTTCCAACGCCCTCGAAATCGCCGGATTGAAAATCGACCTGGCCGCGCGCCGGGTTTCCCTCGACGGCCGGGCCGTCGAATTAACGGCGCGGGAGTACGCGCTGGTCGAGTACCTCGCGCTCCATCGCGGCGAAGTCATCACCCGCACACGCCTCTACGAACATCTCTTCGACGAGAACGACAGCACACTTTCCAATTTGCTGGACGTCCATGTCTCCAACGTGCGGAAAAAATTGGGCGCGCAACTTATCGCCACGCGCCGGGG
>Ga0182016_10003371_pt1 | contig 18317 bp, 10 predicted proteins | sample 712S2MmetaG_FD_120491 | JGI IMG/M metagenome (GOLD analysis project Ga0182016, IMG submission 120491) | Permafrost microbial communities from Stordalen Mire, Sweden - 712S2M metaG | ecosystem: Environmental > Terrestrial > Soil > Wetlands > Permafrost | place: Sweden: Stordalen | collected...
AACTATTGATTCTATTGGTCGGGGCGGGGCGATTTGAACGCCCGACCCCCTGCGCCCAAGGCAGGTGCGCTACCAGGCTGCGCTACGCCCCGACATTTGGTGCTCTTCTGATTCTAAACCACTTCTATGCGTTAAGATACTGCCCGGCATGCCCCAATCGGTCCAAAAACGCCCCGACCGTGGCAAAACCGTGACAAAACCCCATCAGTTGGGCCTCTCCGTGTCAAAACCCGGCCAGCTGGCTAAGTATGATCGTGCCACGTGCGGGGATACTCATTCCCCTGGCAAGGTGGCCGGGCTTTTTCTGGCCTGTGGCCGCCGGTTTCATGATGCCAAAACAGCTTGCGACGCCCTAATAACGCTTTTACCGTTATGAATAGCTTTTGGTTTGCCACCCGGCAACAAGTTTCGTGCAGGAAATACGGCGCTGTCGGAACATGGACGGGAGTTGAAGATGGGCCGGATCGCATCTGGCCATCGTGTGGCCAAAACTCCCCTGGAGTTGAGGACGATATCAACGCATAACGCGCAGAACGAGTTTGTTAAGGAGAATGCTCGCGGCTATATTCACGATGAGTGCCGAGCAAATTTCGTCATGACCGCGCAGACCAGGAGCGCTCGAAGCGGCGGAATCGGTTTTCACGCTTACGAGCCTTCTCTTCCTATAACCGGACGAGGTTGCCGCTGATTGAGCCGCTCAATGCACTGAAACGAAAGAGCCCGAGTGGTGCAGCCGCAGGCCTCCCACTAACTGGGTGTGAGCGAATCGAGGCAGATCAGGATCGTCCCGTCCGGGCGCTCTTCAAAATGAACCCTCCCCGCTTCCACCCATTGGTATATCACGCGCTCGGTCACTCGGGCGCAGCTTGCCGCCAAACCTGCCGGGAGCATGGATACTTCGTGCCCGCAGCGCCGGCAGAACCCCGGCTTGAACGGTAATTCACCCATCAAGACCGATACCTCGCGCTTCTCCACGATGAGGGTGATGCGTCGCTTGATCCTCACTGGCCCCGAGTATGGCAGGGCTTGCGCCCAGTTGTCATTCAGAGCCGTCTCAAGGTTTATGATTTCTTATCAATGACAAACAACTAACTCAGAATCTGTCAGTTAGAGGTCAAGGCCGCGTATTCCTGCCGGGCCTGCTGAAGCACCGGCACGTTCGCGTCGGCATCCTTCCACAGATCCAGAAAGCGCTCGTAAGCCGCCCGGCTTTCGCTCCGCTTCCCTTGCATGCTGTAGGCCCGCGCCAGCCCCAGGAAGCCCAACGGATACATGGGCGAAACCGGATCAATTCCGGGGTTTTCGGTGATCGCCCGGTACTCTATTACGGCCCGCTCCGGCAACCCGGCGTCCAGAAAAGCACGGCCGCGCACGAATGGAATAATGTAGTCTTTGAGTTCGTACACCTGCGCCGGTTCCATCAGCTTCACCGCCTCGGGGGCTTTGTGCTGATAGACAGCCAGTGCTGCCTCTACCAAAGGAAGATCCACCTTATCTCTCAGCACGCTGTGCCGCGGGTCGCCCTTCAATATGCCGATCACCCGCTGGGCGTAAGAAGCGTTCCCGGCTAGCGCTGCGGCAACTCCGGATTGAGTGGCTACCTCAACGTCCTGATCGGGCGGGATTTTTTCGGCTTCCGCCCGAGCCTCCGGCAGGAAGCCGGCGAACAGGTCCACCTGTTCCTCGTCCATAAATATTTCGATCGGAAAGTCTTCTTTATTCTGGCGCCGGGACGCTTCCACCGCCTCGCGAAACATCTCACGCGCGAGCTGGATTCGGCCCCCGGCCGCCGCCGCATAGCCCTCGTTCTCCAGGGTCGCATCCTCGGAGCCCTTTCCCTTGTCCCACGCTACCTGCGTAGCCATCGATCGCGCGTCTTTTTGTCCATACGCGATTTGAAACAGAATGCTATGCAGGCCCCATCCGTCCAGGCCCTGCGCCAGCGCGTTGCGGCAAGTGGCTTTCGCTTCTTCGTAGAGATTCGCTTTCTTTTGCGCTCTCGCTAGTGCAGTTTGAACATCGATGGATCCCGGATTCAGTTTGGAGGCCTCCAGCGCCGTCGCGACCGACTCCGGATAACGGCCCATGACAATATAGAGGTTCGCGAGCTCCCCCCGCGGTCTCAAGTCGTGGGGATAGAGGCTGGCCCACACCTTGGCAGTGTCGGCAGCCCGCTCCAGGTCGCCTTGTGCGACCCAGAAGTACCTCAAGGCAATCCGGAGTTTCTCCTTTTCGCTCACCTCGCCGCTAAGCGCGTAAGCTTTTGCCGCGTCTTCATCGGCCCGTTTGAACTCCCCGGCGTTGTAGAGAATTGAGCTGCGGGCTGCGTATGCCGAGGCGAACTTTGGGTCCAGTTCGATCGCGTGGGTGAGAAGGGGAAGTGTTTTCTCCAGGCTACCTACCTTATAAGAAGCCTGTGCCTGAGAATAGGCTACCAGCGCGTCGAATGACTTCGTCGTCATCTGCTGGAGGGGAACATCAAACTGCTTGATGGAAAGGGGGGATTCCCCAAGTTGACGCCGGATCTGCTCCGTCATATGGTCCAACCCGGATAGAACTTTCTCCTTCGTCGCCGCCTCGGATTTCTCCCGCGTTATCGCCGTTCCCGTCCCACAATTCAGCGCATCCAGGGTCATCAGGAAGTGCGAACCCACGCTCACAATCTCCCCGGCGATCACCGCTTGCCCGTTGTTGCGGGCGCACACTTCCTGGGCGACTGCCTCGGTTAGGCTTTCGGATGGCTGACGCCCCATCAACTGCAATGTTTTCAATACCGTGGAGTGAGATAAAACGCCCAGTTGCGGCGACTGCGCCAGTTTGATCTCCACCGCGTTCCTCAGCGTCAAATCGAAGGCTGGGTCGTTCCCGCGATTCACGAAATCCGCTACCACTATGGTTTGGTAGCCGTTTGAGGCGGGCCGGTGGGCTACGCGATAGGTGATGGCGCCGACCGCCCCCACCAGGACCAAAGTGGCCACGCCCCACAAGACGAGGCGCCGGTTTGCCACGGGAGATCTCCCCAAGGGACCATCGAAATACTCTTCAATAACAGCCGTCGTCTGCGTGTGCGATGCGTGCAGCAGTGCCGGAGTCACTTGGGCCTCGACGGCAGCGGCGAACTGATACCCGCGCCCCGGGATCGTCAGGATATAGCGCTTATCCTTGGTCTCCGCCAGGGCCTTTCTCAACAGGAACACACTTTGCGTGAGGTTCCCTTCTTCCACGATGCTGTCCGGCCAGACGGCGCTCAACAACTCTTCCTTGGTGAGTACACGCCCTGGGTTGCGGGCCATATAAAGGAGCAGATCGAACGCCTTGGACGTCAACGGAACGGTTTGCTCGTTGAGGGTCAAACAGCGCGAAGCCGGCTGTATCTGAAAGTCCCCAAAACGCAAGAGTTGGCGTTCTGTTGCGCTCATTGTTTGCGTCTCAATCCCCGCGAAAGCTCCAGAAGCATAACACATTACGTCTCCACTTTCGGGCACCGGCTCTCTAAGTTACTGATTTCAAATGATTGAGAACGAATTGAGAACTCTTGAGGCCGATTGAGGACTTCAAATCGGCCCCGGACGTTTGATGGAGAACGGAAGTCAGCGGAAACTTCGCTGAACGGAAGGAAAAGGATAACTGAAATGAAACGAATCTTATCGATGTTAGGAAGTCCAGCGGTGGCCGCCGGCGTAATCGTAGTCGCTGCCATGGCCACTCCCGCGCAAGCCGCCGTACTTCAGGTGAGCGGGAGCGCCCCTTACCTGTGCGCCGCGGTCTATAACAACGACACCTACAACGGATCGGTTGTCTACGCACATTCCTGCTCCGAGTCACCGAACCAGCAGTGGACCTTCATCAGCGGGCAAATTACAGGAATTGGCTCGGCCAACCTGATCCCAAGGTGCCTCGACGCGGGCAGCAGCAATCCAGCCCCTGGAACCGTGGTCGTCATGAATCAATGCAACGGTTCTCTGAGCCAGCAATGGTTAGTCGATGGCTATGTTGTTTCTGCCCCGCAATCCCAGTGCCTGGACAGCGCCGGGCCATCGTTCGAAGGTGGTACCGAGCTGATTATCAACAATTGCAACGGAAGTGCGAGCCAGAACTGGATTGTCCGGGGTTTGGCGCTCCAGGCAAACACGGGCGCGCTCAGCATGTGCGCCAACGTGAAGGGCAACAATACCGCCAGCGGCACACCCGTGGTGGACTATTACTGCATCCTAACCTTTAACGAATTGTGGGACTACCAGAACGGTCTCCTGTATGGCCTGGGTACGGATGGCACAACCACCAACTGTCTCACGGGGGGCTCCGTCGCGGGAAGCCTGGTCACCTTGCAGACATGCACTCCAAACAATCCGAACCAGATGTGGTGGTTTGACGGTAATGACTCCGAAGCAAATCCCCCATACCCTTGGACCCTCGTCCGAGGGTGGTACAGCGGTCTGTGCCTGAATAGTTCCAGCGGGTCCCCCAACACCCAGTTGATCGTCAGCAACTGCACGCCCACGGCAAGCCAATCCTGGGCAGTGGAATAGCCGAGCCGCGACTGTCAAAGAGCTTATTAGATTCACCAAAAGAAAGGAACAATTGAAATGAAGACCATATTACGAATGCTATGGGCTTTGCCCCTGCTTTTACTGGCCGCCGCCGCCGTCGCGCCCGTCGAGGCCTTCACTCTCCAGCCTGGTGGAAACGCCCCCTACCTGTGCGCCACTACTACTAACGCCACCACGGGCAACGGAACTCCTGTGGTGCTCCAAGACTGCTCCGGCTATCCCAACCAACAATGGAACTGGGTGAACGGACAGATTCAAGGACCTACGGTCAATGGAACCGAGTGCCTGGATAATCTGTTTGGCAGTGATGCCAACCGGTTCCAGCCGGTGTACATGAACCCGTGCAGCGGCTCCGAAAGCCAACAGTGGAGTCTCGGGGGTTCCGGCCCCGTTATCGGTTTGGTGCTTTCCGTTTCACAATGCCTGGATAGCGTGGGCGGGCCCAACGTAGGAGGGTTCACACAGCTTGTCGTCAACACTTGCCTTGAGTCACCCCCCAGCCAAAATTGGACTCTGGAAAGGCTGGAGCTCTCGCTGGAAGAGGTCTACCCTTACCAGTGTATTTCCCTTGAGGGAGGGGGTATTACAAGCGGAACGAACGCAATCGTCACCTCCTGCAATGATTCGCCGTCGCAACGCTGGGCCCTTCAAAACAACAAACTAATGGGACTCGGAACGTGGAATGGGAACTCAATGTGTCTTGAGCCGGCGGGGAGCTACGTAACACTGGGAAATTGTACCCCCCAATGGAACGCGGGAATAGCATATCTACCAGTTTTGCCGGTGATCGTCGACACGACCACTTACGTGTTCTGCCTGGACGCCTCGGGGCCCCCGGCTCCTGGTGGCGGGACATACCTCGTGCTCAACGACTGCAACCTCTCCGGTTCGGCGACCCAGAATTGGGCCTTGCGCTAGCTTCTAAGGAACTCACGCCGCACGGATGTGCATCTCTTGTGGAAACAGGAACCTGATGTCCACCCCATTCTTCGCGTTTGCGTTTAAGGCAACTGGGCCCGCGCGAAGAGCTCTTTCTCCAACGTCGTGGGTTCTAACACCGGCAAGAAACTGCTTTCAAGCAGAATGCATCTTGCCTGGCCCAGTCGCAGTAGCGCCAAGGCCTAACGTTATTTACCCGAAAGACGTTGCAAATCCCGTACATCCACTCGGTAGTTCTCGCCAGCTACCTCAGCGGCATTGGCCAAGGCTTGCTGGGCGCGCGCCTCCAGTTCGCCTGCCTCTTTCTTGCGATGGATCTTGCGAAGCACGCAGGCATAGTCCATCTCCCAGCGCGCAATCGAAGGATGATCCACCCCGAGTGTCCGCTCGCGAATCTCCAGCGCCCTTTTGTGGAGTTTCGCGCTCTCATCGTAGCGCCCTTCCAGGGAATCAATCAGCGCCACTTTGTGCAAAATAGCCGCGAACTCGGGGTGATCCGGCCCCAGCGCGGCTTCATCGATTTTAAGAGCGCGGGTGCACAGGTCTTCGGCTGCTTCGTAGTGACGCCGGTCTATCTCCAGCACAGCCAGGCCAGTCAAGACGACGGCTATCTGAGGGTAATCGGGACCAAAAGATTTTTCATAGATGGCGAGCGCCCGTCGCAGCAGAGGCTCGGCTTCCTCCACCCGCCCCTCCTCTTCGTAAAGCGCGGCAATCTCTTGAATGGCGTTGGCGACACGCGCGTGTCCGGGACCGAGCGCTGCCTCCAATCTAGGAAGAACCTCCTCCACCAGCACGTCGGCTCTGCTGTATTGCCTTAGGTTGCGGTACAGCTTCGCCAGCCCTAAACGTGTTTCGGCAACCTCTGGATGACCGTCCCCCAAACCGCTTTGCCTGAGCGCAAGCGCGCGCCGGTACCCCGCTTCGGCCTCCTTATAGAGGCCCAAAGTCATCTGCAAAGCGGCAAAATCGCTGAGAGTTGCCGCAACCTTCAGTTGATCCACGCGTGCGCCGCTCTGCCTCATGGATAGTGAATCCCGATACGTTGCCGCCGCCTCCAAATCTTTTCCCAGACTCACCTGGACCGACGCGAGCGTGTCTAACGCGTCGGCGACGTAGGGGTGCTGCGCCCCGAGTGAGGAGCGGAAGATTGCAATGGACTGAAGGCAAAGCGGCAGCGCCTGATCTGGATGACCTTTTGTTCGAGCGATGCGACCGAGATTCAAGATAATCGCAGCGGAATCCACCACTGCGCCGTGATCCTGGTTCAGCGCAAGAGATTGGCGATATAGGTTCTCCGCCTCGTCCAGGTTGCCGAGGGCTTGCTCCACGCGCGCCAGATAGCTTTCGCTCCGGGCGCGGGGCTGCCACGCGGACTGTTGGTTGGCGATGGTGAGCGCCGAATGAAAGCTCGCTTCCGCCTCCCTGTAGTTTGCGCTCCTCTGTTCGGCCTGCCCCTGTGCGATCAGGTTCGACCATTCACCGGTAGAAGCCGCCTCAAGCAAACCAAGGGACACGAAAGCCGCAGCTACCAAGACCCGGATCGCGCCGCGCCCCATTTGACACCGCCATTCTCTATCTATCTAGTAGATATAAGTACTTTAATTTCAGTACTTTGTGCGGGTAGTGTATCAGCAAGAACGCTTGGAGAAAAGGGGGTGTGCGCGATTCTGTGAGGTTTAGTCGGTAACGGCCGTGCCGAATGGAACAAGAGTCTTAATGCGCTCCGCGCCGTCGACTCTCGAGATCTTCCATCCCGAACTGGATCTGGAAAGATAGACGAACTGCACTTCATTGCGATCGCGGTACACATACTCGACGCGCACCTTAGCCAACCCAGCCGTTACCGTTTGCGGAGGCGAAAGGGCGACGCCCTGAACGGAAGCATTCGAGGTTTTCAAGTAATCGGCAAAGTTCGCCGTGCCCGATTCCTTTAGGGTCTCCGCGAGTTGATCTTTCATCTGGTCGGTGTAGCAGTCGAGGTAAGCCTGAGGATCGGCCAAACGGGCGGCATCCAGCATTGCATAGATCGCATCTTCCGGAGCTTTCTCGCGCGGCTTCAAACTGGCGGCCAAGGAACCAAGCGAAACATCGGACGCCCGCCAGCCTTTACTTTTCGCAACACCAATGAGCAACGCCGCGGCGATTACCCCAGCCGTAATCACCCCGGGCAATTTGGATTGATTCATTTCTTCACATCCGGATTCTCGGCGCGCCTGACAATTGTCAGATCCAGATTGCCATCGGGGTCTACGATCATCTTCTTGATGCGCGGCAGTATTTGCTCCATCGCTTCCAAATAGGCACGCTCCCCGGTAACCTGCGGAGCCTTCTCATACTCCGCCTCTATACCGAGGAAGCGCGAAGCCTCACCGGTTGCCCGGTCAATGCGCGACTCCTTGTAGCCCCGCGCCGATTCCATGAGCTGCGCCGCTTCACCGCGCGCCCGCGGCAACAGGTCGTTGGCATAACCCTGCGCTTCATTGAGCGTACGCAGCGAATCCGCGCGCGCGCTCGCGACATCCCGGAACGCATCAGCGGCTTCCGCCGGCGGCGTTACGACGTCGATATTCACGCTGGCGAGCACCAGCCCTGTGTGATAACCGTCCAGACTCTTCTGCGCAGCCGCTTGAACAGCATTCTGAATGGCCACCTTCTCGGTGGTTAGGATATCGTCCACATTCGTATGGGAAAAGCGCCGCGCGAGTTCGGACTCGACAATTCCGCGAATGGCCGCCTCCACGTCCTGGGTATGAAACAGAAACAGCGCCGGGTCGCCGACGGAGTATTGCACCACCACGGTGGCGTTGATAATGTTCTGGTCGCCGGTGACGAATTGCGAAGCCCCGGGTTGCGTACGCCCCAGCACGCTGTCTGGCAGGTCGCCACCAATCACCAATCTGCGCGTCTGCCGCACTTTTAGCTTGTAGACGCTGTCGACCGGCCACGGCAAAGCATAGTGCAGGCCGGGATCGACGCGCGGCTCAACCACAGACCCGAACCGTGTGACCACCGCCTGCTGATCGGGCTGCACCAGAAACACGCCGGAAAGCAGCCAGAGCGCGAGTAAGATGAACGGCCACCGGGGCGTCCGGCGCTGCTCTTGCGCAGTTTCTGCGGTGTCCGGCCGCGCGAAAAGCGTACTGCTCATTTCAGGCCGGCTTCTCCCTTAGTTAATACCCTGAGTAACTCAGAATCGGAACTCATGATCACTGTGGTCTTGTCATCGAGAACCTTCTTATAAGACTCCAGTGTTCGCACCAACTTATAGAAGCGCGGATTCTTCGAGTAAGCCGCCCCATAGATCTTAGTTGCTTGTGCATCGCCCTCGCCGCGCAGCTTTTCCGCATCCCGGTAGGCGGCGGAAAGTATCTCTTCTTTCTGGCGATCCGCGTCGGCCCGGATACTCAACGCTTGCTCTTCGCCCTCGGCGCGATACTGCCGTGCGATGCGCTCGCGCTCGGCCCGCATTCGGGCGTAAACGCTTTGCTTATTCTGCTCGGGTAAGTTGAGCCGTTTGATACGCACATCAATAACACTCAGCCCATACTGCTCCAGCGCCGCGCGATCGGTGGCCGCGGTCAGTTGATCGAGCATGGATGCAGCCTGGATCTTCTCCGGAGTGGTGGATACCAAGGTATCGAGGTCCCGACCTCCGATCGCCGCCGAGAGCCCGGACCAGATGATGTCGTGCAGCCGCATCTCCGCCGCAGTGGCATCGCCCACGGTTTGCACAAAGCGATTGGGATCTTCGATACGCCACGCGACATAGTTCTCAATCACAATGTTCTTTTTATCGCGGGTGAGAAATTCCGACGGGCGTGGATTGTAGATCCGCAAACGCCGGTCAAAACGAAGCAGGCTTTGGAAAGGCCATTTCACGTGCAGCCCCGCGTCGGTAACCGTATACAATGGGCGTCCGAACTGCGTCACCAATCCGAATTCGGTCTCCCGGATCGAAAAGAATGTAGCCCAGAGAATGATGAGCGCCGCGGCGCCGCCTCCGATCCACTTATAGAGCGTCCGCTTAGTCATATTATTGATCCTGTAAATTGCGTAAGCCCGCGGGTAAGTCGACGCCGTCCTCGAGCAGCAGCAGATGCCTGCGGCCCTCATGCTTGTCGACAATCAGTTTCTTTTTCCCGGGCAGCACGGCTTCAATCGTTTCCAGATACAGACGGTGCTCCGTCGCTGCCTGCGCGGAACGGAACGCGACTTCCGTCAATCCGAACCTGGACGCATCGCCTTCCGCGCGCTGGGTGCGTCCAATAGCATACGCGGCCGCGTTGCGAAGCATAGCCTGGGAGTTTCCGCGAGCCAGTGCGAGTTGTTCATTCCGGTAACCTTCCGCTTCGTTGATCACCCGATTCTTTTCTTCAAACGCGCCCGAGACATCGCGGTAGGCATCCACCACTTCGAGAGACGGATGCACATCCTCCAGGCGGACTTGCAGTACATTTACTCCCGCGGCGTAATGGTCGAGGAGCGCCTGAATCTCTTTTCGAGCACGGATCTCGATGGCCTGGCGTTCCGCTGTCAGCAGCGCATCAATGGGCTCTTGGGTGACGATGGATTCGATCACCGATTCAGCCGCTACGCGCACAGTGGCATCGCCGTCCTGCTGGTGAAAGACGAAGTCATCGGGATGTTCCGGACTATAGTGCACCGTGCAGTTCAGTTCGATCATATTCTGATCGCCCGATAACATCAGCGATTCTTCCGGTACCTTTTGGAAGCGGCCCGACCGGTGCTGCACGTTCCATTCATAGGCGGCGGGCTCGGCTTCGCTGGATTTCGCATTTGACCGGAATCCGATCTCCGCAACGCGCACGCCATGGGCGCGCACGCGGGTCAAGCGTTCCACCGGCCAGGGAAATTTATAGTGCAAGCCGGGCTCGCGATTCGTAAGCTTGCGGCCAAACCGTTCGATGATGCCGGTCTCATCGGGCTGCAAGGTATAGAAGCCGCTGAGCACAAACAACACTCCGCAAGCTATCGCCGCGGGCCTCAGCCACTCGCGGTAGTGATCCGCCAGCCAGCCCGTAATCGCGTCGAATTCCAGGTGCTGGGCGAAGTCCCCCACTCCCGCCAGCGGAGCCTTTAGCTTGTCGAGCCACGGCTGGAACCACTCCGCCCTGCCTTTGCGCGGCACGTACAGCAGCCGCAGGGAGTTCATCATCACCAGGAAGGAAGACACCTGATGTGTCACGGCCGCGCCCACGGGACCGAGTTTGCCGGTGGCCGCGAGCAGCACCGCCGTCGCATTGAAGATAAGGGCGAAGACGATAATGTTCTGCCATGCCGTCGTAACCGCCTGCCGGCTCACGCGGAAGAATTCCGGAAGCTGCGCCAGCGAATGCGGAAGATAGATCGCGTCGGCAGCCTCCGCCGTAATGGCGCTGGCGCCCGCTACAGCAATACCAACCGACGCGCTCGCCAGCGCCGGTGCGTCGTTCACGCCGTCGCCGATCATGGCGGTGCGCCGTCCACTCTGAGTGAGCGCGCGAATACGCTCCAGCTTCTGTTGCGGTAACAGACCAGCCTCGAAATCGGAGATACCTGCCTCGCGCGCGATTACTTCCGCTGCACGGCTGTTGTCTCCGGACAGCACTAACTGGTTCGAAAGGCCCGCATCGCGCAAAGCCTGCACGGCTTCACGAACCCCTTCCCGCAGACGATCCCGCAACAGAATCGCGCCAGCCAGCCGGCCTTCCTCCGACACAAGAACCGCGGTGGCGCCGAAGCGCTCGGCCTCTTCCTGCACTGAACTAATGCCACCCACGCCGGCTTCCGAAAGCAGCAGGGCGTTCCCGGCTAACACGGCTTTGCCATTGACGGAAGCGGAGACTCCGCGGCCCGGAAGAATCTGTGAATCGAACACCTCGGGAACAGACGCGTGACGCTTGCCTGCCTCTTCGCGAATCACCAGCGCCAGCGGGTGCGTCGAAGCATGTTCCACGGCGGCGGCTAACCCAAGCAGATCGCTTTCACTGCGCCCCAACGCGATGATGCGGACCACTTCAAAGGCAGCATCGGTAATGGTGCCGGTCTTATCGAAGATGATGGTATCCACCTTCGCGGCCCGCTGCAGGACGGCTCCGCCGCGCACCAGAATGCCGCGACGCGCGAGGCCCCCAATGGCCGCGACCATGGCGGTGGGCGTGGCCAGGATCAAGGCGCAGGGACAGGCCACAATCAAGACGGCTACGGTGCGCGACCAGTCTCGGGTGAAGTAGAAGGTCAATGCCGCGGCCAGCAGCAGCGCGGGCAGAAAGTACTTCGCAACGCGATCGGCCAGACGCTCGACGGGCGCACGTTTTTCCTGCGCTTCCTTCACCAGTTCGATGACGCGCGCGAGCGTGGTGTTGGGCCCGCTGCGCGCCACCCGTACGCGCAGCAGTCCATTTCCGTTCAGAGATCCGGAAAACACTTCCGACGCCGGCTGCTTCTCGGAAGGTAGAGGCTCGCCCGTGATGGAAGACTCATCGACATAGGAAAGCCCATGCTCGACAACGCCGTCGGCCGGAATGCGCTCGCCCGCGCGAACCAGGATCAGATCGCCCGGCATCAGCAACTCCGCGGCGATTTCTTCTTCGCGGCCGTCCCGCAACAAGGTGGCGATGCGAGGCAATTCCTCGATGAATTGTTTGATGGAAGCTTCGGTCCTGCCCGCTGCGTAAGATTCCAGACCTTCGCCCACCAGCACGATAAACATGGCCTCAGCCGCGGCTATGTACTCGCCCACGGCAAGCGCCGCGATCACCGCCACGCAAAGTGCGATATCGGCCGAGATGCGCTTTTCCAGCAAGGCCGATATCGAGTTATAGAACGTCTTATATCCGGCCAGCAGCGTAATGAAGATCGCTGTGTCGATGCCGAAGACGTACTTGAAGGCCCCGGTGAAGTTCAGCAGCAGCAGGATGCCGACAAACGCCGCAAATATGTAATAGCGAACTCGCTCGCGTGTTCCTTCTTCCGCAACTTCTTGCACGCTCGTTGTCTCCTGCTTGGCCCCTACTTGCCTGTGTAAGTGATCCACATCGGCGAGGCCCACACAATCTCACCGTTGTCTTGCTCTCCGCGTACGTAGTAGTAGCTGGCCTTGCCTTTCACAGGGCTGTTATCGCGCCACGAAAACTCGACCTTGTCGGCGCCCGGATCGGTGGAATAGACGTAGTTGCTGTCTTTCACAATCACCACCTTGCTGAACTTGGAGGTGCCTTCCAGCTTCACATGGATAGTGGGCGCTTCGGCGGAAGAAAACGCGTCGCCCATAATATAAGGTCCACTGCGGACATCGGCCAGGATGTTATCCGTGGCTCCGTAGACATGGCGCTTCTGAAACGCGTCCAGGATCGACTCGCGCGACAGATCTTTCGCCAGTAGATTGCAATAGCTCATATGCGTCGAGATATGGTCGGAGCTGGCCTGGAAGCCTAACTTATAGCCCTTCTGCAACGCGACGTTGACGAAGCCTTTGGGCCTCCAGTTGCCGATCGAATCCTTTTCCGAATTCGAACGCGGCCCATCCGGAATTTCGTAATTCTGGCGGTCGCCCTGGTATATCTCCACGATGGGCTCAGCCAGCGTGTCGTTGTCGCGCCAATCCGTCCCCATGGCTGTGGCGGTGGTATGCGAAGCAGTAATGCCATTGAAGAATTTCAGATAGGCGTAAAGTGTCTGCGTATCTGGCGCCGGATCTGGTTTCAGTTCGTCTGAGATCGGCTGCCGCGGCAGCACGCGAACGCCGCGCTGCGCAAAGACTACGTTGCGGTGTCCTTCTGGATAGTTCACGCTACGCTCGTAACTGAACATAGGAACGAATTTACCGGGCGAATAGAACACGTCCGTCAGCTTCTGCTCCAACCACCATGTGTATTCGCGAGCCGCGCCGTTGTCGTGGTCACAGCAGCCAATCCAATCGAGCGCGCCGGCATCCACCGCATAGCGGTATTGGTCAATCACCGATCCGTCGCCACCGCCATCCATGGAGATCTCGCTGTGCCTGTGGAACTCGCCGCGGACTACTCGCAGGTCTCCATTGGCGCTGGGCAGCTTGTAATCCCGAATCGCCTTTACCATCGAAAGATCTGTCTTATCCGCCACTACCTGAGCACCGGCGAGTGCGACAGCCGGTGCGGGAGAAACAGAGGGCGAGCCAGACGCGGGTCCTAAGCTAACCTCACTCGAATACAGATCGTTGTTGTAGGGGTCCTCCTTGCGGGTGGCCGTTATTCCCAAAGGCGAGTTGATGACTTCGCCAATCTGGAACTGCCTCCGGTTGTCACTCGATCCAACTACCAGTAAGTGCCCAGGGCGCGTAGCAACTAAGGCCGGCCTGTTATCCAGAAGGTTGTCGCTATGGTTCAGGAAAATCGGTTTCGTCCAGTTGCCGGCATCATAGGAAGTTACAAACTCGGTCCACACCGTGCCCAGCGGACTCCAGGTAGTGGGATGCGCGCTACGAATCGCAAGCCAGATTCGGCCGGACGAATCCACGGTCAGCCGGGGATAGTTATTCCTCGCGTTCTGCATGTTACGAGCGGAGCGGTCCGCTTCACGCATCTTGGCGTTGTTCGGATCCGGGTCCAGCTTCTGCGATTCCTGCTGCAAGCCAGCCTTTTCAATCAGGGTGCTGGGAACGCCTGGCAATACAGAGCCGACGTCCGTTGCAGTCTCCACCACTCGTCCGTCCGGTTCAAATCCACGGAGCCTGATGGCCCGGCCCTGGTACACCGCGACTCCCGTGGTGTTGTAAGCGCCGAAGTCTTTGCCCCAACCTTTGCCGCCTTCCTCATACGCCACCCAAAGGCGTCCCGAAGGCTCATACGCCAAGGATGGATAAGCTTCATAGCGGGCACTGACGGCTACAGGCAGCTCCGCGCCCCACTGGCCGCCTGTTTCGGATCGCATGTAGATGTCATAGTTCTCATTGCGGTAAGAATCCCAGGCGATGGTCACCTTGCCATTCGCGCCGGCTGCTATGGCCGGGTTCCATTCATTCGCCTGAGAGTTTGATACTTTTTGCGGAGCGCCGAACCTGTCGCCGGCTTGCGCGGCGGCAAAGATCGCAGCCTTTCCCTCGCGCCAACCTTGCCATGCCGCCCATACATTGCCGGTCGAATCCGTTGCCGCCACCGGCGTTACATCGTTGCCCGCTTCATTCGAGATTTGCAGTTTCGTCCCTGGCTTGCCGTTCGGAAGCACGCGAGCGAAGATGTCAAAGTTAGGCTTCCCGGTGGGGAACTTCGTGTTCTGGGACCAGATCACCCACGGCCGGTCCTGGCCATCCACAGCCACCGCCACGCGGAACAGGTCGAGACCCGCTTCGGTGACAGCGACTGGCGCGCCCCAGACACCTCCGGAGTACTTCCTTAGAAAGACCTGGTCGCCGCCAGTGGGCGACTTCCACTTACTGAAGTCTTTAGGCCGGCTGTCCAGAGACGCGCGCAAGTTGTTGTGGTCCGGGTTGTGATGGAACTGGATGTAGGCCAGCCAGATGTCGCCATTGTTCGCGGACGCCGTTACCGGAAAGTCCTCTTCCTCTTTAGTGTTCGTGATCTGCTGCGAGGCAGGAATCCGCTCTACCAGCACCCGCCCTTTGAGTTCAGGCAAAGTGGTTCCATAGGGCGTCTGGCTGGCGCGGAACGAGAAATCTCCTTGCGCCGTGGTCACCTTAAATTCAGCATCGTCACCCGGCAGCGAGGCGGTGACGATGATTCCGTTCGCTACGATTCCGCTCCCCGGCAAGGCCGTCGGAACTGTTCCACTGAATAAACGAACGGTGTGTGTGGATACATGCCACATGTGGTCGACGATGCCGTCCGCACCTTCGAAACGCCACGGATCAATCGATTTGATGGAAGCGCCGCTCGTTTCAACGGTGCCGTCCCATCGCACCGAGGTTGTATCTCCAACCCCGAGAAGAATCCGTACTGAAACTACGTTCTGTGCCACTAAGGGTATTGAAGCAAGTAGGAATAAGAGGTTCTTCATAACGTGTCAGCTATTGGCCGTCTCCGGTCTTGGTTATATCTTTGACAGCTTCGGCAAATGACTTAGAACCTTTGGTGCGGTGAATCCGTCCATTCAGCACGTCGTCCCACGTAATGAAGGGATAGAGATGATGTGTTTGGGCCTGGTCTTCGAACAAAGCTTTTAGTTCAGCCAGTTTCTCAGGGTACTTCTTGGCTAAGTCGATACGCTCTGTGTAGTCATCATTCAGGTTGTATAGCTCCCAGGCGTTTTCGTCAAAAGGTTTCGTGCTTTGCGCATTTCCAGTGAGCTGGCTATTCGGGTAGGCCAATTCAGCTTTCCACCCGTCGTGGTAAATCGCCCTGGAACCAAAGATGTAGTAATACTGCAGCGTGTGACGGGAAGCCGCCTTGGCATCGTTAATCGAGTATGCCAATGAAGTTCCTTCAATGGCATCCTGCTTGATTCCCCGGATCTGCTCTGGAGCCTTGATGCCTACGATATCGAGTGTCGTAGGAAGAAGATCAATTACATGGCTGTACTGGGTGCGAATTCCGCCCGGGTCCTTGATACCCTTCGGGTAGTAGAGAATGAGTGGATTGTGAGTGCCGCCTTCACTGTTCGCATCCTGTTTCCAGTACTTGAAGGGCGTGTTTGCGGCCTGCGCCCAGCCAAGCGGATAATTCCCCTCCGTGGCGGCAGATGTACCGATCTCCCCAATCTTACCCAGGTTGTAATCAATATTCTCTTTCTCCGTTAGGCTCTTGCCGAACAAAGGGCGATCGATATCTCCATTCAAAGTGCCTTCTTTGCTCGCGCCGTTGTCACCGATTGAAATGAATACAACAGTGTTATCCAATTGGTTGATTTCCTTCAAGTGGTTGACCAAGCGGCCCACTTCATAATCCGTGTAAGTCAGATAACCGGCATAGACTTCCATGAAACGCGCGTAAAGCGTTTTCTCGTCCTCTGACAACTGATCCCACGCCTTAATGTCCGGGTTGCGATCGGGAAGTTTCGCATCGGCAGGAATAACGCCAAGTTTCTTCTGACGCTCAAACACTTCCTCACGGTAAGCATCCCAGCCCCTGTCGAATTTGCCCTTGTATTGATCGCTCCAGTATTTGTCTACCTGGTGCGGAGCATGAGTGGCTCCGGGCGCGTAATAGAGGAAGAAGGGCTTGTCCGGTGCTGCCTTCTTCTGATGATCGATATAAACGATGGCTTTGTCGGTGATTTGAGCGCTCAAGTGGCGGCCATCGGGACGGACGTGAGCCTGATCTTCCACCAGGTCCGGTTTGTATTGGTCGGTCTGCGAGCCAAGGAATCCGAAAAAGTGGTCAAAGCCTTTTCCGGTTGGCCAGCGATCGAACGGGCCTGCATCGGTCGCATCTTCATCAGGGGTTACGCCATATTTGCCAACCGCGAATGTGTTGTAGCCGTTCTCACGAAGGATCTCCGCAATGGTTCCGTCCGAGGAAGGAAGCCGGCCATCCCAGCCGGGGAATCCCGCGGACAGAATAGTGTGTGAAAATCCGGAAACGTGCACAGATGCGCTGTTCCGGCCGGTGAGCAGAGCTGAGCGGGTTGGGGCGCAGATCGCGGTCGTATGGAAGTTGGTGTAGCGCAGACCATTGTTGGCCAGGTTGTCAAACGTGGGAGTCTGGATGAGCCCACCGAATGTGGCGGGAGCCCCAAAGCCTACGTCATCCAGTAGTATCCACACGACGTTTGGGGCGCCGGCAGGTGCTTTTACAGGTTCCGGCCACCATTCTTTTGACTCGGCCAGGGTTCTGCCAACGACTCCCTGATACGGCTGTGGTGCTTGGGCATGAAGTGAGAGTCCTGCGCTAGTCGCGAGTATTAACGTCGATATCAACGCTTTCGATATGCTTTTCTTTTTCATAGAGATCCTCCTGGTCTGAGTCATTTAGAACGAAAACTTGAGAGCGAACTGAATCTCTCGCGACAAGCGCTGCAGCGTGTAGGGTGAGCCCGCCGAAGTAATTGTCCCGGCGCCCGCGGCGCCGATGGTTGAGGCCGGATTGTTGAATTGCGGCGTGTTGAATACGTTGAAGACTTCCGTCCGGAACTGAAGGTTCTTTGTGCCCTCGCCAAATTTGAAGTTCTTAAAGAGCGACGCGTCGAGCTGCCGCGTGGGCGGGCCGCTGAGCGTGTTCTTGCCGACGTCCCCCAGCGCCAGCAGCGGCGGCGTGGTGAAATCCGAAACGTTGAACCATTCGTGGATGCTCTGCTGGCTCGAAGGCAATGCGCCGCTGGCGGAACCGACGTATTCGGCGTGCGACCCGCCGCCGGTGTTCAGGGTGTTGGTAGCCGAGAGAACCGTGAAGGGAAGACCGTCGTAGAGGCTCAGGATTCCGTTCAACTGCCATCCATTGACCGCCCAATGGAGCAAGCCATCGTGATGGAAAGGTAAGAGGTAGTTCCAACTGGCGATAAAGCGCTGTGGAATGTTGAAATCGGAATTTCCGTAATCGTACTTGTGGTCGTAAGTATCGGTGAAGGTGGCGCCGCCCGAACCGGGGTTCTGGGAGATGTAATCCAGTGCGTGGCTATAGCTGTACGATACCTGGAAAGTCAACCCGGCCGAAAAGCGCCGCTCGGCGCTAACCTGTAGCCCGTTATATTTCGAGGATGCAGTATCTTCGATTTCGTTGATCGTCGAGTATAGCGGAAAAGGACGCCGCGAAATGATGGAAGTATTTCCGGGCACGGGCTGATTCAGGTTATTGGAGACCTCAAGGTGTGTACCGCTGGTTCCCGCATAAGCAATCGTGATGATCGTAGAGGCGGTCAACTGGTGCTGAATGGACGCGTTGAACTGCTGCGTCA
>Ga0182016_10003374_pt1 | contig 18311 bp, 11 predicted proteins | sample 712S2MmetaG_FD_120491 | JGI IMG/M metagenome (GOLD analysis project Ga0182016, IMG submission 120491) | Permafrost microbial communities from Stordalen Mire, Sweden - 712S2M metaG | ecosystem: Environmental > Terrestrial > Soil > Wetlands > Permafrost | place: Sweden: Stordalen | collected...
AGCAGCGTCCGCCACTGCCACCGCCTTCCTTCTAGTCTCCTTATCGAAAATGCCTCGGGGCACCAGCGGCCGAACAGGGTCGAGCTGCGAGGACTCGCCCCGAAGCATTTCCGATCAAGGCTACACGTCCAAGTGTTTCAAGCGCAGTCTTCGGGGAGCGCATGGCCTGTGGACGTAAACCGAGGAAGATGTCGAGTCGGGTCAAGGGGCCGTGCCAAATCGCGGTTACCAACCCCACGATGAGCAAGAATTTCCGGAATCAGATAACATCGTCTGCGGGAGCACGCCCCCAGTTTGACATCGCCTGCGTTAGAAACATTGAGCGGAAGGCGAAGGCCTGGTACTCCAGCGGCTCACTGAGCAGGAACTTGCAACCTGATACCATTCTTCCGCCTTGCCCACCCGTACAACAGCTATTGAACTCTCTCTGTGATTGCCGCAGAGGTTGTGGTTCCGGCCACTGTTACAGTGCCCGATACCATCCCATGAGTTGTGCCGACCGCTGTCACCGTCGCCATACCACTCGAGTTTGTCAGAACAGAACCGGGCGAGAATGTGAGGCCCGTTCCGGCGAATAAGACCGTCGCGCCCCCTACCGGATTTCCTGTCGAATCCTTGACCAGGGCAGTAATTGGTCCAGGGAATAACTGCCCGAGAGCCGTGGTCTGGTTATTCCCGTTCTCGATCACAATGGAAGCAGCGGTGGATGGTGCTGTGATGGTCAGCGTTCCGGGCATATAGACGAAGGTGTAGTTGGTGGCTGCCAGGGTTCCCTGAGCGAGGATGATGGGATACGTTCCCGTCGACGAGGCCTGTGTCGCCGTAGTCGTCTCCAATGGTGCGCCTGTAACTACCCCTGGGCCGTCTCCATTTATAAATCCTGCGATCGAGTAGTGAAGCACCGGAATCGGTTCGCCTTGCAATACACTGTAGGCTCTTTCGGAAAGCGTGAGCGGGGCTTTGGTTGCGGTCAAAGTGAATTGTGCTCCGGGGACCGATTGGTAAGATGCCATGACACTCAGGCTTCCGACGGTAGTGGGAGTGGCCGTTACTGAAGCGACCCCGTTTATGTCGGTCACTGCTGTAGTGCTCGAGAGATTTACTCCCTTGCCTGCGAAGGTTATGATCTGGCCGGCTTGAGGAAGCCCGGCTGGGTTTGTCAGCGCCACGGTCAATGGCGCGTTGAATGGCGAACCGTATGGGGCGGACTGTCCGGAGCCCCGATATGCCTTCAATCTGACATCCCCGATCGTAATGGTGATTGGCGCGCTGCTGCTGGTCTGGTAAGCACTGTCGCCGGGGTACATCGCTGTGACGGAGTGAGTGCCGGGGGCTGGAGTCAACGTCGCCGTCGCCGTGCCGGAAACAAGCGTCACAGTCGCGGCCTTCACACTGTCGACGAGAAAGTAGACCGTGCCATTGGGTATCGATCCCTGGGCAGTCACGTTGGCCGTCAGAACAATGGGATAGCCGATATTCGTTGAAGTGATGCTTGCTGCCAATGTGGTTGTTGTTGCCGTGAGGACACTCGTGCCGCTCAGCACGATCGCCTGAGTTGTCCCCGCGACATTCAGAGCGTTATGGGCGATCTGCACGCTGCCTGAAAGCGCGCCCAATGCGGTTGGCTCAAATAAAATCGACACGTCGCAACTGGTGTCCGGTGCCAAGGAAATCCCAGATGAACAAAGGCTGGTGTCGTTTGGATTCTCGACAAAGTTGGCTGTTGGGTAGCTTGGATTGGCTCCGGTGAGCGGCGTGGCGAAAGTCAGTGGCTGGTTGCCGCTATTCCAGACTTCCACAGTCTGCGGCCCATCCGCAGTGTCGGTTGTGTCCAGAATAGTGGGTGTTGCAAAGCTCACGCTCGGCGGATCGGCAAGATCCATCTTCGTAATCTGGGCAGACTTACTGTTCAGAGCATAGACGTTTCCGCTGGCATCCACGGCCACCGCCAAGGGATTCGTTAACCCAGTGCCCAGAGATTTGGTAACGGTGTATCCGCTGCTCGACACCAACTCCTGGATTGAATTGGAAGTGGTATCCGCGACATAAACGTTATCGTTCGCATCCACGGCCAATCCTACCGGATTGACAAATGCACCACTCAAAACGTTCAAGCCCTGATAGCCACCCGCCGCCGGAATCTCTTCGACCCAACCTTGAATCTGGTAAGGCGGCGTATTGCTGAAATCGACCGGGAACGCGACAAAGACGTTCCCGCTGACGTCTACCGCAATGCCTCCCGTTCCTTCATTGCCCGCTAAACCCGTAAGCGTCGTGACTGAAACGCCCCCACCCGCCAAGGGAATATCCTTCAAGATGGTAGCGCCACCCTCGGTATCCAGAACGAAGACATTGCCGTTCCCGTCCACCGCGAGGCCGAAGGGTGAGTAGAAGCCACTGCCGAGATTCCTGGTCGCGGTATAACCACTTGCTGCGATGATTTCAGTCACGGTGCCGATATAGTTGCCGGCGCCGACATATTGGTAGCTTGAAAAATAAACATTCCCGCTGCCGTCCACCGCAGCGGCAGTCGGGTATGGATAGGTGCCTCCAAGGGAACGTGGCGTGCCGCCGGCGGGAGTCTCCAATAACGATTCATAATTCCCTTCGACCGTAAAGCTGAAGATATCTCCCTGGCCGTCCGCCGCCATCGGCCCATAGTAGGCAGCAGCGGCAAGCTGGCTTTGGGTGCCCTGTTGATAGGTCACTTGCGGTCCGCTGCCGATGCCGTAAACAGGGACATCGGCCAGCACATTGCCGTTCCCGTCCGCGAGGACTACACCGCCATAGCGTGCCCCTGGTGCTCTTGGTTTGAACGTGAGGTTGACCTGGCAGGTGGTCGAAACTGAATAAGTCTGCGCGGTGCAGGTGCTGCCGCCGGCGTCGGTAAAATCCAAACCAGCGATTCCCTGCGTCACAATGGAGATACTGCCGACCGTTGTACCCGCCGCGATGTCGAACGGGAGGGCCATAGGTGGCGTCGCGGAGCCGACGGGCTCAGTTCCGACGGCGACGCTATAAGGGGACAACTTCACGACCCGGCTATTGTTCTCGTCGGCAATATAAACGTTCTCGTAACTATCCGTTGTCAGCTGCGCGGCAAAGCTAAGGCTGACGTTCATGATGTTCGTCGCAGTGAGACCGCTTGCAATTGTGATTTCTTTGAGCGAGTTCTGGTCGGTGACAAAAACATTCCCCGCGAGATCCACCGTAACGCCCCTGGGAGACACCAGGCCGCTGCCGACGGCGGCCGTTGTCGAATAAGTTAGAGTGTCCCCAGGCACGAGTTCGATGATGTGCGATTGCTTGCGATCCGCCACATAGACGTTGCCGTTGATGTCTACGGCTACGCTCTCCGGTTGGGCAAAGGCGGTGCTGCCGCCCACAATCTTGACGGGCTGATCGAAGGCGGCATTGGGAATCTCCTTGACGAGCGCATTCCCCGTGTCAGCCACGAAGACAACTCCGTAAGAATTCACGGCCACGCCAAACGGCTGGGAAAAACCGCTCCCCAGAATGCTCATTGTGGTGTAGCCGGGAGCGAGATATTCCTTAATCGCGTTGTTGTTTGTATCGGCAACGTAGATGTTGTTGCTCTTGTCGACAGCAATAGCCTCGGGATTGCTAAGCCCGCTGCCGATAGTGATGGGCGCACCGCCTCCCGCGGGTAATTCCGTCACGTAAGTGCGACTGACATCGGTGACAAAGATGTCCCCGGCTGCATCCACTGCCACGCCGCTTGGCACTACAAAACCGCTGCCCTGGGGCGTAAGGATGCCGTTGAAAGTGACTTGTGCCTGCGCCGGGAGTTGAACAAACTGCACGGCAAGTATTGGCAAAACGCAGCTGGCGGCGCTTGCAAGCAACCACCGCACCAGGCTCGATTCAAGGGAGTTATGGAATGCGCTTTTCATTGATTGATCTCCTTCTTAAGGAATTCAGGCTCTTCCAATCGCCGATTCGCCGGAACCACTGAACTCCTGCGCGACTCTGAAATCCGCTTCAACTGGTTAATGCGAAAAACTCGCCGAATCTCTATCACGCACTTGCGAACATCTCTTAACTCAATGCAAAGATTGGCTCCTTCCTGTGGCATACTGGCGGCGGGACCTGCGGGGACGATCCCGTCGAATGCAAGCCAGCAAGATCCCCTTCCTCTGCCCACCTGACTGATTGGAGCGACAATGCGCACTCTTCTGAAAACGGAGGATTGGGAACGCCTGCAGTCGGTCTTTGACGTTGCGGCGGATCTGGGGCCTGAGGAGCGTCCGCGCTATCTCGATGAGGCTTGCCGCAACGACCCTGGTCTTCGACTCCGGGTGGATTCCCTGCTGCTCTCCGTTGAGAGTGGAACGGACCTCATGGATGCTGTTGGCCGGGGAGCCGCGCAGGCGCTTGGCTCAGCAATGCCCGAAATAGGCGGCCGTCTTGGCTCTTACGAAATCACCGGGATCATAGGGCGCGGGGGAATGGGCGTTGTCTATCGCGCCACGCGAGCAGATGACGAATATAGGAAGGAAGTCGCCATCAAAGTTGCCGCCCTGGGCACACTGACTCCTGATTTGCGGGAGCGTTTCCTGCGCGAGCGGCAGATTCTGGCCAATCTGGACCATCCCAACATTGCCCGGCTTCACGACGGAGGAACGACACCTGAAGGCATTCCGTTTGTGGTGATGGAGTTTGTAGCTGGAACTCCAATCAACACCTATTGCGAGCAACATGCGCTGGCACAGCGGGCCCGCATCGAATTGATGATTCAGGTTGCCCGCGCGGTGGACTACGCGCACCGACACCTGGTGGTTCATCGCGATCTAAAGCCGGACAACATCTTTGTCACTGAAGGCGGTGAGACCAAGCTGCTGGACTTCGGCATTGCGAAGGCGCTGGGACCGGAGGCCATAGGCCTGAATGGGTCGGCGACAATCGACTCGCAGCGGCTGCTGACTCCCGATTACGCCAGTCCGGAACAAGTGCTAGGCGGGGCGATTACCACGGCCACCGATGTTTATCAACTGGGTGTGTTGCTCTATGAACTGCTCACCGGCAAGCGGCCGTTCCGCACCGTGGGAATAAATCTGGGTGAACTGGAGCGGGCGATTTGCAATACCCCACCGGCCAAGCCGAGTCTTAACTCCGATCTGGATAGGATTCTGCTTCAGGCGCTGGAAAAGGATCCAGGCCGTCGCTATGCTTCGGCCGGCGCGCTGGCCGACGACTTGCAGCGCCATCTCGACGGCTATCCGGTCCTGGCGTGTACGCCTTCCTGGCGTTACCTGGCTGTGAAGTTCATTCGCCGCCACAAATTCGGTGTGGCCACGGCCAGCCTCTTCGTGTTGCTGATGGCGGCCTTCGGGATTGTCGGCGCCATGCTGGCCCGGCGTGCTACGCAGCAAGCTCGCATTGCCAATCAAACAACGGACTTTCTGCTCGGAATCTTCCAGGCAAGCGATCCCGAAGAAGGGCGCGGCGATAAAGTCACGGCTCGCGAGTTGCTGGACAAAGGCGTCTCCCGGCTGAACGAATCGGCCGACCAGGACCCAGTGGTTCAGGTGCGGCTGCTGGACAGCATGGGATCGATCTACAACTCGCTCGGCGCATCGCAACAGGCGGAACAAATGCTCGATAAGTCGCTCAAGCTGCGCGAAACAAGGTTGCCCAACGACACGCTCGCGCTGGCCGACACCCTGGAAAAGCTCGGCGATGTAGAGGGAGATCTGAGCCACTTTGACGGTGCGGACAAGTTCTACCAGCGCGCCCTGATTCTCTACCGTGCGAAGCTTGGAAACCGCGACGAACGAGTGGCCACTGCGCTGTCTGCGATTGCGGCCAATTTCTGGGAATTGAATCGCCTTTCCGAGGCGGAGTCGTGGCAGCGCCAGGCAGTCGATCTGGAATCGCAGCTCAAGGGGCGTCACGATCGTAAGACCCTGGACATGCTCAACGATCTTTCGCTGATCCTCGACCTCGAAGGAAGATGGCCAGAGGGATACAGCCTGATGCGCGAGGTGGTGGACGCGGCCAAGGCCGAACTCCGGCCCGATCATCCAATGCTGGGTTATGGCTGGAATAACCTGGGGTGGGCGGACTTCCGGCTCGGCCGTTATGCAGAGGCCGAACAGGACATGCGTACAGCGCTTTCGATCAGGATCGCGACTTATGGTGAAGATCATCCGCAGGTGGCCAATACCCGGGCCAACCTGGCGTACGTCCTGCTGTACCGCGGCAAATCGCAGGAGGCGGAGCCCATGGCGCGGCAGGCGTTGGCGATCTTCCTGAAGACCTACGGCCCCATTCACCGGGAGACGGCCTTCGCAGATGACTCGCTCGGGCTGGCGCTGCTGGCCAATGGCCACACTGCGGAAGCTCGAAAGCAGCTTCAAGCCGGAATCGAGGCGCGGATCAAGATTCTCCCTCCCGACCATCCGCAGATTGGCTACAACTGGGTGTTTCTCGCACAAGCCGATTCTGCAGCGGGAGCCCTGGACCAAGCGTCGGAAGACATGGCCAAGGCGATGGAAATCCTTCATAGGCATTTCGGGAGCGCTAACCACCCAATGCTCGCGTTCGTTGAAAGCAGGCAAGCCGCTGCATTGGCCGCTCAGGGCAATCTGGTCATCGCTGAACAGTTGGCTCGACAGTCGCTGGATATGGCGCGGGCAACGACGCCTGAAGGAAATCCGATGATTGGTGCGGCCGAAGCCGCCCTGGGCTGGACTTACTTTCTCGAGGGCAAAGCGTCGCAAGGGTGCCCGCTGCTGCAAAATGCGCTGACGATCGATAACAACACATTTGGTCCCGCACTGGTTCAGACGGCCCAGGTGGGTACTCGGCTGGCAGAATGCCTCCTGGACCAGCGGCAGAACGAGGATGCCGAAGCTCTGATTCGGAAATACCGTGGCGTCCTGCTCGCTTCTCCCGATGAAACGTATCGTGCGGAACGGCATTGGCTCGCAACACTTCCCAATCGAAGCGACGATCACTTGAGGAATTGAACGCACAGAGTGCTTGAAGATGACAGAAGCCAACTCACAAATCACCCAGCTGCTTGGTGCCTGGCGTTCAGGCGATTCGGACGCTCTTGACCAGCTTATGCCGCTCGTCTACGAGCAGTTGCGGGTGCTGGCTTCGCGCTACATGCGCAAGGAACGCACCGACCACACGCTGCGCGCAACGGCCCTGGTGCATGAGGCATTTCTGAAACTGCTCGAGGCCGATGTCGGCTTTGAAGACCGCATGCACTTTCTTGCGATTGCCGCCATCACTATGCGCAGAATTCTGGTAGAAAGCGCGCGAAGCCATCGTAGCGCCAAACGCGGCGGTGGTGCGGAGAAAGTTGTTCTGGACGACGCAATTCTGATATCTCAGCCGGTTGGGATTGATGTTCTGGATTTGGATGCCGCGCTAACCCGGCTCGGCAAGCAGGACCAGAGAAAGGCCCGCTTGATCGAACTTACTTATTTTGGCGGGATGAGCGCTGAAGAGGCGGCAGCAGTGCTCGAAATCTCCACCGCCACGGTGAACCGCGACCTGAAGCTGGCGCGGGCCTGGTTGCAGCGTGAGTTGACTGGCATTACGCGCAAAGACCATTGATCGCCTCCAATTGATGGAGTCGCTGTCTGCGTTTGAGTCCGTGGTCTCTTCCCGATCTCTGATGAGCGATTTTGCTCCTACATGCGATCAGTGCGAGTGTTCCAATCGCGGGCTAGAGAGTACTTTCGCCTATCGTTTCGTTTACAACTGTTGCAGGAAAATAATTCTCTCCAGTTAGTGATAGAGTAACGCCGCCTCTTTCGCATTAACAGTTGAAGGCAGGACTCGGTTAAACGGCGCGGCCCGATGGTCGCTCGATTCTGAGCCATGCCTGCAAGCCAAACTGCGACGTGTGCCTGGAGGGGAAAATGAATACGATCGAGCACCCAATATCTGTGCGAATGGTCAATAACCGGCAGGAGCGAACAAGAGTCTTCCGCAACCGATATGAAATCTACGTCGAAGAAATGGGACTGAAGAATAAGTATGCCAATCACAAATCGCGATTGATCGAGGACCCTCTGGATCGCTCAGGCTTGCTCTGGATCGCATCGATGAACCAGGAAATCGTCGGCAGCCTGAGGGGAAACATCGGGTTCCCAAACGATCTTGGCATTTATAAGGATCTCTATGGCCTGGATTCGCCTGGTGAACACTCCTTGCCTGTTGCGGTCCTCAGCAACTTTGTCATTCATCGCGCGCATCGGAACCTGCGAGTGGCGATGGCGCTGGTACGGACAGCTTATGCTGAGGGCCTTCGCGCCGGTGTTCGGATCGCTTTCCTGGATTGCGAAGCGGAGATGGTGCGGTTCTACATCTGGATGGGATGTGAGGTGCATCGGCCGGTTGTAATCCATCCTGAATATGGCCCGGGGGTTTGCATGAAAATGGAGCTGCGCAAATGGACGCAGCGGTTCTCGACGCCAAACCTTTCCGCGGCAGCGGCCTGATTCCACTTGCGACCTGCCATGCCAGCGTCAAGCCTCGTATGAAGGAAGAACCGACTCGTCCCGATATGTCGGTCAGTATTTACAAATCCGATCCACCTGGCTGTATAACCGGCTGCTCGTACAAGTGACCGCTGCCAATTGATTGGTTGCGGATTTCTTGATGACGCACTATCGCCAAAGCGCGCCTATGACAGGTCAGTAAGATGAAGTCCAAGTCGGCTTCTCGCGCCGGTTCACGCAGCATTTGGCCGACGATTGCGGGCACTGAGTCGCCCGATCAATGACACCCCGCTCACACCCCTATAAAACCTGATCTCCTCCAACCAGATGTGCCGGAAGTGTGCGGAATTATCTGGCTGGAGGTTGATTTTGGCACGAAAAGCAGGCCGGATTACAGAGCATGGAGAGACTCGCGGATGCTAGGGCGTTTGCCGTTAGTGATCCTCATTGTTGACATGTAAATCACGCTGGATGAGTAAGTTACCCTGTTACCAACAATCGGGTGAACGCCTTCAACGAGTATGCGCGCCCTTTGCTTCCTGGTACATCATTGGCTGTTTAGACCAGTCGATCGGTCCATCGGTGAAGCGCTTTTCAAGTCGCGCCATCAATTCGCCCCAACCGCTCTGAAAATGCACGTATGCCTGGTCCCATTGCGGACCTGTCTTCCAGCCGAGATGGGTGATGGTCACGTGTGTGCGGTTGGCATCCACAGCTTTCATCTCAACCACGACCCATGTTCCCCCATTACGTACCTCCGGAAGTTCCGGCGGTGCATTCCACTGGAACGAGATCATTTCTTCAGGAGCGTAGCTCAGTATCTTTAGCCCCTTTGTCCCGGACCGTTCATCCTTCGGATCGAATTGGATCTCGTAAGGTCCGCCGATCGCCAGCCCGATGTTTGCCTTTTGAGCAAAGAACTCCTCGGCTCCTGCAGATGTTGTGAAGACGCGCCACACCTGTTCGACAGGTGCATTCACGGTTCCTTCGACGCGAACCGCGCGAGCGTTAGCCGTTTCCATTGACTGCTGCGCCAACAAAGGAACTGTTGCGGATGCCAGGACCAGAAGAATCGGCATATGAGAGATGAGCATAGAATTGTCCTCCTCTTAAAGAATTGGTTGCGCTGACGTGTTTGAAATGTCAGAGACTGATCGGAGAGGTTTCCATCTGGCCTTCGCGGTCTGCCGGATGCTCGACGTAGCTCTTGAGCAGCGTGGTGATGAGACGCCAGCCATTGTTGCGCATGCGCAAACTTTCCGTGATCAGCCCCGAGTGAGTTACGCGAACGGTTGTGTAACCGTCCTTTTCTTCAAGATCCCACCGTACAAGCGTTTCGGGATATGCCTCGTTTTCACGGATCCATGTATAGGTAAGCAAGTGCGGAGGATCAACCGTGCGGTACTCGCCGTAAACCGTGGATGCATGTTTTTCTTCGGGTCCGCATCCGGCAACGCGCATCAACCATTTGCCTCCGGGCTCCAGATTGCACTCCGCGTTAACCACTTTGAACTTTCCTTCCGCAGCCCACCACTTCAGCAGTTCTTCAGGTCTTGTCAGCGCTCGAAAGACCCTTTCCGCGGGAGCCTTGATGACGATCTCCTGAACGATTCTGTCGTCGTGAAGAGTGATCGGACTCATGATTGTTCCTCCAGATGCTTTTTAAGACTTTGCAAGGATTGCTTCCAGAAGCTCTCGTAATCGCGAAGCCATGCGTTGACCGCCTCAAGCGGCCTCGCGTTGAGCGTGCATCGAGTTTGGGTTCCATATTTTCGGGTCTCGACGAGTCCCGCCGAACGCAAGACACGCAAGTGCTTTGAGATCGCCGGCCGGCTCATGCGGAAATTGTGTGCGATGCTGCCGACAGTCTGTTGATCGGCTCGCAGGATGCTCAGAATCTCTCGTCGCGTGGGATCAGAGATTGCCCGGAATACCAAGTCTCGTCGTTTTGGAGTTATGGAAACCATACGGTTACCAATAAAAGTAACCAAACGGTTTCCATCTGTCAAGCAATTTTCTGCGGAGTTTCTCAAACCCAGTTGCGACGACCACGATCGGCCAGAGAAGCGATCCGGTCGGATTCCCTACGTTGCCATGGAACCCTGGCCACAGGCCAGAATGACAAGTCTCCACCGCACAAAGGCGATGCGTATCGTGGGTCTCAATGAGCACATCATCATCGAGTTACTCATCGACCGGGCAGCATTACTCATGAAATGTCAGCCAGGGTCCGGGAATTTGGGCGCCACTCCCCAACAAACCCGTCGGGTTTCACACACACCTCGCACACAAAAAACAGACCCAAGGCGAATCTTCGGGGCGTTCCGGGAGAAATGCCATTGATGATGCAAATCAGTGTCAACTGTTGGAGTTGACGATGGAGTTCAAACAGATGTGGACCATTCACCAGTGCCGTGGTTCGATCGGATTCCCGCCAATCTCCTGCTCAACGCAGTAAAATGCACTGAATCGCTTAATCTGCAATCGGTAATTGACCTAATGAAGACAGACACATCGAGGAGGAGAACGTGGATTCGCGAAATGACGAACTCTAACATTATGAAAAGATAGGTATTTAGCAATAGTTGCCAAAATTATTGCCACGGTTTCTCTGGGCAGTTCTCGAAAGTTGCCAGAATTGCCTAAAAACCGATGCAGAATCCCCTCAGAAAGCTCAACAAATCATGAGCAAAGGTTGTCAGTATTTTTATTCACCTCCATCCGTTCGGCCTACCGCGCTGAGAATAGCGCTACGCCACGTCTGAAGGAACTTCGAATGTGACCAGTTCAGAGCGGAAGCCGCGCGTGCGAACCGCGCCGTAGGCAATGCCAAGAATCATCCAGACTGCACCCAAAACCAGCGCCGTATTGCTGAGATGTACCCAGATAAATCCGCAGATCAGAAAGCCGAGTGCAGGGACCACGTAACCGCCAAGACTGTTGCTCTTCTCATGCCGCAGGTGGTGGACAAAAGCCGCTGCATTCACGCCCATAAATGCAACGAAAGCGCCGAAGTTAAGGCACTGTGCGCCGATATCGTACGCGCCCCCGCCGAGTCGATTGGAAAAGAGCTGGAGCAGCGCCACTCCCACCAGCGCAAAGGCTCCAACCGCAATAATGTTGTTGCGCGGCACGCGGTGCTTGGGTTCGATCACGCCGAAGAATGATTTGGGGAGTGCATTGCCGCGACCCATGCCATAGAGCAGTCGCCCTGCGGCGAGCTGTGATCCCATGCCTGAGCCCATGTTAGCGATGAGCAGCGTGAAATTAACGATCTGAAAGAGTATCAAGCCGCCCGCTTTGCCCGAGATAATGGCAAAGGCCGATTCCACATTGTCGATTGCAAAAGGCTTGGATCCCCATATCAATTGCGCTGCGTAAACTTCAATCCCGGAGAGCACGCCGGTAATTATGCACACCAGCACGGTGGCTAACATGATGTTGCGCCGCGGATTCTTGACCTCTTCGGAAAACGTAGAGATAGCATCGAATCCAATGTAAGTCAGCACCGCGACCGATGTGCCTGCAAAGATGCTCTGGAGATGGAAACTGGCAGGGTCGTAGAACGGGTGAGTGAAGAACCCGGGATCGTGGTGTATGCCCCAGAGTGCACGAACCACTGCCGCCAGAAACAGCAGAACAACCACTACCATCCCGGCGCACAAGGCCTCGTTCAGCTGCGCGGAGGTCTTGATGCCGCGAAGATTCAGCCAGGTAAAGAAGACCGCAAAAAAAATAATCCAGACATAAAACGAGATGCCAGGAAGTATGTTCATCGCGGCCTTGGCACAAAAGGCGATGCAGATGAGCGGGTTAATCAGATAATCCATCACCATGCCCCAGCCCACCACATAGCCGAGCGCCGAGTGCATCTCCTGACCCACATATGTATAGGCCGATCCGGCGCTGGGATAGATCCGCGCCATGCGGCCATAGCTTATAGCGGTGAACAGCATGGCGACCATGGCGACCAGAATTGTGGTAACTACGTGGCCATAGGCCGTGTTACTGATGACGCCATAGATGCCCATGGGCGCCACTGGCTGGATGATGACCATCCCGATGATGATCAGGTTCCAAAGCCCCAACGTGCGATTCAGGCTTGCGCCCTTTGTTTGTGTGCCGCCCACAGCGTCTGCCATGCGTGTCCTTAATGCGCCGCCGTGGCAGCCGTTGGTGTAATGGTTTGTGAGCCGGCGTTCCAGCTTGTGATTTGCACTGTCGGTGCATCCGCGCCACTCTCCGGCAACAACGCGGTCAGCACGCGTCTTTCTCCCGGCACAAGTTCGATCCAGTTATCCGACCATATCACCGGAGCGATCAATCCGCCAGTTTGCGTGCGCACAGCAGCGCTCACTTGAAAAGCTAGAGTCTCGCTGGGGTTCTCCAGTTCCAAGCGCACCTCGTGTCCGCGCGCAGTCTTCTCGATCTCCGCATGAGCGACCAGTTTAGCCGCAGGCAGATTCGCGAGCGCAGTCAGGTCTTCATGCCGCGATGCCGGCGTGTGGGTATAGTCGGTTTTTTGCCAGTCAAACGTGGTCAGTGTTCCCGGCACCCAATAGAAGTTCCTGCTGACAACTTTGCCTGCGCCATCGGTGAGCGTCAGATCGATAAGGAAGATTCTTTCCGCATCGGAGTAGAGGCTCTCTGGAATTGTGAAGACAGTTTGCGAACTATCCACACCGGCATCAACCGCCGCTTCTTCTTTGAACAGTTCCTTCCACGCGGCGTTGTGAACGTGCACACTCGCATGAAGCCCTGAAACCCGTTCATACGTGCTGTTCACAACAACAATCGAACGGTCATCGTAGGAATACTGAATGTGGACCGGCTCGCAGGCCTTCTTGGTCCCGAAATATCCGGCGTCGGCTTCGAGGTAGTAGTCATATAAATGCCAGATCATCGATGGCCAGGCATTGTTGAGCATCCACTGAATGACGCCTGTCGATGCGTATTTGTTCCTGCTGTACGCCTCATACATCGCGCGCTCGGAATCGTACTCCATGGTTCCTGCAATCCGCTCGTAGTCGGCCGCCGATTGCGGCTTTGCATACACCGCCGCCATGGAATCATCGAGCACTTTCAGATTCAGGAATTCACCGCCGCCGTAGTGCATGCTCCAGTTTGCTGTCGGCGGCCATGCCTTCGGGTCAGGCAAGAACTTCTCCCGGCTCGCCAACGACGGGATCGCCGGTCCAGGGCTCGTTTCCGTATTGAATCCGTAAGCGCCGCCATTCTGCTTATCGACATACCAGTAACTGGGCGCAACATAATCGTACGGCCCGGTCATCTTCACACCGTTAGGCCCACCACCCGCAGTCACGGCGGACGCCGCCGCGGAAATGATTGGGTTGGGCCAATGCGTCGCTGCTTCTACATCGAGATAGGCACGCTCCACGTTTGCCGGGGGTGCGTTGTCGCTGCCGTTAAGCCACACCAGCAAGCTTGCGTGGTGCCGCAGGCGCAGCATCTGCGACCGCAGCGAAGCCGTAGCAATCGTTAGGTCTTCAGCAGTCCAATCCTTCCAGTGTTCCCAGTGATCACAGCAGCACCAGCCCAACATCACCAGGATGCCGTCCTTATCCGCCAAGCGGAAAAAGTCTTCCGTTTCAAGCTTGCCTTCCAGGCGAATCGTATTCAGGTTCATATCCTCGACGAGCTTGAACTGATCGCGCAGGCGGTGCTCATCGGTGCGCAACAGCATATCCTGCGACCATCCCGCACCACGAATCAGAATCGGCTTTCCGTTCACGCGAAACAACCGGCTTCCATTCGCGGTGAGCTCCGAAGTGATCTCGCGAAAACCAAAGTCGACACTTTGCTCGTCCGTAATCTCTCCCTGCTCATGGAAGCTCATCCTCAGCCGTTCCAGGTGAGGTTCGCCCATCTGCCGCGGCCACCACAGCTTGGGATTACGAAAATGCAATTGCGAAAATTGCTCGGGCGTAAACGCAATTGTGCTGTCTTCGTGCGCCGCAAGATCTACTTGCTGCTCAAAACTCACACCAGCCGCCGTGCCTTCGACAACGCCTTTCACCACGCGATCGCTGGAGTTATGCAACTCGGCAAAAATAGAGAGATCCGCGGCCGCAAGCGAGCCGTCGACAAAGTGCGTAACTGCCAGCGGCGAACGCAAGGTTACAGTGCCCGTACTGATCAAATCAACAGCGCCCCACAATCCCATATCCTTGTCAGGAGGGCATGGATTCCAGTCAACCCAATTGATGCCCAGATCTTTTTCAGTCGGGGCAAAAGTCTCCACCGCCAGCACATTCTTCTTGCCCGGCTTCACAAGGTCCGTAACATCGAAATCGTATGTGCGATAGGCTCCGGCGACCTTGGTCGTGTCCGCGACCTTTTGCCCGTTCAGCCACACATCGCCGCGATAGTTGATGCCGCCAAAGTGCAGCCACTGGCGCTCCCCTTGATGCGCCGTGGCCGGCACAGCGAATTCAGTGCGATACCACCAGCCGCACCGATAAGGGCTATCCTGCGCCATGGGAATATTGGCGAAAACTGCGCCGATCTTATACGTCGTGCCTGGAATCTGCCGCAGGTTCATGCCGTAGTACGGGTCTGGAAACACACCCGCCGCGGCCTGCGATGCCAGCACGGTGCTAGGCACCGCGGTCTTCAGCCAGCCGTCGGTTTGAAATCCATCCGCGGCAATCTTGTCGCCGGCAGCCTGTATCTTGCAGGCCGATTGCAGTTGCCACCCTTCGCGCAACGGAGTTACGGTTCCCGCCCGCAGCATGGGCGCCAGCGCTAACAACGTTGAACAACAGAGAATCACTCGTCTACGCATTCGTCACCAACAATCCTTCTTCAGCAAAAAATATCGTCCGCCATTTTTTGCACATCACTCCGACTCCGGAATGTCTGCAGTGGAAATTCAAGTTCAATCCCTTGAGCAATGGAAATCTCTTCCACTTTGCACAACAGTGTCAAGTTACCCCGGCGAGCCCTCGAGCAGCCCGCGTCCGCTTACTCCCAGGGCTTGACGAAGACATGCGCACCACCAGTTCCGGTGGCGCCCGATGCAAACGCAGCGTCTGTTCCCGCCTTTGCTCGCGCGCTTCAATTGCGTCGACCACCCACTCCGCCGCCAGCAGGCCCATTTCGCGCAGCGGTTGCCGGATGGTTGTAATCGCGGGCGTTGACACAGCTGCCGGCAACACATCGTCAAATCCCAGCACAGAGCAATCTTCCGGCACCCGCACCCCAGCCCCCACCAGTCCGCGTACCACACCCAGCGCGGTCAGATCGTCGAACGCAAGCACGGCGGTAAACTGCTGCCCTGAGGCTAAAATGCGCTTAGCGCATTCCATTCCGCCTTCAAATCCAGAAAGAGGATCGACCAGGTTTGGCAGTTGAAAGACCAGCCTCAAATCAAACTCGATCCCCGCTTCGAGCGCGGCATTCTGCACTCCAGCCCACCGCGGCGCGCTGTCGAACATCTCTTCCGGCCCGCGGATTACGGCAATTCTGCGATGCCCAAGCTCATGCAGATGACGCATCGCCAATGCGCCTCCAGCTTCGTTGTCCACGAGCACAGAACTAACTCCACGCTCGGTCAAATCGCGACTCACAATGACGATCGGCACGTTGTTCTTTTTAACGTCGCTCAGCAAATTGGTCTCATCGAACACCCAGCTTGCGATGACGATGACGCCTTCCGCGCGCCGCTCGAGAATCATCTGCAGATAGTTATCGAAAAGCCCCCGCTGCGTCTCGGCATCCATCAGCAGGGGCAGATAGCTGTTCGGCTGCAAGCCCGCCTGAATGCCGCGCACAATCGGAATGCAGTAGGGATCGGATAGGTCATAAGCCAGCACGCCAATGGTCTGGCTTCGCCGCTTGCGCAGCGACCGGGCAAACGCGTCAGGATGGTAGCCAAGCTGCTGTGCCATGGCGCGGATTTGCTGCCGCGTCTTCTCCGCGACATTCTGCGAGAGGGGCGCCTCGCTGAGCACAATCGACACCGTGGACACGGAGAAACCGCAGGCGCGGGCAACGTCCAGCAAAGTCACGTGACCGGATCTGCGTTGCGCCAATTCCCCTCCCTTTTGCTTTGCTAGAATTTCGACCAAGCGTTGTTTCACTTCCGAAGTCGCTATGGAATGCGATCAGGCGTCATTTGAAATTGCGGAAAAGCCCGTGTTTCCGATTTTTCCCTTGACACGGGGAAAAATTGAACCTACATTGGCTTTCTACTATTCAAACGTTTGAATGTCAACAATTCGATAGGAGATGGCCCAAATGATCACGAAAAAGACGAGTTCTTTATTCGCACAACTCCTTCTCTGTACTGCGGTGCTGCTCCTGTCCCCCGGAACTCAAACCTGGGCCCAGGCCGGGCGGGGTGGCATCAGCGGAACGATCACCGATCCGAGCGGCGCCCTTGTCCCCGGAGCGAAGGTGACTGCGCTCAACCACGCAACAGGAATCTCGCAATCCACGGTTTCGACAGCCGCGGGCTTATATTCCTTTGTCTCGGTGAACCCGGGCAGCTATGAGGTAACTGCCTCGCGCACGGGCTTTGAAAGCGTTGCCCAGGACAATATAACCGTCAGCGTGGACCAGGTCAGCATCATCAACATCTCGCTGCGAGTCGGCGCCGTTACGGATACCGTCACCGTCTCGCAAACTGTCGATGTCGTCGATACCAGCAACTCCACCGTCGGGCAGCTCATCTCCGCGGAGACGATCGATCGCGTTCCGCTGCTATTCCGCAATGTGTATGACCTGGTCCAATTGAGCGCTGGAGTAACCCCGTCCAACGGCTCGCCCAACTCGGCGGACGGAGCCCAGATCAATAACATCTCAAGCGGTCGGCCAGGAGTCGACGTTTCTTCTTACAGCATCAATGGCGCCGTGCTTGGGTCCGTTTATTACATGCTCGACGGCAGCCCGCTGGGGATTGCGGAAAACAACATCGCCGCCATCATCCCCATGTCGGAGATACCCGAAGACGGCGTGGATGAATATCGCGTCGAAACGCAGAACACACCGGCTTCTTATCAGAGCGGCGCGGCGGGCGTCATCAGCCTGGTAAGCAAGTCCGGTGGTGACAAGTTCCACGGCGACGCATTCGGGGTTTTTCGGCCGGACGTTCTGGCGGCAAACGAGTACTTCAACAAGCAAAACCAGTTGGCCAACGTGGATCCTGTGACCGGCCAACCCGCACCCTACAACTCACCACCGTCTTTCCATCGCTACCAGGAAGGCGGCGCCATCAGTGGGCCGATTTTGCACAAAAAGCTGTTTTTCTTTGGCGATTATGAAGCAACGCAGCAGGAACTCTACGATGGCTCAAACTACTTCGCGGTTCCTACGACCGCGGAACGCAGCGGAGACTTTTCCGCCGACCAATACACCATCTACGATCCAACCCAGCCCGACGTTGCTACGGGACCACTGGCCGGCACGCGCCAGCCTTTTGCCGGCAACAAGATCGCCAATCCCAATCCCATCGCGCTGAAGTATTTGTCCATGTTCCCCAAGTGCAACAGGCCGAGCGCGAGCACCTGCGAAGCCGCGACTGCCGCGTCCGATTACGGCGCCGCGAACAACCTCTTTGTTCCCGGCACTGACCCCACCACCGGGCAGAAATTCGATGTTCGCGTGGACTGGTACCAGAGCGAAAAGCAGCGCATTTTTGGCCGTTTCTCATTTTCGCGTACGACCCTCGCAAGCTTCAACGCTTTTGGCAACATGTGGGATCCCTATTATGCGCTGAATGTGACCAATGCGCGCAACGCGATCGTCGCCGACGACCTCACCTTGAGTCCAACGACCGTATTGCAGTTGCGCTATTCGTTCACGCGCCAC
>Ga0182016_10003375_pt1 | contig 18307 bp, 17 predicted proteins | sample 712S2MmetaG_FD_120491 | JGI IMG/M metagenome (GOLD analysis project Ga0182016, IMG submission 120491) | Permafrost microbial communities from Stordalen Mire, Sweden - 712S2M metaG | ecosystem: Environmental > Terrestrial > Soil > Wetlands > Permafrost | place: Sweden: Stordalen | collected...
GAAAATGAATGTAAATGTCAGTGTCGGTGTGCGCGGGGGCAAAGTGAACCAGATTCAGCTCATCGCCGTTGTGCCAGATCTTCATCGCGTCGTCGAAGGTGATGGTCGGCAGTGCCCCGGCCGGAGCGGCGGCCACCTCGCGATGAAACAGCTTCATCTCCTGCGGCTCAGAGAGCCGTTTGCGCGTATTCTGATGAGCGGTAATCGTGAACCCCGCCGCGTGCAACCCTTCATTGCCGCCGGTGTGGTCGCCGTGCCAGTGGGTGTTGATCAGCATGAAGGGCGCGTTCTTGCTCTCAGCGGCGATGGCCTCAAGAATCCGCGGAACCGCCGGGGCATAGCTCGCGTCGATCAGAATGTCGCCCTCCGCGCCTGTCTGCAAGGCCATGTTACCGCCCTCGCCCTGAAGCAGGTAGAGGTTGTCGTAGAGCTTGGTGATTTTAATGGGCGTGGTCGCAGCGCTGGCGTTGGGTTGCGCGGCCTTCGCGGCCTGGGCGCTCATCGCGCGGGGCAGCATCGCCACCGCGCCCGCCGTCAGGCCAAGCTGCAAAAAGTTTCTGCGGTTCATTGCGTCGATCATGGTTCATCCTCCAAGCCCCGGCAGATTTAGTCCGCCGAGCACGCCTTTGACGCTGGATTGAATCACTTCTTCGGCCTTGCGCCCGGCCTCGTTGACCGCGGCCACCACCAGGTCTTCCAGCATCTCCACGTCCGGCTTGTCGCCGCCCAGGCCAATCACCGCCGCCGGCTCGATGCGAATCTTCAGCAACTGCTTCTTGCCGTTCATGGTAGCGGTCACGGCGCCGCCGCCGCTGGTTCCCTCGACCACCGTCTGGGTGAGCTTGCGCTGGACTTCCTCCTGCATCTGATTGGCCTGGGAAAGCATCTCGGCCATTTTGAGTGGGTTCATCATGGATTCTTACCTCATTTGTCGCATGATTTTACTTCTGCCGCAGATCGACGACGCTGCGCACTTCGGCCTTGAAAATCTCCCGTGCCCGCTGGACCAGAGGATTCGCCAGAGCGGCCTCCTGAATGCTGCCTGCCAAAGGCGGGGCCATCGGCGCGGCAGGCTGCGCTGCGCCTTCGCCGGGAACCACCAGAAAGCGGCTCGGCGCGCCCAGCCGTTGCAGCTCCTGACGAATGATCTTCTCCGCCGCGGCATTGATTGTAAGGGCGAGCATCTTTTTGCCCATGCCAGCGACCTCGATGCGCAGACTGCCGCCGTCCAGCGTCCACGCGCCCGCGCCCAGCAACTGCGCCGCCGAAACGTGGCCGCCCTCGACCAGCGCACAGCCCACGGCGTGGCGGATTGCCTCGATACTGGGAAGACTGGTTGCCGCAACAGCGGCTCGCGGAGCCACGGCCAGCGCGCCTTCGGTCAGTGTTTCTCCGGCAGCGAAGCCGGTGGCCTGTGCCGTCGCGGCAGGGAAGGGCGTTGTGCCTTGAAACGCGCTGACCGCAGCCGGCGCGCGCTCCATCGTTGCCACCGGCGAAGCAGACGAGCCTGACTGCGAGCTGGATTCCATCTTCGCTCCCGAGCCCCATCCTCCGCCCGCAGGCCCAAAGGGCGAAAGCGCAGGCGTGGCAGCCGGAGCTGATGGTGCAGCCGGACGCGGTGCGCTGGCGGTTGGCCGTGGTGCGGATGCGGGAGCGCCAGAGCGAAGACCGCCCCCGGCAGCCACTCCGCTCAACAGCTCTTCAATCGGCAGCAGCCGCTGCGCATGAATCAGCTTGAGTAGGCCAAGTTCCAGATGGAAGCGCTGCTCCTGCCGGTAATTCAAATCGTCGAAGGTGCGCAGCACAATTTGCAGGTTGCGCGTAATCTCTTCTTCGGTGAACAGCAGCGCGGTGCGCACGGCGCGGGCCCGCTCATCGCCGCTGATTTGCAGCAGCTCGGTCTGCTCGCCGCCCAGCTTGGCCATCAGCGTATTGCGCAAGTAGCGGACCATCTGCCGCGCCAGCGACGAGGGGCTGTGCCCGGCGTTCACCAGCAGATTCAACTGCTCCATCAGCTCCGCGCTCTGCCCGGCGGCGACCGCCTCCAGAAGCCGCTCAAAGACTGCATTGGGCACCGCGCCCATCAGCTCGCGAATCTGCGCCGACGAGAGCACCGCCCGGCCGTTTTCGACGGGCGCGGAGGCAATCGCCTGGTCCATGATGGAGAGCGCGTCGCGCATTGACCCGTCGCCCGCCTCGGCCAACAGAGCCAGTGCATCGTCCTCGGCGGTCACCTCTTCGTTGCCGGCGATCATCTTCAACTGCGCCAGAATGTCGTCGAACTTGACGGCGTGAAAGCTGAAGTGCTGGCAGCGCGAGCGGATGGTCTGCGGAATGTCCTCCGGCTGCGTCGTGGCCATCATGAAGATCACGTGCGCGGGCGGCTCTTCCAGCGTCTTGAGCAGCGCGTTGAAGGCCGCGTCGGTGATCTGGTGGGCCTCGTCGAGGATGTAAATCTTGTAGCGGTCGCGCGAAGGCGCGTAGCGGGCGGCGTCCCTCAGTTCGCGAATCTCGTCGATTCCGCGATTGGTGGCCGCGTCAATCTCGATCACGTCCACCGCGTTGCCCTGGCGAATCTCCGTGCATGAAACGCACGTGCCGCATGGCTCCGGCGTGGGGCGCTCCGGGCTTCCGATTTCGGTCCGGCAATTCAGCGCCTGCGCCACAATGCGCGCGATGGTGGTTTTGCCGATGCCGCGATGCCCCGAGAAGATGTATCCGTGTGCGATGCGATTCTGCGAGAGCGCGTTCATCAGCGTCCGCGTGACGTGATCCTGCCCGGCGACGTCGGCAAAGCGCTGCGGACGGTATTTCCTGGCTAGAACCTGATAACCCATGCGAACCCGCTCCTTGAGGCCCGCCCAGTGCGCGGACGGCCTGAGCTAGATTCTATCGTTCCGGGCCGAGGGCGCGACGGGTGGAAAATAGCGAAAACGTTCCGAGCGTATACTAGCTGCGATTCCACAACTGAACCCAAGGAGCATACGAATGCGCGCCAGATTGATCGTTACAATTGCATTGATTGCTACCATTTATCTTCCGGCCACTCCTTCTACTGCACAAGACGAGGCTTCGGCCAAAGCTTTTCTCACTTCAATCTTTCGGCTTTACGATAAGAGCGGCCCAGGAGTCGGTATCACCAACAAGTACCTTCATTCCTCTCTGGTGGCTCTCATACAAACGGACGTGAAGGCAACGGGTTCGGACGTTCCTGGAGTTCTCGACGGCGATCTCTTATGCCTTTGTCAGGAATGGGACGGATTCTGGGTTCACCAAATGACCCTGAAGATGGAGACACCAAAACGAGCTCAGGTTATGATTTCGTTCTCCGTCTACGCACCAAAAGACCGGCCAAAAGATGACCTGCGTACAATTCAAATTACGCTTGTTCCGGAGCGAGGCCAATGGCGCATCTACGACATTCTGGATATTTCTGTGGCAGGCAGTGAGCAATGGAAAGCCAAGAACCTGCGGGGGCAATTGCAAGAAGAGATAGACTCTTACAATCATCCGACCAAGTCACAGACGTCCAGGTAGTTTAGAAAGCCCACCCAGCTTGCGTTTCGCCGCCGCCCACAACTCCTCCAGTTCGACGGGCGCAAGCTCTTCCAGCGGCCGTTCGCTGGCCAGCTCCATCTCCCGGAAGCGCTGGCGGAAGCGCCGGTTGCAGCCGCGCAGCGCCATCTCCGCATCCACGCCCAAGTGACGGCCCAGATTGACCACGGTAAAGAGCAGGTCGCCCAGTTCGGCCTCCACCGCCGGCTTGCGCGCGGGATTATCCGATGCGGCTTCGGCCTCCAACTCCGCTGTCTCTTCGACCAGCTTGGGCAGCAGATCGCGCCACTCCGGCCAATCGAAGCCGGCCTTGCGCGCCTTGGCCCCCAGCTTGGCCGCCTCGGCCAGCGCCGGCATCGCCCGCTGCACCGAATCCAACCGCGAAACTTGAGGTAATTGCGCCGCAGGCGCGTCTGCTGCATGCAATGCTTCCGCGGCCTTGATCTCGTCCCAGTTGCGCAGAACCGCCGCGGACGATCCCTCCACCGCCGCATCCACATCGGCCCGGTTGCCCGCCGCCCGCGAAGCCTCCTCGCCGAAGACGTGCGGATGCCGCCGCACCAGCTTGCTGTTCAGGTGCTCCAGCACATCGGCAATCGTGAAGTGGCCGTCGTTGGCCGCCATCTCGGCATAAAACAGCACTTGCAACAACAGGTCGCCCAGCTCCTCGGCCAGGTGCGGCCAGTCGCGCCGCTCAATCGCGTCGAAGACCTCATAGGTCTCTTCCAGCGTGTACTTGCGAATCGAGTCGAAGGATTGCTCGCGGTCCCACGGACAGCCGCCGGGAGCCCGCAGCCGCGCCATAATCTCGACGGACTGCGCAAACAGCGCCGCCGCCCGCGCTAGATCGACGGAGGATGGCGGCGCGGAAGCCTCTGCGGCTATGCGTTCGGATGAAGGGTCCATACAGCTTCAGTCTACTTTGAGGAGGTGCGCGGCGATATACTCAACCTCGTCTATGATTCGCATTCTGGGAACGATCTTTGCGGGACTGCTCGGCCTCGCCTTTGGCAGCTTCCTGAACGTCTGCCTGAGCCGCTGGCCCGCAGGCGAGAGCGTGGTCCAGCCGCGCTCCCACTGCCGCCAGTGCGGGCGTACCCTCGCCTGGTGGGAGAATGTGCCGCTGGTCAGTTGGCTGGCGCTACGAGGCCGCTGCCGCACCTGCCGGGCCTGGATCGGCTGGCGCTATCCGCTGGTGGAAGCGGCGGTAGGGGCGCTGTGGGTAATTTCGGTTTGGCATTTCTCTGACTATGATCCAGAACTGCCTCCTATCGCAATTTATGCCGGACTCATCGCTGTCTTTGGGGGAATGCTTCTCTGCTGGCTGTTGGTAGCCCTTGCCGTTCTCGATCTTGAAAACCTCTGGCTCCCTAATTGGCTCACCATTCCTGGAACGGTGACCGGCTTTCTTTTCGTCCTCTTGAGAACAGGCCTAGAAAGCCTCCTGCCGACTCCATACCGGGCACAGGCAACACTGCGTGCTATCGGACGGGCTGGAATCTACGATCTGCTCGGCATCCTAGCCGCCGCCGGCCTGATCCTGCTCATCCGCTGGGTTTATTGGCTCGTCCGCCGCCGCGAGGGCATCGGCCTGGGCGACGCCAAGCTGATGGCGTTATTGGCCGCTTGGCTCGGCCTGCCACAAGCGCTGCTCGCCTTTGGGATTGGGGTTGTTCTCGGCGCGCTGGCCGCCGTCGTCGTACTGGTTGTCCCGTCAGCGCGGCGGGAGTCGGAAAGCTGGGCGATGAGCAAGCTGCCGCTGGGAACATTCCTCTGCATCGGCGGCATCGTCAGCAGCCTATGGGGCCAGCCCATCCTCGCCGTCTATCTCCGCTGGGCCGGGCTCTAGTCCCTACTTCGCCGTCTCCGTCGCAGTTTGGCCCGGCGCAGCGTTCTTTCCGTTGGCAATCTCCGGCTCCTTCAGCTCCTTACGCGCCTGCCTGCCGTGTGGGCCGTCGGGATCGTAGTCCAACAGCTTCAGGTAGTGCGTCTTGGCGTCGGCAAAGTTGCCCAGATGGTGCTCCGCCTCGGCCAAGCCCCAATAGACTTCGGGATTCTCCGGGTCCAGCACCATTGCCGACTCGAAGCGTGAGAGAGCCGCCTTCCAGTTCTTCCGGTCCAGATAGTAGCCGCCCACCTCAATGTCCTTGGAGGCGGCCTCCTGGTGGCTAGGCTCCTTGACGGAGAGTTTTCTCTTCTTGCCGGACTGATCGTCCTCAGGATTGGGCAGCAGCCTCTCCATGCCCGAGAGGCTGGAACTCGAATCCTCCTCAGGCCCGCTCGCCGCTACAGGCGCGAGGTCGTCCGGCGAGCGCACCGGGTCCAGGTCCTCTCCGGGCAGCGGAAGCCCCGCGCTCTCCGCGCCGAAGGTTCCTTCGGGCAGCGCCGGCGCAGTCTTCGTCGGCATCACCGGAACCGTGCTCGTATCCTCGGGAAAGGGATTGGCGCTGGAGGTCTTTCCCGGCTGGGCCGCGCCCGCCGCCGGCTTCTGGCCCTCGCCCTCCGGCTTGCTCTGCCCCGTTGAAGCCGCTTCGCCCCCAGCCGGCGCCTGCGCCAGCAGACGCGGAGCCGCCGCCAGCCAGCTAGCCAACAGCAGCGCAACAAAAACCATCCGTCTCATCTTCATACGCCTGTTCCCTGTTCCCTGATCCCTGTTCCCTGTTACGATGCGATTCATACCGCTCTAAGGAAAGCATCGCACAATCGCATGGGACTGATCATCCGCTCCTCCGCCATCCACGCCGCTGGCTGCTACACCACCACGCCCATTCGCAAGGGCGCGCGCGTGGCCGAGTACACCGGCCACCCTCTCACCAAAGCCGAGGCCGACCAGGCCTACGAAGCCTCGCCCATCACCTATCTCTTTGGACTCGGCGACGGCTCAGTGGTCATCGACGGCCACTCCGCCGCCATGTTCATCAACCACAGTTGCGACGCCAACTGCGAGACCACTGAGGAAAAGGGCCGCGTCTGGATCAAGGCCATCCGGCGGATCGCCGCCGGCGAGGAGATCACCTACGACTATTGCCTCTACGACGGCGGCGAAGATGAAGCCCTGTGCAACTGCGGCGCGAAGAAATGCCGCGGCACCATGTACTCGAAGGAAGAGGTCAAGCGCCGCAAGGCCGCCGCAAAAAAGGCCCTCAAGCAGGCCGAAAAAAAGAGGCGCGGTTAAAGCCGCGCCTCTTCAAACCAATGGAACTCTGAAATGCCGCCCTAACTTCCCAGCGGATGTTCGGCATAGTGCAGCAGCACGGCCACCGCGCAACTGGTCAGCCGCGTCTCCGCCGAATCGGCCCGGCTGGTGAGGATCGTCGGCACGCGCGCGCCCAGCACGATGCCCGCCAACTGCGCTCCGCCCAGGTACTCAAGCTGCTTGGCCAGCATATTGCCGCTCTCCAGATCGGGCACCACCAGAATGTCGGCCTGCCCGGTGACCGGCGAGACCAGTCCCTTGATTTTGGCGGCCTTCGCGCTGACCGCGGTATCAAAAGCCAACGGCCCATCGAGGATGCCGCCGGTGATCTGCCCGCGGTCGGCCATCTTGCACAGCGCCGCCGCGTCCAGCGTGGACTTGATCTTGGTATTCACGGTCTCCACGGCGGAAAGCAGCGCCACCTTGGGCTCGGGAATTCCCAGCGCGTGCGCCAGGTCGATGGCGTTCTGCACGATGTGAATCTTGTCCTCAAGCTCCGGCTCAATGTTGATCGCCGCATCGGTAATCAGCAGCGTGCGCGGATAGGCCGGCGTGTCCATCACGAAGACGTGGCTGATGCGGCGGTTTGTTCTCAGCCCGGTGTCGGCCTTCATGGCTACCTTCATCAGCTCGTCGGTGTGCAGGCTGCCCTTCATCATTGCCTGCGCGCCGCCGGTGCGGCACATGCAGACGCCCAACTCGGCGGCCTTGCGCTCGGTGTCGGCTTGCAGGATGGGGTAGGGGTTAATATTGACGCCGATCTTGGCGGCCAAAGCCTTCATCTCGGCTTCGTCGCCGATCAGCGTTGGCAGGATCAGACCTTCTTCGGCGGCTTCGACAGCGCCCTTCAGCGCCACGCCGGAGAGCGGCCAGACCACGGCGGTAGTGATGGCCGGCAGATCCTTGCAGCGCTCCAGAAACTTGTGAAAGACGTGGAAGTCGGCGGGATGGCCAACCAGCGGATCAACGGCTACGGATTCAGCCAGCCCTGCAAGATCGCTCATAAACATTTTCTCCTGGCCGGCGCAGAGGAAATCTGCGAGGCCTCACCTATTGATTGTCGGCTGGCGGGGGAAAAGCCGCTGTGCCAAAGGTCACAAGCCGAGTCGTCGTACCACATGGCGATACGAGGAAGTCTGTCATGTTCTGTTTCCTGGCTCGGCAATGGGCCTCTCACCCGGCTATTGTGCGTGCGCCGCTTTTTATATTTAGGAGCGTGGCAAATGGAAACATATCCCTCCGACAGCTCGTTGCCGGGAACAGGGTCCATCTGCGTTGGCCGGTCCAGGACTTCGAGCGCTCGGGCGACCGTTGCAGCGCTCGGCTGAGGCCGTCGCGCCAGTCATTCATTCTTCTGAAGATGCCTCATTTCCCCGGATCGGACGCTGTGTATGTTTCCGCAAAGGATTCGTCCGGTGATGTCGCCGGCCAGCCAATCATGACCATGAAGACATCCAGAACAAAAAGTGCGATGGCAATGTCGTTGAAGAGCGTTGCCTGGGGAAGATTGGGCCAGAGCTGATTGGCCGCCCAGAAGAGAAAGGCTATCGCCAGCAGGATCGCTTTGAAGAGTTCCTTGCGCGCGGGCTGGTGCGCGGCTTGATAGACAAGATAGGCAATCGCGATCATCGCCAGGGGAAATGCCCCAAGGAAATCATGCGCTCTGGGAGGAAATATTTGGGGAGAGATATCCCATGCGAAGAGCACACAGACACTGGCAAGCGTGAGCAAGCCGAGAATCACGGGGAAGGTTCGGCGAGACCAGTCAAGACGAATGTACATAGGTTATTATCGCTCGACCCATCGTAAGAATTCATAAGGGAACGCGGCAAGACAGGGTGGCTGAATCCCCATTGATCGTTCAAAGTGCGATGGAACCAGCGAACGCCGGGAGTGATATTCTGGCCAAGGCTTTGCAGTCGATTGATTTGGGGAGAGAGCTATTATGTGGTTTCTGGGAATGGATGTAGGCACCGGCGGCACGCGGGCCATAGTGGTGGACGCGGCGGGAAAACTCATCAGCGGAGCATCGAGCGAGCATGCGCCCTTCAAGACGGCCCATCCGGGCTGGGCCGAGCAGGATCCCGAAGACTGGTGGCGGGCGGCGCAAGAGGCAATTCGTGGCGCAATCGCCGCCGCGCCTGAGCCGCATCAGCCGATTGCCGCCATTGGCCTCACCGGCCAGATGCACGGCGCGGTCATGCTGGACGCGAGCGGCGCGGTGCTGCGCCCCTCGCTGATCTGGTGCGACACGCGCACCCAGCCGCAGTGCGATTGGCTGACCGAGAAGATCGGCTATGAAAAATTAATAGAACTGACCTGCAACCCGGCGCTGCCCAACTTCACCTTGACCAAGCTGCTCTGGGTCAAGCAGCATGAGCCGGAGATCTTCGCCAGGATTCGCCACATCATGTGCCCCAAGGATTATGTGCGCTACCGCCTCACCGGCGAGTTCGCCATCGACGTGCAGGAGGCCTCCGGGACGCTGCTGCTGGACGTAACGCACCGCTGCTGGTCCAAGGAAGTAGCCGAGGCGGCCGGGATTCCCGAGAGCTGGCTGCCCAAGGTCTATGAGTCGCCCGAGGTCTGCGCGCGCATCAGCGAGGGCGCGGCCGGGTTGACTGGCCTCGCCGCCGGCACGCCGGTCGTCGCCGGAGCGGGCGACCAGGGCGCGGGAGCGGTGGGCATGGGCATCCTGCAGCCGGGCTCGGTCTCGGCGACGATTGGCACTTCGGGCGTGGTCTTTGCCGCCACCGCCGCGCCCACCAAGGACCCCAGGGGCCGTCTGCACACCTTCTGTCACGCGGTTCCGGGCCTTTGGCACGTGATGGGCGTGACGCAATCGGCGGGCCTCAGCCTGCGGTGGCTCAAGGAGACCTTCTTCCCCAGCCACAACTACGACGAGATGACCGCCGCGGCCAGCAAAATCCCGGCGGGCAGCCAGGGCCTGGAGTGGGCGCCCTATCTGCTCGGCGAGCGCACCCCGCACCTCGACCCCGAAGTCCGCGCCGCCTTTGCCTGCATCTCCAGCAACCACACCGCGGCTCATTTTGTCCGCGCCGTGCTGGAAGGCGTGGCTTATTCGCTGGAAGACACCTTCACGCTCTTTGCCGAGCTGGGCATTCCGGTGAACGCCATTCGCCTCGGTGGCGGAGGGGCGCGCGGCCCGCTCTGGCGCAAGATTCAGGCCGGCATCTACGGCCTGCCCGTCGAGGTGCTCACCGCCGAAGAGGGCGGAGCCTTTGGTTGCGCACTGATGGCCGGCGTCGGCGCGGGACACTGGGCCAATCTCGACGAAGCCTGCGCGCAGGGAATCGAGGTAGCCCAGCGCATTGAGCCGGACAAGGACGATCTTGCCGCCTACAAGCTCGGCTACGCGAAATGGCGCAAGCTCTATCCGGCGCTTAAGAGCTTGCGGTAGACGATGATGAGGTTTGGCGGAACTGGAGGAAGATTTTCGGTTCTAGCTAGAGTGAACCCAACTGGCGATTCTTCAGGAAAGCCTCTCGAATCCCTTCGCGAATGGATTCGGAGGCTCTGAAGCCGAGTTGGACGAGCAGGACCGATCCCTATCTTCAGGTGAAAACTCTCTAAAACTCAAACCTGCCCTGCTTGTTCTACACTGAGGGGTTCCATCTGGAGCCTGCATTGATGTCTTCCGCCACTGTTTCCGTTACCGCACAACGCCTGCCTTCGCCCGCCTTGCGCCGCTTTGCCTGGGGCGTGCTGGCCTACTTTATCGCCGTGATTCTGTGGGGGACGCTGGTGCGCGCCACCGGCTCCGGCGCCGGCTGCGGCAACCATTGGCCGCTGTGCAACGGCGTCGTGATCCAGCACTCAGCCAGCGTGAATACGATGATCGAGTTCACCCATCGGCTCACCAGCGGCCTTTCGTTCTTCGCGGTCGTGGGCCTGCTGGCTTGGACCTTCGCCGGCACGGTGCGCGGCCACCTGGCGCGCTGGGCGGCTGTGGCTTCGGTCGCCTTCACGCTGATTGAGGCGTTGCTGGGAGCGCTGCTGGTCAAGCTGGGATACACGGCGCAGAGCCAGTCGCCGCTGCGGCCCGCCTTTCTGGCGCTGCACCTCACCAACACGCTGCTGCTCGTGGCCGCGCTCACCCTGACCGCGCACCTGCTCAGCCGGAAGCAAGGCTATCTGCGTGGCAGCGTGCGCCTGCGTGCGCCCTTCGCGGCCGTTGCCAGCGTCGTCGTGGTCATGGTCGTGGGCGTCACCGGCTCACTGGCCGCGCTGGGCGATACGCTCTTCCCGGCCAGTTCGCTGGGCTTGGCGCTGGCGCAGGATTTTTCCTCGGCCAGCGGCTGGCTGGTGCGCTGGCGCTGGACGCATCCGGGGATTGCCTTTGCGGCCAGCATCCTGCTCATCTGGCTGCTGGTGCGCGCCGCGCGGCGCCGGACGCACTGGGACAATCGCAGCCTATCCGCATTGATTCTTCTGCTGCTGGCCGCGGTCTACACGCTGGGCCTGCTGGACGTGATCCTGCTGGCTCCGCTGTGGGTGCAGGTGGCGCATCTGCTGGCCGCCGACACGCTGTGGGCCGCACTGGTGGTGCTGACCGCGCGCCTCACGCTCGAACCGATAGAAGCAGGGAGCGTTGTAGCCGCCGCTCCGTGACAGCCCCGCCTCCAGCGCGATACTCTCAATGGGTACGCGCACGGCGCGTCAAAGGAGTATTCCAACCCTCATGCCTATCCAAGCCACATCGAAAATCTGGCACAATGGCACTCTGATTCCCTGGGAGCAGGCCAACATCCACGTGATGAGCCATGTGATCCACTACGGCTCCAGCGTTTTTGAAGGCATCCGCGCCTATGGCCAGCCGCACGGCTCGGCCGTCTTCAGGCTCCCGGAGCACATGCAGCGGCTGCTGGACTCGGCCAAAATCTACCGCATGGATCTGCCCTTCGACATTGAGGAGCTGTGCGCCGGCGTGGTGGCGCTGATTGAAGCCAATGGCGTCGCTCCCTGCTATATCCGGCCCATCGCGTTGCGCGGCTACGGCGAGATCGGCGTCAGTCCCAAGGGTTCGCCGGTCGAGGTCTACATCGCCAACTTCCCCTGGGGCAAGTACCTCGCCGGCCACGGCGGCGCGGACGTCTGCATCTCCAGTTGGAATCGCCTGGCGCCCAACACCATGCCCTCGCTGGCCAAGGCCGGCGCCAACTACATGAACTCCCAGCTCATCCACATGGAGGCCGAGATCAACGGCTACGCCGAGGGCATCGGGCTGGACGTGAACGGCCTGGTCAGCGAAGGCTCCGGCGAGAACATCTTCATCGTCCGCAATGGCGTGATCTATACGCCGCCGCTCTCCAACTCGGCGCTCTCCGGCATCACCCGCGACTCGGTGCTGACCATCGCCCGCCACCTCGGGCTGACGGTGAAGGAGCGCTCCCTTCCCCGCGAACTGCTTTACATCGCCGACGAGGTCTTCTTCACCGGCACGGCCGCCGAGGTCCAGCCCATCCGCTCCATCGACCGTATCCTCATCGCCGACGGTAAGCCCGGCGAGATCACCAAAAAGATCGCCGACGAGTTCTTCGGTATCGCCAACGGCCTTAAGCCCGACCGCTTCGGCTGGCTGACGCCGGTCAAGGTCAACGCCACCGAGCCGGTCGGCGCATAGCGATTTGCACGCTCGGACAAGGCCGCGAGAAGGTTCCGCGGCTATGTCCGATCAGTGATAAAATTGATCAAGAGGGGATCGCATGGCGGCTCTGGTTTTAGAGGGAATCTCTCAAGAGGAGCGAGCGCGGAGACGGGCTTCCGTGCAGCGCGCCATTCGCCTCAACCAGAGCGAAGGGTTGGAGCCTACGGAACGGCTTCTCGCCCTGACTGAGCGCTACATCGCCGGCGAAATCTCCTTCGAGGAATGCTCCAGCGCCATTCGCGGTTGGCGTGAGACGATTGCGGCATAAGTGAGTGTCACTGTGGCTGACGATCCTTACATCGACCCGCGCACCGGCATTCTTCGCAACAAGGCTGGACTCGCCACTCAAAAAAAACTGGATGGCTTTGAGGCGGAGCAAACGTGGCTCCGTCTCTCGCAGTTAGCCGCAAACCCACTTCCCGGCAACTTCGACTCGGCGCACTTCCAGGCCATTCATCGTTTCATCTTTCAAGACGTGTACGATTGGGCCGGGGAATTGCGAACCGTCAACGCACCCAAGATCGAAGGCAGCCGCGCGACTCACTTCACACGCTGTGGGGAGATTGCGGCTGAACTTCATTCTGTATTCGACCGGCTGGTTGCGGAGGGTCTTCTTTGCGGATTGACTCGCGAGACCTTCGTCGTGAAGGCTGCGGCCCTGCTGGGAGACCTGAATCATATCCATTGCTTTCGAGAGGGCAATGGACGCGCAGAAATGCTTTCTTGAAGACCTTGCTCTGCACGCCGGACACTCTCTGGATTTCTCTCTGGCAAGCAAAGAGCGAATGATTGCGGCTTCGATTGCTTATGAGGCCGGCAATCCTGCTCCGATGGAGCACTTGCTCACCGATCTTGCCGACCCCGCGAAGCGCCGGCAGCTCCGCGATGCGATTGAATTCTTTGAAGGCCAGAGGTATGATTGGCAGCGCCGCGAGCTGGCCTGCGTCCAGCCGGGCCACACCTACAGTGGGCAGTTGGTTGGCCGCAACGGGGACGATCTTCTCTTTCACGATGGACGCCAGGGCATCTGGATCGGGAACAGCAAGGATGCGGGGCGCGATGTGCGCAATGGCGACTGGTTCACCTACACGGCGCGTTCCGAACCGCAAAGCGAATAGTATCCGGCGGCCTGCCGCTCCAGGCGAGTATCATGAGCGTGTGGCCCTAACTGACCACTGTTCACTGACCACGGTCCACTGATAAAGGAAGACAGCCGCGCGTGAAACCCGAGATGAAAGTGTCGCTGGCCGGCCTGGAGCTGGCCAACCCGGTCATTGCCGCCAGCGGCACCTTCGGCTATGGCATCGAGTTTGAAGAGATCGTGCATTTGGAGCGGATCGGCGGCCTGGTCACCAAGGGCATCTCGATGGAGCCGATGGCCGGCCACGCCGCGCCGCGCATCATCCAGACCGCGGCCGGAATGTTGAACGCTATCGGCCTCCAGAATGTGGGCGTGGAGGAGTTCATCAGCCGCAAATTGCCGCCGCTCCGCCGCTATCCCCGCTGCAACGTCATCGTCAACGTCTTCGGGTCCACAGTGGGCGAGTACATCGCGGTCATCGAGCGGCTCAATCAGGCCACAGGAATCTCGGCTTACGAGTTGAACGTCTCCTGCCCCAACGTTCATGCCGGTGGCATGGCCTTCGGCTCCGACCCCAGCTCGCTAGAGTACCTTGTGGCCCGCGCCAAGACCGCCAGCGCCCGGCCGCTGATCGTCAAGCTCTCGCCCAACGTGACCTCCATCGCCCACATGGCCAGGATCGCCGCCGAGGCCGGGCCGACGCGGTCAGCCTGACGAATACCTTTCTGGCAATCTCCATCGACGCCGAGACGCGCCGCCCGCGCCTCAGCAACATCACCGGCGGCCTCTCCGGCCCGGCCATCAAGCCCATCGCCCTACGCATGGTCTACGAGACCGCCCGCGCCGTCAACATTCCGATCATCGGCATGGGCGGCATTACGACTCCGGAAGACGTGGTCGAATATCTGCTGGCCGGCGCCACAGCCGTCGAGGTGGGCACGGCCAGCTACGCCGACCCGCGCGCCGTCGAGCGGCTGGCCAGGGGCCTCGAATCCTGGTGCCGCGGCCACGGGGTCGAGCGAGTAGCCAGCCTGACCGGAGCGCTGGAGATCGCGCGGGATTGATGGGGCATGAGAGCGGTAGCGCTTCGCCCAAACGCCGTTTTTCCCGGAACGCGGCATTTTGTGTCAAATCCACGATTAAAAATTAAAATACTGTGGAAAATGCTTGCATACGGCGTACACTCAAGGTATTTTTTTGAATGACTGTTGTTTCTAGAAGACCGATCCGGCCATAATTCATGGATGACGCCAAAATGGGAAGCAGGGACGATGCATCTTGCAAGATTCCGCTTCGGCAGCCGATAGAGTTGGTATGCGCTTGCGCCCTATGGCAGCGCGCACCCGATAGCAGCGCGTTCCCGATAAATGATGCGGAAGATCGCCGGGGAATGAAAGGATCGAAATGCGCATTCAAGCGGAAGCGAATCTCTCGGCATTGATCGAGAGCACCGAAGACTTGATCTGGTCGGTGGACCCGCGCTTGCGCTTGATTACCTTCAACCGCGCCTTCAAAAAGTATTTCGAGCGGAATTCTGGCGGCCCGGTCGCTCCAGGGATGAGCTTTCGGGAGTTGCTTCCGCCGGCGCTCACGGTATTTTGGCTTCCGCTTTATGAGCGGTCGCTATCAGGGAAAACGTTTTCAGTCGAGCACACCATCGGCGATGGCCGAACGCTCGAGCTTTCCTTCAGCCCGATTGTGGTCGATGGGGAGACGACCGGCGTCTCCGTCTTCGGCAAGGACATCACCGAGCGCATGAGAGCGGAGAGTGCGCTCCGCAAAGCGCAAGCAGACCTGACGGCGTTGATTGAGAGCACGCAGGATCTGATCTGGTCGGTAGACCTGGATTTCCGCTTGACGACCTTCAACAAGGCATTGCGGGAGCACTTCGAGAAGAATTATCCCGGTTCCCTCCAGTTGGGAATGTGTGCCGAGGAGCTGGTCGAGCCAGAGAGGCGGCAGCTCATGCCAACGCTCTACCGGCGCGCGCTGGCGGAGGGAACCTTCCGGACGGAGTTCGGACTCAGTGATGGCCGCATTCTGGAGATGGCTCTCAATCCCATTATTGTCGATGGCAATACGACGGGTGTCTCCGTCTTCGGCAAGGACATTACCGAGCGCAGGGCGGCGGAAAAGAAATATCAGGACATCTTCGACGGCGCGCTGGAGGGCTTCTTCCTAACAACCCCCGAGGGCAAGGCGATTACCGCAAACCGCGCGCTGGCTGCGATGCTGGGCTACGACTCGCCGCAGGAGGTCGTCGCCCGAATCACAGACACGGCTCACGATCTTTGGGTAGACCCGGAGGAGCGCGCCAGCTTCACGCGGCAAATCGAAGAGCAGGGGTTCATTCGGGGCCGCGAGTGCCGGTTCAAGCGCAAGGACGGAAGCACCCTTTGGGTCTTGCTCAATTGCCGCTGCATGCGCAATGCCAAGGGAGAGTTGATCTTCTTTGAAGGCTCAATCCAGGACATCACCGAGCGCAGGCAGGCGGAGATGCTGCTGCGCGACAGCGAAGAGCTCTACCGCTCGACCTTCGAGCAGGCCGCGGTGGGCATCGTTCATGCCTCCTCCGACGGCAATATCAAGAGTTGCAATGCGCGTTTCGCCGAGATCATCGGATACCCCGCCGACGAAGTGCCGGGCAAAAATTTCCAGCAATTTACGCCTCCCGAGGATATGGCCGAGACTCTCTTGGCGCTGCACCCCTTGACGACTGGAGAGGCCAGCACTGTCTCCTGGGAAAAGCGCTATATGCGCAAGGACGGCTCACTCACCTGGGTCAAGGTGACGGTATCCATCCGGCATAATGGCCATCCCCACATCCAGAAACACATTGCCATCATCGAAGACATCAATGCCCGCAAAGCCGCCGAGCAGAGCCTAACCGCGGCCGCCGAGGCACTGCGGCTGAGCGAAGAACGTTACCGCACGGTATTCCAGACCTGTCCCGATGCTGTCATGATTTCACAACTGAGCGATGGGGAGATCCTAGACGCCAATCAGACACTTCTCGATATGGCGGGGTACGAGCGCAACGAGTTCGTCGGGCACACAACGACGGAACTTGGCATCTGGGTGAATGCCGGCGACAGGCCGAAAATAGTCGACGAGTTGCTCCGCAACACCGAATTCCGGGATTTAGAAGTCCAGTTCAGGAGAAAGAACGGGGAGACATATTGGGCACGGTTGAACGCATCCTTGATTGAGATTGGGGGGGTTCGATGCATACTGGCGTTCGCACAAGACATCTCCGCGGCCAAGGAGGCCAAGGATCTCCTGACCGCGGCCACCGAAGCTCTGCGGCTAAGCGAGGAACGCTACCGCACCGCCTTCCAGACCAGCATCGACGCCATCAATATCAACCGCATGGACGACGGCAAATATATCGACTGCAATCAGGCATTTCTCGACATTTTGGGATTTGAACGCGAAGAAGTCATCGGGAAAACTTCGCTGCAACTGGGGGTATGGGCGGATACGCGCGACCGGACCACGATGACCAACCTGTTGCGGGAGAACAGCAGTTGCCGCGGCCTGGAGGTTCAGTTCATGAAGAAGAACGGGGAGTCCTTCTGGGGGGTGATGTCGGCCTCGGTGATGGAGGTGGACGGCGTCCCCTGCATCCTGACCATCACCAGGGATTTATCCGAAGTCAAGGCCGCGCAAAACGAGATCAGGAGTCTGGCTTACTATGATCCTCTGACCGGCTTGCCCAATCGCCGCCTGCTGTTGGAGAGGTTGCGCCAGACTCTGGCAGCCGGCGACAGAGGCAGCCGTTTGTACGCGCTGCTCTTTGTGGAGCTGGATAACTTCAAGATGTTGAATGAGACCCTCGGCCATCTCACCGGCGACCATCTGCTTATGGAAGTGGCGCGGCGCATCGTCGCCTGCGCCCGCGAAGACGACATCGTGAGCCGGTTCGGCGGCGATGAGTTTGCCTTGATGCTCGAAGATCTGAGCGAGATTCCCGAGGAAGCTGCGGCCCAGGCCAAGACCGTCGCCGAGAAGATCCAGGATTCGGTTGGCATGCCCCTCCTGATAGAGGGGCGCGAGTGTATCACTACCGCCAGCATCGGGATTACCGTCTTTGGGGCAGACCGGGAAGGCGCCAGCGAACTGATCCAGGAGGCCGACATTGCCATCTATCAAGCCACCTCGGCGGGCCGCAACACCATTCGCTTTTTCTCTCCCGCCTTGCAGACTGCGGTGAACGCCCGCGCCACGCTGGAGGAGGATCTCCGCCACGCGATCAAGGCCAGGCAGTTTCTGCTTTACTATCAGCCGCTCGTGGCGCGGGGCCGCTTGATCGGCGCCGAGGCCCTGATCCGCTGGCAGCATCCAAAACGCGGCCTGGTGTGGCCCGGCGAGTTCATTCCGCTGGCCGAGGAGACGGGCTTGATTCTGCCGCTGGGAGATTGGGTTCTGGAGGCCGCCTGCGAGCAGCTTGCCGCCTGGGCAGGCCGCCAGCAATCCGCCCATCTCACGCTTGCAGTGAACATCAGCGCCCTGCAGTTCCGCCAGCCGGGCTTCGTCGCTACGGTACTGTCGGCCCTGGAGCGCTCGGGCGCCAATCCGAATCATCTCAAGCTGGAACTCACCGAGAGCATGCTGGTCGAGAATATCGAGGAGGTCATCGCCAAAATGGCCGAACTCAAGGCCTATGGCTTGAGCTTCTCGCTGGACGACTTCGGCACCGGCTATTCGTCGCTGGCCTACCTGAAGCGCCTGCCTCTCGGTCTACTGAAGATCGACCGGGCCTTTGTGCGCGATATGCTGGTGGATGCGACCAGCGGCGCCATTGCGC
>Ga0182016_10003376_pt1 | contig 18306 bp, 17 predicted proteins | sample 712S2MmetaG_FD_120491 | JGI IMG/M metagenome (GOLD analysis project Ga0182016, IMG submission 120491) | Permafrost microbial communities from Stordalen Mire, Sweden - 712S2M metaG | ecosystem: Environmental > Terrestrial > Soil > Wetlands > Permafrost | place: Sweden: Stordalen | collected...
CGATGCGATTGCGACGCTGACGCCGACCATTCCGGATCTGCTGGGCCGCGCACCGGCAATGCAGCAGGTGTTTCGCGCCATCGGCCGGCTGTCGCGCTCCAGCGTCAACGTGCTGATCACCGGCGACTCCGGCACCGGCAAGGAGCTCGCGGCACGCGCGCTGCACGAGCACAGTCCGCGGGCCAACAAGCCGTTCATCGCCCTCAACACCTCGGCCATTCCGGCCGAGCTGCTCGAATCGGAGCTGTTCGGCCACGAGAAAGGCGCCTTCACCGGCGCCGACAGCCTGCGGCGCGGCCGCTTCGAGCAGGCCGATGGCGGCTCGCTGTTCCTGGACGAGATCGGCGACATGTCCACCTCGCTGCAGACGCGGCTGCTGCGCGTGCTGGCCGAAGGCGAGTTCTATCGTGTCGGCGGCCAGACCCCGATCCGGGTCGATGTGCGCGTGATCGCAGCGACGCACCAGAATCTGGAGGACCGGGTGCGCCTCGGCCTGTTTCGCGAAGACCTGTTTCATCGCCTTAACGTCATCCGCATCGAGCTGCCGCCGCTGCGCGCGCGGCGCGAGGACGTACCGGACCTGCTCGAGCACTACATGCGCATTGCGGCCCAGGAGCTTGGGGTCGAGCCCAAGACGCTCAATGAGGACGCCAACGACAAGCTGTGCGCATACGCGTGGCCCGGCAACGTGCGTGAGCTGGTGAATCTGTGCCGCCGCCTCACGGTGCTGGCGCCGGGCAACGAGATCCGCGCCGAAGACCTGCCGGCGGAGATCATCGGCGCAGTCTCGAGCGCACCGGCCGAGCAGGACTGGACCGGCGCGCTCGCCACCTGGGCCGACCGCCAGGCGCTGTCGCCGCCGCGGCCGCTGCTCGATGACGCGCTGCCGGCGTTCGAGCGCACGCTGATCCGCGTGGCGCTGCGCCACACCCAGGGACATCGGCAGGAGGCCGCAAGGCTCTTGGGCTGGGGCCGCAATACCCTGACGCGCAAGCTCAAGGAACTGGGCATGGACGACATCGACGAGCAGGAATAATGCCAACACCGCGGCAGCGTCGCAGCAGCGCGCCAGGAATCCAATAACCGTCTGTAGATAGCTCCGATCGATCGGCACCGGATATTGGCTTGCTGATGTGCCAACGCGCTGTTGGCACCGCGGTGTTGGTATCATTGCGGGCTAGATGTCCGACCTGCCGCAACTGCTCCATCAGATGCTGCTCGATAACAGCGCCGGCACCTGGCTGTACGCGCTGGTCGTAGTCGGGCTGATCTTCACCGTGCTGCCGCTGGTTCGCGGCTACCTGCGCGCGCGCCGGCATCGCTACGCCGATCGCGATGTGCCGCTGGCGGTCGCGCTGGTGTCGCACCTCGCCGATCGCACCAGCCGCGTGGTGCTGTGGATCGTAGCGCTGTATGCGGCCGATCGCATCCTGACGCTGCCCGCGCGCTTGGACCAGGTATTTCATGTCGCCATCGTAGTCGGCTGCTGGCTGCAGATCGGCATCTGGAGCGCGGCGGCGGCGCGCTTTGCATTACAGCGGCGCGAGAACCGCAACGGCGATGCGCGCCTCGCTGGCACCATGGACGTGGTGCTGTTCGTGATTGCGCTGGTTATCTGGGTGGTCGTCGCGCTGCTGGCGATGGAGAACCTCGGCATCAACGTCGGCCCGCTGATCGCCGGCTTGGGCGTCGGCGGTATCGCGATTGCGCTGTCGGTGCAGGCGATACTCGGCGACCTGTTCGCCTCGCTGTCAATCGCGCTCGACAAGCCGTTCGTGATCGGCGATACGCTGCGGGTGGATACCTTCGAAGGCACGGTGGAGCAGATCGGCATCAAGAGCACGCGGCTGCGCAGCATCACCGGCGAGCAGATCATCATCGCCAATGCGGACCTGCTCAAGAGCCGGGTGCGCAACCTCGGCCGCGCCAGCGAGCGGCGCGCACTGTTCACGCTCAACATTGCCTACGATACGCCGGTTGCGAAACTGGACCAGGTGCCCGCGCTGGTGGAACAGGCGGTGGCGGGTTATCCGGGCACGCGCTTCGTGCATTGCATGCTGCGCGAACTGGGTGAATCGGCGCTGGTGTACGAGGTATGTTTTTTCCTCGAGAACACCCCGAGCCGCAATCTGGCTGCGGCGCAGGACCTGGCGAACCGGCAGATCCTGCATGGCTTCGCCGATGCCGGCATCGAATTCGCCCACCCGACGCGAACGCTGCTGATGCGCTCGCGGCGCACCGACGGCGCAGCGGAGCGCCCGACCCAGCTGCTAGCCGAACCAGGCGTCAAGTGAACGGCGTCAAGTGAACGGGGTCGGCGCCGTGTAGGCGCAGAACTTTGGCCGCCAGCGCGCCAGTGCGCCGATACCCGGAATACGGTTCAAGCCGCGCAGCAGGCCGTGGGCATCAATCCAGTCGGCATAGCGGCGATACACCGGATCGAGCGACAGGTGGCGCTCCTCGGTCTTGGCACGCAGATAATAGATAAAGTTCAGCAGCCCGAGCAGCAGGCAGCGGCGCAGCGTCGCCTGCACGCCGCCGGTCAGCATGAACGGAGTCGAGATCAGCCACCACGACAGGTTTTTCGCCAGGTACGCCGGGTGCTTGGTATAGCGGTACGGGCCATTGGTGATGATGCCGCGGTGTGTCAGGTTCGAGAAGCGCGCGCCGAATGCGATCGTGGCCCAGACATACACTGCGACCGTGAACAGGATCATGCAGCCCCACAGCCCGTAGAACCAGGGCAGGTTGCCGAACCACACGCCCCATGACAGCCCGGTGTCGTAATCGATGTACTGCCGGCTGATCAGCGACCAGAACGGCTGGTAGCACACCAGTGCGGTGATCCAGCCGAACATCGTCGGCTCGGTCGAGCGGATATGGGTGTCGGTGGCCCGCAGTGCCATCAGGTAGGTCATCGACACCAGGCTGACATCGATGAAGTACATAAAAAAATACGCCCAGTCGTACACGCCCTGGAAGTTGTGCAGCAGCTTCAGGTCGTAATGCAGCAGCTTGTTCAGGTTGTCGCAGAAGTAGGTGAACATCAGCGGCAGGAAGAAGCCCTTCACCAGCCAGCCCAGCAGGTGCTGGCCGATCAGCCGCAGTTCGAGTTGGCGCCATTGCCCGAGCAGCATGCGGCCGAACTGCCACAGACCATCGAGTGGCTGCGCCATGCGCCGATCGACCCAGTACAGATATGGCAGCGCAATCACGGCCCACGCCGGCAGCAGCACCTTCAGCGCCGCGTAATAGTTGCCGTAGAACTGGCTGCCCTGCCGGTACTCGGGGAACGCCCAGTAGAGCAGGGCGACGAAACCGAGGCTGCCCGCCAGGCCGACGAACTTGGTGCCCACGCGCGGCCAGTTGCCGGCCGCAGGCGCGGCGCTCAGCGCGCGCCGCTGCACCTTCTGCCACAGCAGATCCGGCACGAAGATGCCCAGCGCAGAGCAGCCCATGACGATCAGCGCCAGATACGCGATGTGCTGGAACGGGGGCCAGACATTCAGCACCGCGACCGCCGCCACCATGGTGGCGACGCCGATCCAGGCGACGGCTGCGTGGGTGGCGGACGGCGGCAGCGTGCCGGCGGCGTTGCGCCAATCAGTACTCATGTCGCCATTGTGCCATTGCCGCCGCTCGGCCGGCGGCCGCGGGTGCGTTCTGCTACCCTGCTGTCTTACGATTGATCAGCACGTGGCAGCGGAACAGCCATCACTGCAGGCGCGAAGCGAGAACTGGCTGAGGTGGGCCTTCGGCGCGGTACTGCTGTGGCGCCTGCTGTTCCCGTTCTTCGATTCGCCGCTGCTGCACCTGTTTTCCGATCCCGCCCGCCACTGGTCCAACGGCGGCCGGCTGTTCACACCGGACCTGATCGGGGCCGGCGACCCGTTCCTCTACCAGCTGTGGATTTACCTGCTGCGTGTCGTCAGCCACGACGATGCGCCCACCGTGGTGCTGGCCTGCGGGCTGCTGTGCGCCGCGATGCCCTACGGCTGGTATCGCGCGCTGCGCGAACTGCTGGCGCGCCGCCAGGCGCTGATCGGCGGCATCATCATCGGCGTGATACCGGCGTTCCTCGGCATCTATGCTTATTTCATGACCGAGACGCTGCTGCTGACGCTGACCGGGTTTGCGTTCTGGGCGACGTTTCGGGCCGCGCGCAAGCGCACGCTGGCGGCGTTTGCACTGGCGAGTGCGCTCTGGGCGGCCGCCATGTTCACGCGCAGCATCGCCCTGCCGATGGCGCTCGCGTGCCTGGGATTGCTGTGGATCACGCAACCGCAGCGGCCGGCCAAGGCACTGGCCGCGGCGCTGATATTCACGCTGTTCGCCCTGCCGGCCGGCTGGCACGCCCGCTCGACACTCGGCTTCTTCGCACCGCTGGGCAATTTCCACCTGTCGCAGATCTACAGCGTCAGCGGTAAGCGCAACATCAGCATCGATGCCGGGCCGCTCGGCGGCTGGGGCTTTGGCACGCCGAGCTTCTACAACCCGACGTTCTATCCGTTCTCCGCCTGGACCAGTGCGCGCCAGGGAACCGCCTACATCACCATCGATGTGACGCGCGGCAGCGAAAGCTGGATCGCGGAGAAGAAGCGCATCGAGAGCCTGCGCAGCTTTCCGTGGTCGCGCCAGTACCTGGAGAACCTGATCTATCTGCTGTTCGGGCAAAGCTGGCCCGACAACGATCCGAATGCCCTCAGCGGCCTGGCGACCGTATGGACGCGCTGGTTGTGGCCGCCGCTGATGCTGGTGGTCGCGTGGGGTGCGCTGCGTCGCCGCTATCGCGGCTGGGATTGGCTGCTGCCGCTGTGCGCGCTCGGCATGCTGGTGTCGCTGGCGCTGCAGCGCGATGGCATCATCGAGGGCCGCTATCGAAAGCCGATCGATCCGGTACTGGTCGCCGCCGCCATCGTGCTCTACTACCGCACGCGGCCAGGCCAGCCGCCCGACCGCCGGGACCAGATGCCATCCTACGATCAGAGTTTCTTCGAGTATGTCAATGCGAGCGCCGCCGCCGCCGCCGCCCGCATCGTACCGTTGCTGCAGCAGCAGCTCGCACCGGCTTCGGTGCTCGACGTCGGTTGCGGCCAGGGGGCGTGGCTCGCGGTGTGGCACGGCCATGGCGTGCAGGACCTGGTTGGCGTGGACGGATCCTACGTCGATCGCCGCCGGCTGCTGTTTGCGCCCGAACGCTTCTATGCGCATGATCTGGGCCAGCCATTCGATCTAGGCCGCAGCTTTGGCCTGGTGCAGTGCCTGGAGGTGGCCGAACATCTGCCACCTGACAGTGCCGCGACGCTGATCGACAGCCTGGTCCGGCACGGCGAGGTCGTCGTGTTCTCCGCCGCACCTCCGGGCCAGGGCGGCCATGACCATGTCAATGAACGCAGCTATGACTACTGGCGTGCGTTGTTCCTCGACCGCGACTACCTGGCGCTCGATTACCTGCGGCCGCGCACCCTGTCCGAGCCGGCGATCGACAGCTGGTATCGTTACAACACGCTGCTGTACGTGCGGCGCGCTGCGGTGATGCGGCTGAGCGATGCGCTGCAGGCGAGCTTGCTCGCGCCGGATCGCGCAGTGCCTGACCTCGCGCCGCTCGCATACCGTATCAGGAAGCAGCTGGTGAGCCGGCTGCCGGTGCCGCTGATGACGACGATGGCGCGTATCAAGGAACGCCTGACCAAGTGCAAAATGTGATTCGACGTTGGACATGACTGGGCGCACACCATGAACCCGGCATCGATATGGATGCTGCTGGCGGCGTCGCTGGCGGCCGCCTGCGGACAGCTGCTGCTGAAGGTCGGCGCACAGCACAAGACCCAGGCGCTGCAATTCCTCAATGTCCCGATCGCGCTCGGGCTGCTGCTGTACCTGTGCGGCACGATCCTGTGGATCTACGTGCTGTCGCGCGAGAAGCTGGTGGTGGTGTACGCGTTCACCGCACTGACCTTCGTGCTGGTGTACCTGGGCGCGGTGCTGACGCTGGGTGAAAGCCTCACGCTCAGGGCCGGCGGCGGCGTGCTGCTGGTGCTCGCCGGCCTCTACCTGCTGGCGAGCTGATGAACGCGTACGATAGCGAAATCGCGCTGATGGCGGCGCCCGAGCGCCCGGCCGTCAGCTTCGTGGTTCCGTGCCACAATGAGGAACTGGTGGTCGAGGCCACTACCCAGGCGCTGCTGGATTTGATCGAGCAGCAGCGTGACATCGGCCGCTGCGGTGTGGGCAGCCTGGTGCTGCTGGTTGACGACGGCAGCAGCGATCGCACCTGGACGCTGATCGAGCAACTCTCGCAGCAACACCCGGGGCAGGTCGCCGGCTTGCGGCTGTCGCGCAATGTGGGTCACCAGCACGCATTGCTGGCCGGACTCACGACCGCCCCCGGCGACGTTCTGATCAGCATCGATGCCGATCTGCAGGATGACCTGAGCGTCATCCCGCAGATGCTCGACTATTACCAGCAGGGCAATGACATCGTTTACGGCGTTCGCGCACTGCGGGCGACCGACACCCGGCTGAAGCGAATGACAGCGGCCGGCTTCTATCGGCTGATGCGCCGCCTGGGCGTGGACGTGATCGACAACCATGCCGACTACCGGCTGATGAGCCGCCGTGCGATCGAGATCCTGCGCCAGTACGATGAAGTCAACCTGTTCCTGCGCGGCATCGTACGGCTGATCGGCCTGCGATCGGCGCAGGTGCACTACGACCGGCGCGAGCGCACCGCCGGTGCGACCAAATACCCGCTGTCGCGCATGACCGCCCTGGCGATCGATGGCATCACTTCGTTCTCGGCGGTGCCGCTGCGCGTGATCTCGGTGCTGGGACTGCTGACCTCGCTGCTGGCGCTGGCGATCAGCGTCTGGGTACTGGTGGTGGCGCTGACCAACCCATCGGCGGTACCGGGCTGGGCCTCGACCGTACTGCCGATCACGTTCATCGGCGGCGTGCAGATTCTGTCGATCGGAGTACTCGGTGAGTACATCGGCAAGATCTACATGGAGACCAAGCGGCGGCCGCGCTTCATCGTCGATCGAATCGTGGGCCTGCCGGCAGATGACCCGGATGGCGAGCCGCGGCGGCGCTAGGCCTGCTGCGGCAGGAAGATCCACAGCAGGATATAGATCAGCAGTCCGGCGCCGAAATACAGCACCGTGAGACAGAAGATCAGGCGCCAGGCCCAGGACGGCAGGTCGGTGCTGTGGCCGAGCCCGCCGCACACACCGCCGAACACGCGATCGCTGCGCGAGCGCGCGAGTTGATGTAAAAACGACGGCGCGCCGCTGCGCGGGGCCGCCTCCCCGCTCAGTACCTGCGCCTTGGCGCGCGCGAACTCCTCGTCGCTGATGGTGCCGCGATCGCGCAGGCTCTGCAGCCGCTCAAGTTCTTCAGCGATGCTCATGGCTGGCAGCTTAGCAGGCGGCGCCGGCCACGCGCACACCCATATCCAGGGTGCCGACCAGCTGTGCGATCGACCCAAGGCCTTCTGCGGCCAGGAACTGGGCCATCCCGGAGTTCACCGTCCGGCACAGCAGCGGATCGTAGAACAGCGCGGTCCCCAGGCCGACGGCAGTGGCGCCGGCAACGATGAACTCGAGCGCGTCCGTGGCGCTTGCAATGCCACCCTGGCCGATGATTGGAATGCGCTTCGGACCGGCGACCTCATACACCTCGCGCACCTTGAGCAGCGCGATCGGCTTGATCGCAGGTCCCGACAGTCCGCCGTGGCCGTTGCCGAGCACCGGGCGGCGGCTGGCCAGATCCAGTGCCATGCCGGTCACCGTGTTGATGACCGCCAGCGCATCGCTGCCGGCTTCGATGCAGACGCGCGCGTTTTCGCGGATATCGGCCTGATTGGGCGACAGCTTGGTGATCAGCGGCTTGCTGGTCACGCGCCGGCACGCTTCCACCACCCGCGCCGACATCTCCGGGACGTTGCCGAACTGTACGCCGCCCTGCTTGATGTTGGGACATGAGATGTTGATCTCGATCGCATCGATGCGTGAGTCGTCGAAGCGGCGTGTGACCTCCACGTATTCCTCGATGCTGGAACCGCAGACATTGGCGATGAAGCGCGTTTCAGTGAAGTCGAGCTGCGGCAGGATTTTCGCTACCACGTAGTGGACGCCGGGGTTCTGCAGGCCGATGGCGTTGAGCATGCCCGCCGGGGTTTCCCACACCCGGTGCGGGGTGTTGCCCAGGCGCGGCTGGCCGGTGGTGCCCTTGAGCACAATGGCGCCGGCGTCGCGGTTGCTGAAGCCCTCGACCCGCGTGTACTCCTCGCCAAAGCCGACGCAGCCCGACAGCAGCACGATCGGCGAGGAGAATTCCAGGCCGCAAAAGCGCAGCGCCAGCGCTGCTGCCGGCGACTGCGCCGACGAGGTTCGTGAGCTGTGCGCCACCGGTACGTCCATGGTGCCGATTATCGCCGATCGGCACAGCGATCGCTTAGGCTAGCGGCGTGTTCCACGTGGTGCTGTACCAGCCCGAGATCCCGCCGAACACCGGCAACATCATCCGGCTGTGCGCCAATTCCGGCTGCACGCTGCACCTGGTCGAGCCGCTCGGTTTCGAGCTCGACAGCGCCCACGTGCGGCGCGCCGGGCTCGACTACGCGCAGCTGGCAATCCTGCGCCGTCACCGCAGCATCGAGGACTGCCTGCAGCGGCTGGCGGGCGGGCGCGTATTCGCCATCGAGACCGGCGCGGGCACCTGCTACAGCGCGGTCCGATACCAGCCCGGCGACGTGCTGCTGTTCGGCCCGGAGACGCGCGGACTGCCGCCGCCGCTGTTGCAGACCCTGCCACCCGGCCAGCGTGTCAGCATTCCGATGCGCGATGGCAATCGCAGCCTCAACCTCAGCAATGCGGTCGCGGTGGTGGTGTATGAGGCCTGGCGGCAGTGCGGTTTCGCAGGTTCCCGGGATGCTGCAGATGCGGATTCCGCGGATGCGACTGCGGCTGCGTCTATTGGAGCAGAAAAGGCAATCAGTCGAGATATTTGATGCAGTTTGTATCGTATTGGATACAATAGCCTAGTCGAACTCCGGCCTGATCGGCCGCATCATCAGGCCGCGCACGACGTCTTCGGCCGGCAGCTTCTCGTACAGCACTGCGTAGATCCCTTCCGCGATCGGCATCACCACATGCTCGCGTGCGGCGACGCGATGCAGGGCCGCGGCGGCGTGGAAGCCTTCCACCACCTGGCCGATCTCGAACAGCGCCAGCTCCACGCCGGTGCCCTGCGCCAGCGCCAGCCCGAAGCGGCGGTTGCGCGAGTGATCGTCGGTGCAGGTCAGCACCAGGTCGCCCAGGCCCGCCAGACCCATGAAGGTCTCGCGCTGCGCGCCCAGCGCAATCCCCAGCCGCGTCATCTCGACCAGGCCGCGGGTGATCAGTGCAATGCGCGTGTTGGCCCCGAACCCCAGGCCGTCCGACAGCCCGGCGCCGATCGCCAGCACGTTCTTGACCGCGCCGCCGACCTCTACGCCGGTGATGTCGGTCGAGGTGTAGGCGCGAAAGGTGCTGGACGACAGGTCGTGCGCCAGCGTCTCGGCGTAGGCGGCATCCGGTGATGCGATGGTCATCGCGGTCGGCAGGCCGTCGCCGACCTCGGCGGCAAAGGTCGGACCCGACAGCACGGCGACCGCGCGTCCAGAGCCAAGCACTTCGTGCGCCACCTCGTTCGGCAGCTTGCCAGTGTCAACCTCGAAGCCCTTGGTCGCCCAGCACAGCCGTGTCTCGGGCCGTAGCAGCGGCTTGAGCTGCGTCAGCAGCAGGCGAAACGCATGACTGGGTACCGCGATCAGCACATCGTCGACGTCGTCGATCGCCGCATCGAGCTCGCCGGCCAGCTGCAGGCTGTCCGGGAACGGCACATCTGGCAGGTAGCGCCGGTTGCTGCGCTCGCGCGCCATCACCGCAATGTGGCTGCGGTCGCGGCCCCACAGGCGCGCCGGCCGGCCGGCGCGCGCGCACTGGATCGCAAGCGCCGTGCCCCAGGAACCGGCGCCCAGCACCGCGATGTCAGCATGCAGGAACGGGCTCGCCGACACCGCACCAGCTCCTAGTTCCTGGTGGCGCTGGCGCCTTCGGTCTGCGAGCTGGCGGCGTACAGCGCGTCGAAGTTGACGGGCGGCAGCAGCAGCTGCGGAAAGCCGCCCTGGCTCACCAGCTGCGACACCACGGCGCGCGCATACGGAAACAGCACATTCGGGCAGATGCTGCCGATCGCGCGCTTGTACTCCTCAGGCGACAGGTTCTGCATGACGAATGCGCCGGCCTGCTTGACCTCGACCAGGAACAGCGTCTGGTCGGCCTGCTTGGCCGACACCGTGACGGTCAGCACCACTTCGCGCACATCGCCGGCGACCGGCTGCACGGTGGTGTTCAGGTCGAGCGAGATCTGCGGATTCCACTCGCCGTTACCGCGCGGTCCCTGCGGCGACTCGAACGAGCAGTCCTTGAGGTACACGCCCTGGAGTGCCAGCGTGGTGTTGGGCGCTGCGGTATCGGTCGCGGCGGGAATCTGTTCAGTGGCCATATGTCGTCAACCCTGTTGCTTGAGTGCCGTTCAACGCTGCTGCAGTAGCGGATCGAGTCCGCCGGCCGCATCCAGCTCATACAGATCGTCCGAGCCGCCCACCAGATGTTCGCCGATGAAGATCTGCGGCACGGTGTACCGGCCGCCGCTGCGGCGGATCATCTCCGCGCGCTGTCCGGGCACGGTATCGATGTCGATTTCCTGGAACGCCACGCCCTTGCGCTGCAGCAGTTCGCGCGCCCGCTCGCAATACGGACACCAGGATTTGCTGTACATCAGCACCGGTGCGCTGATGGTCTTCTGCTGCTCGTGCATCGGCTGGTTCATTGGCTCGCTCATCGGCCGGTTCATCCGCGTGCCAGCGGCAGGTTCTCGGCGCGCCAGGCGGATAGGCCGCCGCGCAGGTTAAATACCTTGGTGAATCCCTGCTGCGTCAGCGAGCGTACCGTCGCGGCCGCCGTGGTGCCGCGGTCGCAGTAGACGATCAGCGGCCGCTCCTTGTATTTCTTGAGCGCGTCGGCGGCGGTGGCGATCTGCGCGGCGTCGAAGTGGCGCGCGCCGCTGATGTGGCCCTCCTGGAAAGCCTGCTGCTTGCGCAGGTCGAGAACCGTGGCGCCCTGGTTCATCAGCCGGATGACTTCCTGCGGCGGCAGCGCCGCGTAGCTCTGAGTGCGCAGCCGCAGCTCATACGCCAGCACGGCGGCGGCGGCGGCCAGTGCAAACGCCGCGAGCCACGGGTGGTGGTTGAAATATTCCAGCAATCGGTCCATCGGCTCACATTCAGGTCCGGTACGGCAAGCCCATCATTATAGCCGGTCGCGCCACGGCCGGCCGACCGGCGGGCGCAGGGCCAGGCGGCCCCCGCGCCAGGGCAGACGCAGCGTGATGCGCGTGAAATACTCGCTTATGCGGCAAGTTTACCTCGCCCTGATTGCAGTTCCGGTCGCGTTGCTGCTGCCGTGGGTGCCGCTGCACGCCGCCGCGCAGGCCAAAACCGAGGCCGAGCTGCGGCTGCTGCGGGAGAAAATCGGCCGCATCAGCGAGCAGGTGAGCCGCGACGCGCTCGAGCGTGACCGGCTTTCGGGCAACCTGCGGGCGGCGGAGTTCTCCCTCGGTAGCGCCCGCGGCGAGTTCGACCGCGCCAGCCGCGAGTATGCCGACCGCAGCGCGCGCCGCAGCGCGCTGGCCCAGACGCGCCAGCAGCAGCAGCAGGCGCTAGTGAACGAGCGCGCCGGGCTTGCCGCACAGCTGCGCGTGGCCTATATGATCGGACGCGAAGAGCCGCTGAAACTGCTGCTCAACCAGCAGGACCCGCTGCATAGCGGCCGGCTGTTCGCCTATTACGGCTATTTCGGCCGCGCCCGCGCCGAGCAGATCGCACAGATCCACACGCAGCTGCAGCGCCTGGATGATCTCGACCAGCAGCTGCAGCAGCAGCAAAGCGAGCTGGCGAGCCTCAAAGCGGCACAGCAGCAGCAGCTGCAGCAGCTCGAGCGCGCCCGCAATGAGCGCCAGCAGGTGCTGGCGAGCCTGACTGCCGCGGCGCGTACACGCGCGCAGAGCCTGGCGCGGCTGAAGAGCCAGCAGGCCGACCTTGAGGGGCTGCTGCGGCAGTTGAACCGTTCGCTGAAATCGATCGCACCGCCCGACAATGCCACCGCCTTTGGCCGCGCGCGCGGACTGCTGCCCTGGCCGGTCGCAGGCCAGCTGATGGCGCAATTCGGCGATACCCGCGCCAGTGGCGTGAAGTGGGAAGGGGTCGTGATCGCCACGGAACGCGACGCCCCGGTCAAGGCGGTGTCCGGCGGACGCGTGGTGTATGCCGACTGGCTGCCGGGGATGGGGCTGCTGGTGATCGTCGATCACGGCGAGGGCTACATGAGCCTCTACGGCCACAACGACCGGCTGCTCAAGGGCGCCGGTGAATCGGTGGCGGCCGGGGAGCCGATCGCGGCAGCCGGGGATACCGGCGGCCGGGCCTCCCCGGAGCTGTATTTCGAGATCCGCCGCGAGGGCAAACCGGTCAATCCGGGGCCCTGGTTCAAGGCCCGAAACCCCTCCCCCTGACAGCCCAGGGCGGACTGCCGGCGGACCCGCATCACGGTCCGGTGCCAGTGAGTGCCATGTCCCGATTCGGATGAGGGAAAAGCGACATCCATCAAGGATTATGGTCGCTCGGGCGGCGATGCTGTGCGCCACAGGACCTACGAGAACGCATGAATACAATCGTGCCGGTGCGGTCGGCGGTCGCCGAACCATCGCTGGAGCCCTATGCGCAGCTGCTGCGTGCGCTGCTGCCGCGCATGAACAGCGTGAGCGTATTCAATGCGCTCGGCGAACTGCATTGGTCCACCGAAATGTCGGTCGAACCGGCGTTGATCGCGCTGCTGCGCGAGACCATCAAGAAGGCCCAGAGCGACCTGACCGGTAGCGGCGAGCAGTGCATGGCGGGCAGTGAGCCCACCTATCTGTTCTGGCTGCGCCGCGACGACGCCGATCCGCCGACCCCGTTCGCGGTGGTCGCGATCTGCTTCAAGCCCGGCAATGCCGACGCCGACCTGCGCGCGTTTTCATTCGTGCAGGCGCTGGTCAGGCCAGGCATCGAATGCCTGCGGCGCGAATTGATAGCGCGCGACAAGATCCTGAACCTCAACAGCTCGCTGCTGGAGCAGGACAACGACCTCGACATGCTGCTGTCGATCACCGGCGGTACCGACAGCAAGCCCGAGAGCGCCGGCGACTTCAAGGCGATCATCAACCGGGCCACCGAACACCTGAAAGTCGGACTGTCAGCGCTGATCGTGCCCGAGAAGGGCATCGCGCTGGTGCAGGTATCCAGCGCGTCGCCGATCGATACCTCGATACTGGCCAAGGCGCATCGGCATCTGCTGTCGATGGCTCAGATGCGCAAGAAGGCCACGATCGTCAATCGCATGGTGCTGACCGTCGGTACCGAGTCGAGTGCCTACCGCGTGCTGATGTGTCCGGTGCTGCGCGCCGACGGCAACACCATGGGCGTGCTGGCGCTGTTTCGCAACGAATCGGCACCCGAATTCACCCCGCACTACGCGCGGCTGACCGAGCTGCTGGCGAGCCGCGTCGCCACCATCATCGGCCACAGCTACGATGCGCTCACCAGCCTGCTGACCCGGCCGGCATTCGAACAGCGCGTCGGCGCGGCACTTTCGGAAGTGAGCGGCAACGGCAACGGCAACGGCAACGGCAGCGGCAGCGGCACGCAGCGCTGCTGGAGCGCGCTGTCGATCGACATTAACCGCATGCACGTCATCAACGACAACTACGGCATGCACATGGGCGATCGGGTGATCGCGCAGCTCGGCGAGCTGATCCGCTCGCGTTTGCCACCCGGAGCGATCGCGGCGCGCATCTCGGGCGACCGGTTCGCGATCCTGCTGCCCGCGGCGCTCGAGGATGCCGCCAAATTCGCCGAGGCGCTGCGCGCTGGCGCCGAGGATCTGGGCGCCGTGTTCGGCGACGGCAAGATGCCGGTGTCGATCAGCATCGGAGCATCGGCGGTCGATCCGCTGTCGAAGGAATTCGTGCATGCCTTCGCCGCGGCCGAGACCGCCTGCAAGGCCGCCAACGACCGCGGTCGCAACCGCGTCGAGGTGTACCAAGAGGCGGACGAGAGCATCGTGCGCCGCTTCACCGATATTAATCTGATCACCGATCTGCGCGCCGCGATCGCGGAGGATCGGCTGGAACTCAATGCGCAGCTGATCGTGCCGCTGGGCAAGTACGACGGGCCGCCGCATTTCGAGATCCTGCTGCGCATGATCGGCGAGAACGGCGAGATCGTCGGTCCGGATCATTTCATGTCGGCGGCGCATCGCTACCAGCTGATGCCGACGCTGGACCGCTGGGTGATCAAACATGCGCTCGAGATGCTCAAGCCGCATGCCGACCTGCTGCGTGCCAGCGAGATCGTGTTCGCGATCAATTTCTCAGGCCAGTCACTGCAGGATTCCGATTTCACCGAGCACGTTGCCCGCATGATCGAGAGCAGCGGCCTGAATCCTTCCAACCTGTGCTTCGAGCTCACCGAGAGCGCGGCGATCGGCAACCTGAATCGCGCCGAGGTGCTGATGCGCCGGCTGCGCAAGCTCGGCTGCAACATCGCACTGGATGACTTCGGCACCGGCCTGAGCTCGCTGGCGTACCTGCGTACGCTGCCGATCGGCATGCTCAAGATCGACGGCAGCTTCGTGCGCGATGTGCTGAAGGATCCGCGCGCTGAATCGATGGTGCAGGCGATCGCGCAGCTGGCGCGCGCCATGGATCTCACCACCGTGGCCGAGTATGTCGAGACCGATGAGATTCGCACCCGCATCACTGCGCTGGGCGTGGATTACGGCCAGGGATTTTCCATCGGGCGGCCGGTGCCGCTGGTAGACGTGGTGGCCGAACTGCCGCTGTACGCGGCGGCGGCGCATCCGAGCGGTATCTGGCCGGCCAGTGCCAACGCCGCGTGAACGCCCGGCGAGCGTGCGCTTATCGGGTGCCGGCGCGCCGGCCGCGTTCTTCCTATTTGGGTCCGTGGCCGCAGCCTAGTACTATCTCGGCTATGTCGCCGCGCGCACGCCTGGTTCTCGCCCTGTTGGTCGGTCTGATGCTGGGCTTATCGCTGTCGATGGCCTCGCGGGTGGCCGCTGAACGCAGCCCGGCGCCGCTGAACCCCGCAGCTCCCGCCAGCAACGCGCTGCCATGGAAGGATGCCCAGCTGCTGGCCGAAGTGATGCAGCGGGTGCGCGACAATTACGTCGACCCGGTGGACGACCATCTGCTGCTGCAGAATGCGATCCGCGGCATGGTCGAGGGGCTGGACGATCACTCGACGTTCCTGAGCCCGGATGAATTCGAGGACATGAAGGTCAGCACCAGCGGTAGCTACGCCGGCATCGGCGTCGAAGTGGTGGCCGCCAAGGGCGGCGTCAGCGTGGTCGGGCGCATGGCGGGCTCGCCGGCCGAGCGCGCCGGCATCCTGAACGGCGATGTGATCGTCAGCATCGACGGCATCGCGGTCGACCCGGCGGACCTGGACACAGCGATCGCACGCATGCGCGGCCCGCAAGGCAGCCTGCTGCGGCTGGCGGTGCAGCGCGAAGGCCGCGCCTCGCTGCTCGAGTTCCAGGTCGAGCGCGAGCACGTGCAGTTGCACAGCGTGGCAGCCGAGCTGCTGACACCGGACATCGGCTACCTGCGCATCACCAGTTTCACCGACAGCACGGCGAGCGAGCTGGAACAGGCGGTGGCACGGCTCGAGCACTCGCGCGCCCGCGGGCTGGACGGTTTGGTCATCGACCTGCGCAATGATCCGGGCGGCGTGCTCGACGCGGCGGTGCAGGTGGCGGACGATTTCCTGGATCACGGCACCATCGTCAGCGCCGAGGGCCGCACCCCGGATGCGCAGTTTCGCATCGAGGCCAAGCCTGGCGACATCAGCAATGGCGCGCGGCTGGTGCTGCTGGTCAACGGCGGCTCGGCTTCGGCCTCGGAGATACTCGCCGCCGCGCTGCACGACAATCACCGTGCCACGCTGATCGGCCGGCGCACCTACGGCAAGGGCTCGGTGCAGACCATCATGCCGCTGGGCGACGGTCAGGCGCTGAAGATCACGACCTCGCGCTATTTCACCCCGGCCGGAATCTCGATCAACGGCGTCGGCATCGTCCCGGATACCGTGCTTCAGGGCACGGAACAGCCGCCGGCAGCCATGGATACCGCCGACCATGTGACACTGGCGCAGCGCGATCCGCAGGTGTCGGTGGCACTGCAGGCCCTGAGCATGCATACGGGCCAAGTCGCAGCCCGTGTCAGCGCCGCGGCGCAGTAATGCAAAGCGCGCCGGCATGAGCGTGCTGCACACCGCAGCCGATCTGGTCCTGCATCTGGATCGCCACCTGATTGAGCTGCTGACGCTGTACGGCGCCTGGATCTACGCCATCCTGTTCGCAATCATCTTTGCCGAGACCGGCCTGGTGGTAACGCCATTTCTGCCCGGCGACTCGCTGCTGTTCGGCGTCGGCGCCCTGGCCGCCGTGGACAGCAGCGGCAGCCTTTCGGTCGGCTGGGCGTTCGCGCTGCTGGCGCTGGCCGCGATCGCCGGCAACTCGGTCAATTACGCCATCGGCCGTGCGCTCGGCCAGCGCGCCTTCAGCGGCCGCTACCGCTTCTTCAAGCTCGCCTACCTGCAGCAGACCGAAGGCTATTTTCGCCGCCACGGCGGCCTGACGGTGCTGCTGTCGCGATTCACACCCATCGTGCGCACCTTCGCGCCGTTCGTCGCCGGCATAGCACGCATGCCGTACCTGCGCTTCCAGGGGTTCAACATCGCCGGCGGGCTGTCGTGGGTGGCGCTGTTCCTGTTCGGCGGATTTGCTTTTGGCAATCTGCCCTGGGTGCGCAACAACTTCGGCGTCGTGACGTTGCTGGTGATTGGCGCCTCGCTGCTGCCGTTGCTGGCGGTGGCGCTGCGAGATCGCGCAGCTCGCGCGGCCGCCGGCAGCAGCTAGAACGGCGGCACGCAGCATGGCGCAACAGACACGCGGATACGCGCATCGGGTGGACATACGGGCCGAGATCGCCGAAGTCTGGCAGTCGATGATCGACCCGGCGCGCCTGGCGCGCTGGTATGCGCCCGAGGCGCGTGTCGATGCGCGCGAGGGCGGCAGTTTCTGGGCGCGCATCGATGCCGAGCTGACGCGCGAGGCGCACATCGACGTATTCCTGCCGCCGCGCCGCCTGCGGCTCATCTACATGCCGCTGTCGGGCCAGCCGAGCGAGGACACGGTGATCGTGGATGATTTTCTTCTGCACAGCGAAGTCACGGCGCCCGATAAGGGCGGTGCCCTGACGATCCTGCGGCTGCTCGGCTCCGGCGTGCCGGAAGGCAAGTCCTGGGATCCGCTGTACCTGCGGCTGCGCAACGGCTGGGAGCGAGCGCTGCTGCGACTCAAGGCGTCGCTGGAACCGGCGGCGGGCAAGAAACCGGGCGGCGCCGCCGACAAGCCGGCGCCGGCGGCCAAGCGCTGACGCCGGCAGCAGGCGCTGCGCGTCAGTTCTCGCGGCGGCTCGCGATCCAGTACAGCAGCCCCGCCAGCGCCACGTAGATAGCGAGCCCCAGTCCGTCGCCGAACTGCAGCCCGGCCGGCAGCGACAGAACATCGGCACGGCCGGAGGCGACGATCGGGATCGCCAGCACCACCCCGGTCAGCGACTCGCCGGCGATCATGCCGGCAGCGAACAGCATGCCGCCGCCGGCGAGGCTCTCATCGCCGCCGGCGCGCCGCCGGCGCGCCGCCAGGTACGACAGCAGGCCGCCGATGAAGATCGGCACGTTCAGTTCCAGCGGCAGATAAATGCCGACGGCGACCGCGAGCACCGGTGCGCGAAAGCCGGCGCCGCTCTTGCGCAGCCACTCATCGAGGATGATCACCGCCAGTCCGATCAGCACGCCGATGCCGATCATGCCCAGCGGCAGGCTGCCGCCGAACAGTCCCCTGGAGACCGCCGCCATCATGGTTGCCTGCGGCGCCAGCAGCGGATGCAGATGGGTTGCATCGGGCGCTCCGATACCGTAGGCGTGCGCCAGCAGGTTGAGCACTGGTGCGATCACGGTCGCCGACGTGACCACGCCGATGCACAGCATCAGCTGTTGCCGCCACGGCGTCGCGCCCACCAGCTGGCCGCATTTCAGGTCCTGCACGTTGTCGGCGGCCACCGAGAGTGCGCAGCACA
>Ga0182016_10003381_pt1 | contig 18273 bp, 18 predicted proteins | sample 712S2MmetaG_FD_120491 | JGI IMG/M metagenome (GOLD analysis project Ga0182016, IMG submission 120491) | Permafrost microbial communities from Stordalen Mire, Sweden - 712S2M metaG | ecosystem: Environmental > Terrestrial > Soil > Wetlands > Permafrost | place: Sweden: Stordalen | collected...
GAAAAAGAATACTGCTTTGCGTGGGCCGCCACCAGCCCGACGCTCGGAACCTTGGTCAGAACTCAAACCAGCTTCGTAACCATCCCTATTGGGTGTGCAGACTCAAAGGATTGGCCGGTCAAGCGCGACATAAAAGTGGAGTTCAAGCCGCTTGGCGTTTTGCCCAATAGTCTTCGAAGCGTCCGTTGAAGTGGCAGCAGCGGAGGGCGAGGATGGCGTTTGCGCCGCGCACTGTCCAGAACATGCCGGACTGTTTGCAGCGGGAACCGACGATAGTCTTGCACCCGGCTTCGATGACCCCAGAGCCGACGAACAAGTGCTGCTCGCGGAATTTCGGGTATCGCATACGTTCCGTGTTTTTCTCAAAGTAATCCGCCTCGGTACGGATCTTCTCCAGCAGTTCGGAGTTGGATGATTCGATGGCCCGGAGGGCGGTGACGAGGTCTTCAATCTTACCTTCATCCAGCAGTTCATCCTGGTGAATCGCCAGCCAGAGTTTCTGATCCGATTCCTGGTTCGGATACAGTTTGCGAGCCACTTCCCAAAGGTGTTGCCGGGCGTGAAAAAGGTCGACGATCTGAATGGCGCCGGGGAAGTGATCGTCGGCAATATTCCAGATCCATTCGGCGCCGTCTCCGATCACGACTTTCTTCTCAGCTCGTTCCCAACCTCGATTCCAAGCTTCCAGATAGATTCGCGGGCCGAACTCACTCGCGGTCTCGATGGCGGCGACATAGGTCGTGGAATCGGGATCGCGGATCGCGTAGCCTTCCTTGTCCCACGCAGTCTGGGTGAAGACGGAACCGATTTTTGCTTCGCGCGTATGTGCCGGCTGTCCGTTTTGTTTGCCCGATCGGCCCTCGGTCTCAGCCTTCACCACGGGCACGCCGGTTCCATCGATCTCCACGTACAGGAAGGGAATGGGTTGGCATACTACGATCGGCAGATCCAGTTGCCGGGCACGCTGGATCTCCCGTTGCTCACCCTGCGCGATATCGGCCCCGATGGCCTCCGCCGTGCGCTCCACAGCTTTAGCCGTCACTTCGATGCCGGCCAGCAGTTCCATCTGCTGGCGTCCGTGGTCGAATGGCGCCTCGGCCCCGACCAACGCCAGCATGCGGCGGACGCCGGGCGATAGGTCCAACTTCTCAATGTCCAGGGTGACATCGGCAGGGCACTGTCCGTGGTGACAGTGAGAGCAAAGATACCACGGGCGGAGTATCTCGACATCGCCCACGGCAGTCAGCACGTGCCGCGTTCGCATCTCGCGGTAACGGGCTTTCCGGCCACAAGGGCAAGGTATCTCGCGATCCTCCGGGCCGGGAGGATGACCTCGGAGTAACTGGCCCAACGCCGCCGCTCCGGCCCGATGCATCGCCGCCCGTATGGCCATCTCGACCGCTTCCAAGTCGAATTGGCCGGTCTTGCTCTGGTCCTGGAAAATCAGACGCAGCAATGAACTCACTTCCCGTTCGACTTCCTGACGGATCGTTTCCGCCGTTTTTTTTCCTGCGGCGTCAACGTGTCCTCGACCGGCCTTGCGCGGCAGATCTTTTCATTGGTCTCGATCAAAGTCCGGCTCAAGTCCTGATACTTCCGGAAACCGGCGACCTCGCGCTCGGCTTTCCGTTGGGCCGCAGCGCTGGGAAAACTCTCCGTAACGGTTTTGCCATCGACTTTGTAGGTAAGCCGAGAGTTGGGTCCATGGCCGGGATCATCCGGCTGATGACAATGGCAACTTGGGGTGCCGCAACGACCGGAAGTTGCTGAAATCGAGCCCGGCCGGAAATCGCCCAGTTCGGAGATCTCGGCCAGCACCTGGGAACGGCGCCTTTCTAAATCCAACAGGGAATCAGGCATGCAAACAGCCTCCTATTACCTAGCGTATCAACTACGCTCGGGTAGGAGGCACAAAAAAAGGAAACCGCCGCCTTCTCCACTTTCATGTCGCCCACCCCAGAACCTGATGCTCGTCTCTTAACGTTAAACGGCAGGTTAGAATAGAAGTGGTTAACAGCTTTGGGAGCCGGACTCTTCCTAGCTGACCGCTGATTGCTGAACGCTGAAAGCCTCTCGGGGATTTCAAGGGGCAGAGCCCCTTGGGTAGGACTAGGTCTTTGATCGCGTGACAGATTTCCTTTTGACGGGTCTGGAACGGGAGGAGCACCGGACCGGCAACGAGGGGTACTCATTTGGCGGGGTGCGGACGTTTCCGCTGATTGGGCTCATCGGTTATTCCGTTGCGCTCTTTCCGCAGGTCACGTGATGCCCGTGGTTCTGGGTCTTGCAGTCGTCGCGGCGTTTCTCTTGTTGTCTTACCGGCACAAACTCGCAACTTCCGGACTGGCGGGTATGACCTCAGAAATGTCCCCTCTGACCACCTATCTGGTCGGAGCGCTGGTGAATCGAGAACAGATGTTGGATCGCCACTGCCCTGACGGTCGCGAGCGTGCTCCTCTTGGAACTAAAGGGCGCGCTCGAAGGCTTATCGAAGCGGATCGCACTGGAAGAGACTTTGACCTTCACCAAGTTTCTGCTGCTCACGGCGGTCGTTCTGCCGGTCCTGCCGAATCAGGTGTTCGGGCCCTTTGAGATCAACCCGTACAAATCGTGGTTGGTTGTGGTGGCAGTCAGTTCCGTATCCTACGGAAGTTACTTGATTCAGAAGCTGACGAAAGGCCAGGGCGGCGTGATCTTGGCTGCAAGTGCTGGGGGGCGCCTATTCGTCCACGGTGACCACCGTGGTGTTGGCCAAACGGTCGGCATGCGAGAATCGGCCGCACCTGTTTTCGGGTGGAGCCCTAATCGCCTCGGGTGTCATGTATTTGCGTCTGGCCGGGCTGGTAACGCTGTTTAACCGGTCGCTTATGAAGACTCTCGGCCTGCCATTCTTGTCTTTGGCCGCGACAGGTATGTTGATTGGCTGGATATGGACTTGAGTACCGGATGCCAAATAGGGCGCGGTTGCCGGGGAGTTCGATCCGAAAAATCCGCTGGAATTGCGCGCCGCATTCTCTCGCCGGGCTGATGGGTTTCAGCGATGTGGATCCCTTCATCATGGGGATCACCGAATCGGCCGACCGGGCGCTACTCTGTCCGTAGCTTCGGCTGCGATTTTGATTGCGGCTGCCAGCAACAACATTGCGAAGGGGTGTTACTCATTCACTCTGAGCGATCGCAAGACCGGAATCCAAAGTCTGGCCCGCCTGGTCCGACTAGCGGTGACCGGTCTGTGACCCTTATTTTGGGTGGCCATTGACGTCCGGGCGGCCTGCAGCTTTCACGCTTCGACACGATCTGCCAGCCAACATCAGGTGCCTGACCAATCGGCGATTCCAGCGTGCTAACTAACGGAATGCAGGGTGCCAAGCGCAACCCAGAGTTTCAATTTGATAATAGCCATGGCCGCACACTCAAATCCTTATTGGCCAGGAGTCATTGCCGAGCCCATTTGGCCCACTTTGCCTGCCGAATTACCGTTGGATGGGATAGCCAAACGGTACCCGGCGCTTGGGTCGGTAAGAATATATGCCGGATTTGCCCGATCAGGCTCGATCTTTTTTCGCAGTTGGTTGATGAACACCCGCAGGTACTCGATCTCATCGCCGTAGTCGGGTCCCCATACGGCCTGCAGGATACGCCGGTGAGAGATCACTTCACCCGGGTGCGATGCGAGACAATACAAAAGCTTGAACTCCTTGGCGGTGAGGTGTGCGACGCCGTCCTTCCGCTTCACTTCGTGCGTCTCGAAGTTGATTTCCACATCCCCCAACGCAAGAACCGGGGAACGGACCGAATGTGCCCGGCGATTCACGGCGTGGATGCAGGCCACGAGTTCTTCAATCCCACAGGGCTTAGTGATGAACTGGTCTGCGCCGGCCTCCAATGCCTCGGTTCTGTCTTTCCGCGATTTCCTGGCTGACACGACAATGATCGGCACTTCCGATGCCGCCCGGATTTCGCGGCAGGCCGCGATCCCACCCATTCCCGGCATCGCCAAATCCAGAAGGATGACTTCTGGCGGTTCGTGGCGCAATATGTCGAGAGCCTCCTCGCCGGTGCATGCGTCATTGACCTCGAATCCCTGCGTCACAAGCGCGATCCGGAGGACGCGGCGCGCCTGGGGTTCATCATCCACTACCAAGATTCTTGAGACTCTCATGCTGTGACTCCATCGGCTACCGGTAAGGAGAAATGAAACGCCGCCCCGCCTTCCGGCCGGTTGATCACCCAAATCGCGCCGCCCTGCCACTCCACCAGATGCCTGGCGCTCGCGAGCCCGAGCCCCGTCCCGGGGACGCTGGAACTGTGGTGGGAACCGCGGTAGTGCTTCTCAAAGATGCGCGCCTGTTCGTCTTCAGGAACGCCGGGGCCGGCATCCGACACGCCGATATCGATTGTGCCGCCGTCCACGCTGGAAGAGATGGTGATCGGAGTACCCGGGGGCGAGTATTTCAAGGCATTGTCCAGCAAGAGTTTGAGTACGTGCTGGGTCATTTCAGCATCGCAATCGGCCATCGGAAGGGTTTCCTCAATCTGTACGCCCACCAGGCGGTCGCACAGAAGCGGGCCCAATGGCGCAAGGGCGCCGGAAACCAGGACTCGCACATCCTGAGGAGCTTTGGTCAGCGTGAAATCGCGTGTGCCGGTCCGGACCGTCCTGGCAGCCTCCTCGATCCATTGGTTCATTCGTTCCACCTCTTCCTTGATGATGGTTAGCATCTCGCGCTGCTGGGCCGCGTTGCCCGGTTGCTCCGACAGCAAAGCGGTGGCAGCAATGTTGATGGAACTCAACGGCCCCCTCGCCTCATGTGCAAGGGCGTCGTAGATTGCGGATTTCAGGTCATCCGCCCTGCGGGAAATCTCCGCTTCCTTCAGGCTCTCCGCGACGCGCGCCTTCGAGAGTGCGCCTCCCACCTTTTCGGCGATGGCCTTCAGCAATATTGGAGATACGCCAACTCCCGCAATGCCGATGCTGCCCGCGAGTTCGCCGCTCTCGTGAACCGGAACGACCGAGACAGCGGATGCCATATCGCTGAAGGGGTTTCCACAGATCGCCACGTCCCGAAGCTGAGCGTCGGTTATCTCCCCGGCTCGGATCCCCGATCGGCAGACTCGACCGTCGGCCGTGTCGTAGATCGCAACAGCTTCCAGTTCAAGAATCTCCTTGAGCGCACCACCCAGCCGCTGAAGAATGGCCTCTCTGTTCTCACCTTGCGAGATCACATCGGCAACCTGGTATAGCTTTTCGACCTCCTCCCGGCGCTGGACGGCCTCGGTCCGGTTGCGGTTCGCGCGAGCTGAAAGATGGCCGGCGGCGAGGGCGGTTACCAGGAAAGCAAAGAAGGCCACCCAATGCTCCGGTTGCTCGATCATGAAGCCAGCGGAAGGCAGGAAAAAGTATGCGAGGCCCAACCCCGCTGCAATCGCCGCGACCATGGCCTCCAACCAGCCCCACGTCAGGGCAATACAGAGAACCGCCAAAACAAGGACCAACGCAACGGTTGTGGAGTTGACATGGCGCAGATGAACGGCCGCAGCCAGAATCAGACCGATCACGCCCGCCGCCAGGCCGGTGCGCAACCCCCGAAAGATCACTCTCCCCGCACTATTCAGAAGAGTCGACCGAGATCCTACATTCGTTCTCGTCATTCGCGCTTTCCTTCCTTCGGTGCCCTGAACGGATCCTGGGCAGAGCCCGTTCGCGGCAAGTCTGAAATTTTCGACGCGCTCAGGCGCTGCGAAAACGCTTGTTTCGTTCGACCACGGTGCCGCCGGCACTACGCCGCCCCATCGAGTTCCCGATCCGGCCTGGTTGTCTCGCGGCGGGCCGGGCGCCCAATCTCCTCGATTGAAGAAACGGAGAGCCCAGCCTTGGTGCGAACGCCCTCCGATGGTTGCGTTTGCCGCTCACCCCCAATTGCCCATTCGGTTGGGAATCTCTCTTGTTGCGAAGACTTATCAGGATGTCTTGCTGGGGCCATGATTTCCTCCTTGCCGGCGGTAATCGTTCCTCAATTTCTGTTCCGCGCGCAGCCAATCCTCGTCTGCCGACCCACCTTGGCAGCCGCGGGCCTCCCAGTACAAGTGAGCGAGCTGGGCGATTGCCTCCGTTTCCAATACCTGGGTCTCGGAACTCACGTCCTCCTCGGCAATTGGCGCCAGCGGGGCCGGTGTGGCAAATGCCGCGGGTTGCGGAGACTTGGTCTTACGTTTATTCGGTCTTGGTGCTGGTGCTGACACGTGGCGTGCCTCCTTTCGGTAAAAAGAATGCCTTGTCTCCCTGGACTAGGCGTTAACGCCGGGCCATCCGGCTCATCGCCAGCGGATTCTGCAGTACACGACGATCGCCGACCTCGTTACACGCCAGCGATGCACTTTGCGTCACCCGAAGAACCTCCTCGGGCACGAAGGGACTCCCAAGCAAAAGGTCGAAGGCCCCCAAGTTGAGCACTTCCGCCCACAGCCGCTCATCGGCGAGCCGTGAGGACACAATGAAAGACGGATGATCCGGCATGCTGTCCAACTCTGCCAGCACGCTCTTCCAGTCTCCATCCGGCAGGCAATGATCGCAGATCACGGCGCGTATTCCGTGGCAAGCCTGGCGAAGCAGATCCACTCCATCGCAACACGTGAAAGCTACCTGCAAACGCCATGGCGAGTCGCGAAAGATTCGTTGCAATGAGGCATGCTCATCGGCACAGGGGCCTATGAACAGGACGTAGCCCACTGAACTTCTAGTAGGCATGTTGACACTACTCCTTCAGTTTTCAGGATTGGGCCGCTATGATGGTAACGCTCGCGGCCTCTGGGCAGAACTGTCAATAACCCTAATTTCCGGCCGGCTGGTGCGGAGGCTTACGGCGTGGCCCCGAATGGCCCCTTGACGTGGCGGCCAGCAACGCGATACACAGGTGTTTACCCTGCGGGCTTCGGGAGACGGCAATGCGACGCGGACGTGTGCTGCTGGCGGACGACCACGCCCTGGTGATCGAAGGCTTTCGCAGGATCCTCGAAAGTGAATTCGATGTAATCGGCGCAGTGGAAGACGGCAAAACGCTGGTGAGCGAAGCGTTGCGCCTGACGCCGGACGTCATCCTGATCGACATTTCCCTGCCCATTCTCAACGGCCTCGAGGCCGCACGGCGGATCAGAAAAGACTTGCCGGAGGCCAAGATCGTTTTCCTCACAATGCATGCGGACCGGACGTATCTCCGGGACGCGTTTCGTTTGGGGGCCTCCGGGTATCTCCTCAAGAACTCGGCCGGAAAAGAGTTGCTGAAAGCCGTTCGCGAGGTTCTGTCAGGGCGGACCTATTTGGCGCCCGAGCTCGCCAACACAATCCCGGACCCGCAACTAAGGAAGGCCTTTGAGCAAGGCTTGGTTCCGGGTTTAACCGATCGGCAGGTCGAGGTTCTACGTCTCATCGGCGGAGGACAGACGAATGATGAAATCGCCGCCTCGCTGGGAATCACGGTAAGGACCGTTCGATTTCACCGCTCGGAAATCGCACGGAAGTTGGGGATCTCAGGGACGCCGGCCCTTACTCAATACGCCGTGGCGCACGGTATCGTGCGCCGCTTTAGTTCCCACATCGCGCCTCCGGACATACCAAATCGCCGGCGCCACATTACCAACTCCCCACTATAAACGGGAAATCCCTCCGCTCCATCTATCTATATGGCGCCACTCCGTGTATGCAGGCCAAGTGGCGCTCCAAGAGACTCTTTCGGGCGGCGACATTATGTTGTACGACAGTACGAAGAGCCTGTTGCAGAGTATTGTGCAATCGCTCGAAAAGGACAACCGGACCGGATGGGATGATCGAGCCGAATCCGGAAACGAATGTCTCTACGAAATGCACCAGATGTCCAGGCCGCTTTACAAGGGGTACAAATCCGACCGCGTTTGTGCCGACTCGGCGGGTCAGAACACCATTTCTGAGATGGTGAACCGAGCCATACCGCATGTGAGGCTGATGGTGATTGCCATTCGGCATAAAGACCAAACCCAAGCGCTCACGAGCGGCAAGGCGGCCCTTGTCGAGCTGAACGGCGCCAGTGATTCAAAGGCTTCGGGCAAGAATAGAGTAACCAGAGAATCCTCCCATGCGTTACGGAAGGCTGAGAACGCTACCCGACAGTTTGATTTCACCGCTCGGAAATCGAGCAGAAGCTCGGGCCCGTCTAGGGTGACGGCGCGGCTAGCACGAACTCCCGGGCCGCGTCGGGGGACTTGAAACCGCTATTTGTCACCACATTTCAATGGTGTTATTTAGTAGCCCCCCAACCAACCCATATGTGATGGCATATCGGGTCAGCTCCGAGCTGTTTTTGGTGCCCAGTCTTCGTGCCAGCATGGACTTCTGGAATTCCACCGCTTTGACCGAGACGTCGAGTAGCGCGGCTATCTCTTTATTGGATCGCCCCTCGGCAACTAGTTGAAGCACTTCTCGTTGTCGCGGAGTCAAATTAGGCAACTTCGAGCGGGGCTGGCGCTTAGCTTTCTTCCCGATGGCCTGCGTATCGATGCCGAGTTCCGGGGCCACATACCGCTCTCCCCGAATGACCGCCCAAATCGCGGCCAGCAGTTCCGCCGGCCTCGAACGCTTAAGGATGTAACCCACGGCGCCCGCACGGAAGGCCTCCACGATGTATGCTTTGTCGGAGTGCATCGTGACGATAATCAATTTCGATTCCGGGCAGCTCTTGTGTAGGTGGCGCGCGGCGTCAATGCCGTTGAGCAGAGGCATGGAAATGTCCACTAGGATCACATCGGGGTGGCATTTCTGAGCAGCGGCCAACAGAGCCCTGCCGTCTTCCACCATGCCGACGATCTCGAACTCCGGTGCAAGAATTCGTTGAAAGCCATCCAGCACCAGCTTGTGGTCGTCAGCCAGAAGCAAGCGTGGCCGGTTCAACATGGGGCGCCCGTCTTCAACGGAATTCGAATCGTAACGTGCGTTCCATCGCCGGGCCGGGTTCTTATCGCCAGGATTCCTTCCGCTAGGCGCACGCGTTCTTCCATACTGACCAGCCCGAGCCCCCCCTTCTTTCTTGCCTCGCTGGGATCGAAGCCTCTGCCGGTGTCGCTGATCGTAAGGATCAGTTCGTTTTCTCTTCCCGTGAGATTCACGGAGGCCCTGGTGGCGCCGGAGTGCTTGACAGCGTTGCCGAGACTCTCCTGCGCAACCCGGTACAGGCAGAGGGCTGCCGCTTCGGGAATGTGCTCCGGCACGTTGTGCTGCTTGAAGCGGGCTTTGATCTTCCCAAGCTTTGAGACGTCTTCGCAGTAAGCCTCCAAAGCCGCCGCCAGGCCCAAATGCTCGAGCACCGAGGGGTGGAGTTGGTATGCCGTGCGCCGCAAATCGTTGGACACCCCCTTCAGACTGGTCTCCAGATTCAGGAGGTGCTCGCGGATCGCGCCGGCCGAGTCGGGCAATCCGGCCTCAAGCTCCGCCACCCCGACTGCAAGCATGGCCATCCTCTGGTTTAAGTCATCGTGAAGATCACGCGACAACCGCTTGCGTTCTTCTTCCTGAGCGGCTAACAACCCCGCCGTCAAACTGCGCAGCCGCGCTTCGCTCTGCTCCAGGGCGTCTCTGGAGCGCTTGCGCTCGGTAATATCGAACACAAAGGCGACGGCCAAGGTGCCATCCCTGGTCTCCACGTGGCCCAGGCTGACCTCGATGGGAAACTCCGTTCCATTCTTTCGGACCCCTGCAAGGTCCTGAGCCACGCCCATCGGCCGGTTTTGCGGCTGCCGGAAATACTCAGCCTGATAACCGGCGTGCTGTTCGCGAGAACGCTGGGGGACCAAATCCCCGACTTTCAAGCCAATCAGTTCCTCTCGCTGGTAGCCGAACATGGTCTCGGCGGCGGCGTTCACCAGCACGATCCGGCCGTCCCGGCGGACGGCCACCACGGCCTGTGCCGCAGTCTCCAGCAAAGCCCGCATCGTCGCTTCGCTTTCCTGTGCCTGCTCTTTCGCTTCCTGCCGTTCGGTGACGTCGATGCCGGTGCGGATCACGTATTCCACTAATCCGCGGTCGTCAAAGGTAACAGCGTTGGACCAGGCGATCAACCGGCGGCGCCCGTCCTTGGCAACCCAGTAGCACTGATCCCGGCGTTGCTTCGCGTGGAGAAGTTCCTCGAAGCTGGCGTTCATCTGAGCGATCTCCTCAGGCTGCATAAGGAGATCCCGTGGCCTTCCCTTCACTTCTTCCAACGTGTAGCCCGTAAGCTCCTGGCAGGCGCGATTGAAGTGAACGATTCGTTTTTCCCGGTCGAGGACTACTACCATCAGGGTGCTGGCCGCATCCAGAACAGTCGTAATGAAATTCCTCTCCTTGCGCAAGGCCTCCTGGCTCCGTTTGACCTCGTCAATATCGCCGAACGAGATGAGCAAGCCATCGATCTTTTGCTCGCTCGTTTTGTAGGGGAGCATCCGCAAGGAATACCAGCGGCCGTCTTCTGTCCGAACCTCACGCTTCACTTCGTGTTCGCAGTCGATCACTTCCGAGATCAGACCTTCGATATCGGGGATATCGAGGTGAAGACGAATGTCGCCAATCGGCCGGCCGACGTCACCTGGGAGCAGATGCAGCAGTTTCTCCGCGGTGGGGGTAAACCGACGGATCCGGCAGTCCCCTCCCAACATCAGAATGGGGATGTTCACGCCGCTGAGGACGTTGGCCAGATCGTCGTTGATTTGGGCCAATTCCACGTTCCGGATCTGGCCCTGTTCGTTCAAGGTGACCAGTTCCTCGTTGGTGGATTGCAGTTCCTCCTTCGCCGTTTCCAGTTCCTCATTCGTGCTCTGCAACTCCTCCATGCTGGAGAGGGCCTCTTCGTTGGCGGACTTCAGCTCCTCGTTAGTGGTTTCCTGCTCCTGGATAATCGCCTTCAGGTACTCTTTGGTGCGACTGAGTTCCTTTTTCAGCTTGACGGCTTCCCGGTCGTCCGTCTTCCTCTTGTTGCCGGGCGCCGGCGGTTCCGCTGGCTCGACCTGAAGGCCCGATTCCTCGAACAGAATCAGGAAGTACCTTTCCCGGGCGCTCGGGCCAGCGAGGGGGCGAACCTCGATATGGACTTCACGAAGGCGCTCACCCTCTTTCAGCCGGATGCTTTCCCGTCTTACCGCACTGCTTGCCCGGCGTGAATTCTGTATGGCCGCCCGGATCTCGAAGGCCAACTCCTCGCGCAACATTTTCAGAACGTTCAGAGTCGGCCTGCCCGAAGCCAGCCGCAGGTACGGGTTGGTGTCGCCGCGGACGAGCAGAAGCTGAAGGTCTTGATTGACGACGAAGCCGGCGTGGGAGTATCGTTCCCAAACGACCCGGTCAACTTCCTTTTCGAAGTCAAAGGCGGCCGGCTCCCCGGGTGGCCGGCTCTCGGGCGAGACCAGCCTTTCGTAGGGCGCCGACCCGGCTGCATAGGCGACCAGCGAGCCATTCGCCTTCTTGGTGAAAAACTTGTTCTTCTTGTCCATCAGGGTGAATAGTTGCGGGAATCCTCCGAGGGTCTCCGACCTGCCGAGTAAGAGAAAGCCCTCGTCCTTCAGCGCATAGTGGAAGGTGGTGAGAACCCGCTTCTGGAGAACCGATTCCAGATAGATCAGAACATTGCGGCAACTGATCAGGTCCAATCGGGAGAATGGTGGATCTCTGGTGAGGTCGTGCCTCGCGAAGACGCAGGTTTCCCGGACCCCGGTATTGATCCGGTAGTGGTGTTCATTCGACCGGGTAAAGAAACGGTGCAGCCGCCCCTTGGACACCTGCGACAAGGCGCTTTCCGGATAGATGCCAATGCGCGCGTACTCGATCGCCTGGTCGCTGATATCCGTTCCGAAAATCTGGATCGGCGTCGATTTCGCGCGATCTCCCAGACTCTCCATCAGAGAAATTGCAATCGAGTACACTTCTTCACCGGTCGAGCAACCCGGAACCCAGACTCGAATCGCATCGCCGGCGGGCTTGCCAGCCAGAATTTTGGCAAGAATCGCGCCGCCAAAGGCCAGAAAGACTTCCGGCTCCCGGAAGAAGCTGGTGACGTGGATCAGAATGTCCCGATACAGGGCGTCCAGTTCCTCGCGCTTGCCCTCCAGGCGCTTCAGGTACGCGTCCAGATCTTCGATTTTATGCAACGCCATGCGGCGGGCAACGCGCCGTTTGATGGTGGACTTCTTGTAATAGGTGAAGTCCACCCCCGAAGCTACACGCAGAAGTCTGAGGATTCCCGCAAACGCCTCTTCGCCCGCGGGAAGAGGCGGGCCTTCCTCCTGGCTCGCAAGCTCCACGTAAGGATGCCTGCTGATCCGCAAGAGTTCCGTGGCAATGCGATCCGGCGGCAGAACGAAATCCACGCAGCTGGCCGAGATGGCGCTTCTGGGCATGCCGTCGTACTTGGCCGAGTCCGGCTCCTGCGCAAACGTGATTCCGCCCTCGGCCTTGATGGCCTTCAGTCCTAACGTGCCATCGGCCGCCGTGCCTGACAGGACCACTCCGATCGCTCTGGCGCCCTGATCCTGCGCCAGCGACCGGAAGAAATGATCGATCGGCATATGGCGTCCAGCCGGCGCCTCGCGGCGGATCAACTGCAAGGCTCCGTTCACCATGATGATGTCGGCATTGGGAGGGATGACATACATGTGGTTGGGCTGTGCCTGCATGCCGTGCTTGACCTCGGCGACAGCCATCTGGGTAACGCCAGAGAGCAGTTTCACCAGCATGCTCTCATGGCTGGCGTCCAGATGCTGAACCAGGACAAAAGCCATGCCGGTGTCCTGCGGCAACGCCCGCAGCAATTGAGTAAACGCCTCAAGTCCGCCGGCCGAGGCACCGATGCCTACGATTGGCGGGACACTCTTGGCTTGGGTGATCTCGTCGGGTGCGATACGGGCTTTGGCGCTTGCCGGCTTAGCGCCGCCTTGGCGTTTCGCGCCGCGGGATTTTCCGGCCTTCCGTTTCGTCGAACTTCCGGGCCTTGATTTCATCGATGTCCCAACGTGTCCTGCATTGGCGGGTCGAGGGTCACCCCCGCGCCGAATTCAACGTAACGCCCGCTGCCGGGCAAAGTCAATGTTCAGTCGAGTCGGGAAGCTCGGGTACGAGAGACCCACTGCGATGTCGGGATTGATGGCAATTCAGCTAAGGCTCGCCAGGGCCGCCCGCTGTTCTATGGCCGTTTCCGCTTGTCAGATGCGTCGAGAGCTTGCCCTGGTGCGCGCGCGGGTCGAACCCTTTCCGTCCTCACAATGAGATCCAGTAGTCCAAGCTTGCTTCGCAAACTTTGCTGCACCATGTCGATAGGCACTTGATCCAGGTCTTTGCTGGCCTGATAGCGAACGGCGATCGTAATTCCGGAAGTACCCACAATCACGTTGAAATCCTGAATCGGCGCATCCGATGACGGCCAGATCGCCGTGACCGCCGGACTGACTTTGTCCAGGAGCTCCTTTTGGATTTCAGCAACGCTCTTTTCCTTCGCGACGACCGCATGAGCTGGTTGAACGAGGCGCTCCATCAAGTCCGCTAATTCACGCTTACTCGCTACGGCATCGACCGATAACTGAACATCGTGGCCGGTTCGGCGCATGAGATTCAGACGCGCCTCCGCCACCTTTGCATCGGGGATGCGTACGGTAGAAAACAAGTGAATCACGATCTCGTCTTTGCCGACGCTCACCTGTTGCGACACGAGGGCGTTGGCAGGAACCATGCGCTTCAGTTCGTCCTGCACCGCACCCCGGGCACGTGTTTCTCTTGCAACCTGGGAAAGCGCTCTGCCGAGAGGAACCGCGATGGAAGCCAGCAGGATCAAGATCATCACGACCCGCCAACGAAGTTGGCCACCGGTAGCCAGCATCCGCGTCACCGGCCCATGCGACAACAGTCGCGCCAGCGGCTCGTCCTTTCGAGACGCCGCCATGACTTTCTGAACTTCCTCCGTGTTCAGACCGACCAGGAGGAAGACAAGGAACGCGCTCGCCACAATCGCAACAAGGTTGGTAAGGAAAAGAAGGCTTGCTCCGCCCATGATTTCCAGGTTGAGGCCGCTGCCTAAGCCGAAACCAACGGTGCAGAGCGGAGGCATGAGCGCCACGGCAATAGCGACCCCGGGGAGGGCAGTCACGCCATCGCCTCCTCCGCGGCAAATCACAACCGACCCCGCTAAACCAGACAACAACGCAATCCCCAAGTCGAGCAGATTGGGGTTGGTCCGTGCGATGATTTCAGACGTAGCGGAATGAAACGGCAACAACCAAACCAGGAAGCCGGAAAACGCGATGGATACCGTGACGCTGGCGAGAAGGTTGAGTACGGCCTTGATTCCCAGGTAAACGTCGCCCACGGCGAGCGCCAGGCCCGTCCCCATGATCGGTCCCATCAACGGAGAGATGAGCATTGCGCCGATGATTACCGCCGGACTGCTTTCGACCAATCCGAACGCAGCGATGCCGGCGGAAAAAAAGATCTCCAGCCAGTAGCTCAGACTGTTGATCGCGGCGGCCGCGAAAACCTGTTCGTAGATCTTCGGCTTGGCGCTCCCAGGAATGCCAAGCCACGTCTCAAGACGCAACGGGGCGGTATGGGAGGCGCGAATTTCCTCGGAGCTGGTCAACGTGCCCATTATGCACCAGCGCAAGCGGGACACCAAAGGGTTCTGATGTGATCAGGAGTTCGCCGCCGAGTTGCGGCACATCCTTATGGATTGACACTGCCGGGTGAGCACGGAAACGTATGGAACTCAATTTTCAAACCGGAGCGCTGCTGCTTCTGGTCGCTGCTGTCGTCGCGATGCTGACCCGGCGGCTTCGTCTCCCTTACAGTGTCGGCCTGGTTGCGGCAGGGATCCTTCTTGCGATGATGCCGTTCGCGCCGAAGATCAGGCTTACCAGAGACCTCATTTTCACTGCGTTGCTCCCGCCTCCTTTTCGAAGCCGCATTATATATTTCCTGGAATCAGTTGCGCCGGGACTTTGCAGTCATCGTCGTGCTGGCGACTTTAGGCGTCATGCTCTCGGCGTGCCTGACCGCGGCCGGGATGCACTATCTGGCGCACTGGCAGTGGCTCGGCGCCTTGGTGTTCGGCGTTCTCATCGCCGCTACCGACCCGGTTTCAGTCATCGCGACTTTCAAGGAAGCAAAAGCCCAGGGCCGGTTGCTGGTGCTCATCGAGGCGGAGAGTCTTCTAAACGATGGCACGGCGGCGGTCGCCTTTGGCGTTGTGGTGGCCGTGGCTTCAGGCCAGCAACTCACATCCCTCGAAATCACCACAGTGCTCATAAAGACGATTGGAGGAGGCATTCTTTGTGGCGGAGCCGTCGCTGTCGGAGCGCTTCTGCTCGCTGGGCGAACGAACGACCATCTGGTTGAAATCACTTTCACGACCGTGGCCGCCTACGGCTCATTTCTCCTTGCGGACCATTTCGGCTTGTCTGTCGTCTTGGCGCCCATCACAGCAGGACTTCTCATGGGCAATTTCAGGTCGTTCGGTACGATCTCCGCCCGGGGGAAGGAAGACGTCCACGCATTCTGGGAATATGCTGCGTTCGTCGCCAACTCGCTAGTCTTCCTCTTGATCGGAATGCACGAGGCCCATCAGAATTTCGCGGCGATTTGGCTTCCCGCCGCGACGGCGATTGCACCGGTAACTTTGGGCCGGGTGGTAGCGATTTATCCCAGTTGTCTTAGTTGTCTTATCTTTTCCCGCTCTTCCCTTCGCGTGACGAGGAAACATCAAAACGTCCTGTTCTGGGGCGGCTTGCGGGGAGCGTTGGCGTTGGCTCTCGCCCTTGGACTACCCCTGAGTTCCGCAGAGCGGAGATTATTACGATCAGCTTTGCCGTCGTCGCCTTTTCGGTCTTCGTGCAAGGCCTGACCATCGCACCGCTTCTACGCGGGATGGGAGAGATCCCGACATAAGAGCTGCTCTCTTGTGGGGCCGTGGCGATCGAGTCCGAGCGCAACTTTTGTAGGTCAAAGGAGCGTCGAAATGCACTTTAGCGCCGATATGAACGTCGTCCCGAATCGTGAAGACGGCTCGGCGACCGAAACTTCGACTGGATCGTGATGTCGACCCATGGCTATGGGGCGTACTACAGCTTTCTGCTGGGCTCGGTCGCCTGGGGGCATATACCGAAGCGATTCCTGCACTAATCAAAGCGGTCGGCCCTTCCCGCCCGGCCGAACCGCGGAACCGATAGTTGTGGCGGAGGCTACCAGTTTTACGAAGGGCGCCCGTGTCCGAATGACTCCTCCAAGATTGTGAAACGCTTTCACCACGGCCTCCGTACCGTGGCCTTCCGCTTCGGGAGCAAGGCTATACACGATAACGCCGGACAGCAGGCCGCCGAGCGTCGTGGCGAGCGGAATCAGCCTGAGACCATGTACTCCAAGAGCAAGCGCCCCTACGCTCCCATCGGAGGTCAGCACGGGGGGACGATAGCCTGCCAGCCAACTAAGGAGCACGGTTTGACCGAGCTTGAGCAAGAAGGTGAACACCTGCGCACCTAACGCCCCGACGACGCCCAGGAGGACGGTATCGAGTAGAGGCTTATGCTGCCGTTTGAGCATTGTGAAGGTCCCATTGTGGTGCTATCCAGTCTGGCGGTAGTGCTCCTTGAGTTGCCCTACGTATTCCGGAGAGATGGGAAAGCCAGGTATGAACAATGGGCTGGTTTTGACGGTCTCACGAGTCAACTTGACCGCCACGTGGCGCTCATCCCAACTGATGCCTTCGACCCATTCCGGTCTTAGGAGTACCGATCTTTCGTGAAGCCACGAGCCGGCGTCGACAATCATGAACGCAATCTCCCAAGTCACATCGTCCAATACGAAGTCCAAGACATGTCCGACAGGTCCGTCTAAGGCTTCGATATGGTACCCCATGACCTTCCGTGCGCTACGAAGGTGCGGATCGCCCTTGCGGGCCGGACGTTCCACTGCTGGCACTGGCACCGGGAACACCATGAGTTCGACGCCGAACGGGTCTCCAGCCCAATAGGACGGCCACCCGTAATACGCGCACAATTCTTCCTCGTGTTGCCGGGATACTGTTTTGTCTATCGCGACGTCTGGGCTGTTCTCAACCTGTTCACATGTCAACCTCACAGAAATTGTGCCGGCCCGCCAATCGACGCCCTCAACGCTCTGGGGAGAAATGAGCACTCGCCGGCCGGTTAACCAATTACCCGTGTCGACAACCAGATAACGGATGGTCCAATGGGCGTCATCGAAGTAGAGATCTTCGACTGTTCCGATCTTTCGGCCCTCGGCGTGGGTTGTGAAGCCGTGAAGTTCATTGATGCTTTGCAACATCCGGGTTTCGCTCCTTCGGGAAGTATAACTGCTCGGGAAGCACGTGCAAATCAAGAAAACCATAACGCTTCCTTTATCCGAACTTTATGCCGTGCAGGTAAACTTGGGTGCCAGGAAATCACGGTTTCGAGGCTGGTCATTGAAAGCACTCACAACGAAAGGGGTTGAAGTTCTACGTCAAAGAGCCTTCACGTTCTATAAATCTCTCTGTTCCTGGTGTTCCTGGTGTCAACGCAAAGCAGGCACACTTTGGTCTTCCCTGCAAGACTTCAGGCAGATGACGAACAGTCTCGCCGCTCCTCGGCCTTCATCTGGAGGGATTTTATGATCACTGTTGCCGCAATATTCGAACGGCCAAATGCAGAACAAACCCGGTGTTGGGTTTGCGTGTTCGTGGGACCGAAGATAAGAATATCGAGGCTCGACTCTCCCCGTGCCATCCTCCGCCGCGAACCGCCGGGAATGGCTGGCACCATGGGAACATGGTCGAGAGGTGGGCTTGGCCTCGCCGGAGGTTTCTCGCTCGGCGCTGTCGCGAGCTTGATGCTGCGCGGAGTTGGACCAGTGTTGGCATTAGGCGCATTAAGAGGACCGGCGGACCGAATTGGTGGCAGGCGGATGTGGACCGGGGGCTTTGGTCGGCGCGACTGCTGGAGGCGGCAGGGGAATCGCGCGGTCGGCGCGGGGACAGGAGTTGGCGGTGGCCTGATCACGTCGATATTCATACGGGGCCAAAAAGGTCAAGATCCCGGTGGAAAGCGCTATGACATTTCGCCTGGAGCGGACACTCGTGCTACGGCCTAGCTATAGCTAGGCGCTTAGCTTTGGAAGAAACAGTTAGCTGGAGAATGCGAAAGGACAAAGGTCGAAAATGAAACGGCACAAATCTGAAGTGAAGAAGGCCGGCATTAGTGTCTTTGTTGGAGTACTTCTGCTATTTGGAGCGGCGTGCC